>ERZ1034763.278-NODE-278-length-27157-cov-34.095011_pt1 | contig 27157 bp, 28 predicted proteins | sample MGYA00520701_ERZ1034763 | MGnify/ENA primary metagenome ERZ1034763 (study PRJEB33766, sample SAMN09781707) | gut metagenome | biome: gut microbiome | host: Homo sapiens | place: Madagascar | study: EMG produced TPA metagenomics assembly of the PRJNA485056 data...
CACCATTTCCCGCCATATCCGGCTGGCGTTATAATTACCACTTTCTCGTTGCTCTTTTAACCACTCCCTCCATGGGTCCAGAAGCCCTCGCTTTGGAGGTCGGGTTGACATTTCAGGGAATGTTCCTGAACGCACCCAGCGACTGACTGTCACACGCGACAGGCCTGTAATACGGATATTTCCCTGAAACTACATCCCTTGTTATGCAGGGCCATAACCTCTGTCCAACGCTGATGCCGTTTTTTGCGGGTTTGTTGTTTTAGGCGTTCCGGACGACGGAGCGATGCTGCAGGCACAGATGGTTCTGGATCAGGTGATTTCTTTGGTGACAACTCACTGGCAACAAGACGTATCAGAGGTATATGTCTGTACATCATTCGTTCAAGCGCATCGCCAATATTTTTTAGCAGATGCCATCGATCGGCCACCTGTCTGGCCTGAGGTGCACCTTCACGTGCTGCTGTCGCATAGACTCCACTGCGATCACGCGAGACAATCTGTATTTCCGGATATTTTCTGAACCAGGTCGCCAGCGTACGCTGATCACGGCCGGGAAGCAGGACGAGGGGACGGTGAGTATCAAGATTGACGATTAACGTACCGTAACGGTGGCCCCGATGCCACGCCCACTCATCAATACCGACATGAGGCGCGCCTGACTGTTTCGTCTCCGGGGTATTGATAACCCTGCGAAGGAGAGTATCAGCACTGCAACGGAGACCCACTGCCGTTGCTGCCCGTTTCCCGGCCTCACCTCCGGCGATTAATCCCAGTTGACGTTGTAAATTTTGTAACGCCTGTGAAGACTGTTGGTGTGAACCGGCGAAGGGAGCAAGCGACTCGGCAAAAATTTTACGTGAACAAGCCGGGTTACGGCAGTACCAGTGGCGGACGGAAAATACAAGCCATAGCGTATGTCCTGAGCAGGGTAGATGCTGTATCCGGCGCCGACGACAACTATGAACAGAGTCGCTACGCTTAAAGCATTCAGGACATTGTGCTGTTTTGCGTTTTCCGTGGAGATGGAGGGTTATACCGTCAGAGCTAATAATTTGTCGACTGCATCGCCATCCGCAAGGTAACTGTAGAAGTGTCTTAAGAGAGTGCATTGCGTTGCCCATAACTTAAAACAGCTTAGATCCTTGTTCACCAGAAAGTTTCATCCATTTTCTTCCACCCAAGTTGCGGAAGAACCACTATTGCACCGTTCGTGACAATTTAAGCTGGTGAGTACAAAATTCGTTAGTAAGCGTTGAAATTAAGATTCAGGATGACAATCACCCTGAATCTTAATGAATTACCAAAATTTAAGTTTTGATAATAGTTTTTTACCTGCTGCAACAACAGTTGCTGCTACTACTTCAACAACTACATCCTTGACGTTATCCCAGGCTTCACCTGTCCATTCTTTAATAGTGTCCCATACGCCCTTTTCTGCGCTTTCTGCCATTTTTTCTGTTTTTATTTCTTCTCCTGCTTCGCGATAGAGAGCATATTTTTTCTCCTTTGGGAGGATGTCTATTATTGTCTCCATTGCTTTAGAAATATTAAACTTTCTTTTGACTGATGTAGGTATAATGTATGAAGCAGGAACAGAAAAGGCAGTACTTACTTCTAGTATTTTCTCATTTACACTAGCTAACTGCTCTTTTGTCGGCACGTTTCTCTTTTTATCCCAAAGAAGTTCACCTTCATCATCTTCTGTTGGTTCTATTTTATCTATTTGGTTTATGAAAAAGACAACAGGGCATTTTTTTATATTAGGTAGCAATATATCGTTATATACCTTTTGAGAAATTGCGTAAGCTCTTTCATCAGACTTTATTACCCATACAACTAGGTCTAACTCTGCAACATTCTCTTTGTATAGATTATAATATTCTTTGTCTCTTTCCAGTGTTTCACCAACACCAGGAAAGTCTATTATCGTAAGTCCTCCCTCATTTCCATCTTCTGGCTTGATATGAATTTCTTGAATCTCTCTTGTGCAAGCAGCGACGTTACTAACTGGAGCTACATCACGACCAAATAATGCATTGCATAATGATGATTTACCTACGCCAGTTGATCCAAAAATACCGACTCGTGGCGTGTATCCTTTTATTTCTTTTATTTTATTTTCAATTGATTGTCTAATTTTTTCTTTATTATTTAAAGTTGATTTATCAATATTTTTCATTTTTAACCCTCTTTAACAAGAAATATTATTGGCTGATAACCCACCTATTTTGCAAGAGATATTTTATTTGATTCACTAAATGTTATCCAGAACTGTATTCAGATTGCTGTGAGACTAAAGCTCTAGAGGAAATGCTTAGGAAAAGGAATTTAAACCAAACCAAGAATGTTTTTTAGCCAAATGACTTTCAGGAATCACGAGAATGGCGGGACAACAGCGGTTTTGGTGTCCGAAATCGTACAATTCTGTACATCTACTCAAGGGTATGTACGGAAGTAAGCCAAACGGTTATCGGACGGTCGGTACATTTCGTACACGTATAGGAAATTGAAAAAGGGGTTTGAGGCCCAACCGTACGAGATCGTATGCTAAGTTCATTTTTTGAGCAGAAGAGGTGAGTAAAGAAAACGAGGGTTTTGTTTACTCTTCCCGTCAATGCCAGTAGCCATGCGGTTTCAGGGACTTTCAGTGTTAATAAACTCGGTAATCAAATCAACGTAAACCTGCCTAACAACGCCACGACTTTATTGACTTAAAATCATATAGTTAGCTTCTTAGCGTACGTTTCCGCTCCATTGGGCTTCAAACCCCATCAATTGAAGCTGCTGGCTACCAGCAGCCTGCAAAAAACACATAAGCTGGCCTGAAAGGAATACTTCACAATGAATATCATTGTGTTGGTAACCTGCTGTTATCGTGATGAAATTACCGCTCAATTTTTTCGGTTGACGCGGTCTGTTCCTGCATGGTTTTCATCTTTAGCTTTTGTTTTTCCCTTACTGCCAGCCAGCGTCTGGCATTCTGCGCATCGCATTCTGATACCTGACCTGCTGGTAGTCCATCCAGTCCATAACGAGGGATACCTGCGACAGCAGTACGAAGCAGATATACCTGTCGGGTGGTGATGCAGGATATTGCACAGGACCATTCATCCAGTGTCAGTTCTGTCTCAGGGTGTTCTGTCAGGAATGCGGCAAAATCATTGGTTATGCCAATTTTCAGTGGAAGAAATCCCCCGCTTTCTGCGCGAAGATGGGGAAACAGAGACTTAACTTTTTCCACGCAATTGTGAGTAAATTCATGAGTCCAATGAGGCTGGCGTGGAAAACGGCGTCTTTTCCTTTTTTTCTTACTGGCAGAAGCTTCAGGGGGATGAGTATCGACGGCAGGAGAACTGCTTCCCACAGATACTGGATCTTCCATCTTTACCGTCTCTGAACGTGCGATAACACCTGTTTTTTCAGATAAGGAAGGGGGTAAAAGAGTGCGACGTTTTTTCACCATAATGATGGGTGTTTTCTTTTCTTCCTGATATTTCCCCATAAAAACCTCTACGATGTGTTCTTATATAATAATATATATCATATTTTCACAATTAACATAATATCTTCGTTAAGAAAATAACAGAACAAAATTTGTTGTTTTTTTATGACAGGCATGAAATGAGCCAGCATAATTATATTAATCATTATCCCAAATGAGTTTTTGTATTTGCTCATTCGGGATGGTTGGATATTTTAAGTTATATCTACTGTATCATTCTCAGGTAATCGTTCCATTAAATCAGAAACTACGGGCTGTAACCAGTCAGTGACTTCACTTACATACTGATCCCATTCGGGATGCCTGGAGGCCAGATCCATCACTCGTGTTAACCCGGACGGACGATCAATGCCCAATTTAGTTAAAATGTTCGAGATATAATTATGAGCATCAAGTTCAACTCTGATATCCCTTGCTGCTTCTATTATTTCTAAATATTCTCCACCCAATCCGTCCAGTGGGACATTTGTAATAAGATAATGAATGTATTGTTCAGGCTTAACTCCATTTGGGAGATTAAATTGTTTTACTTTTCCTTCCGCTGCCGCTTTTAACTCATAAGTTCGTGATTCTGTGCCGGTGAAAACTTTATCAAGAGCAGCTTTCTTTTCATTTTCTGTGGAGTATTTATCGCCATCAAGAATATAAAGTTTATCAGATAGATTATCTCCACGAATAAGTGTACTGGCAAGTAGAGTGAATGCGTTTGAAGCTGCGCCAAATTTAAATATTTTCACATATCTGCTGGCCTTAAGTGAAGAACATATTTTATTTATTATTGCAACAGCAAGATCATCTTCCACATATATTTCAATGGGAGTTGTTGATTTACCTGTTAATCTGTTTATAGCATCAGGTTTTGTTTCTTCAAATGAATAACTACGGCCTTGAATGTTTACGACGTGTCTTATATTTATCTTGTCTGATAAAGTGGTTACCATTTCTCTATGGGTAGTGAAGATGATTTGTTTATTTTTATCTTCGGCATGAGTTGATATGACGTCTATTAACTTTTTCAATGCTTCGTCATGCAACAGCAAATCTAATTCATCGATTAATATTAAGGCGTTCTTGTCCGCTTTTAATATTGTTTCCAGAATTAAAAATATCTTTTGCTCTCCTGCGCTCATACTTAATGATGAGTAGGCCAGTCCCTCTGACTCAACTCCAATCAATATTTTCCCATTGGGTTGTTGATGTTGATTGAAACTTGTATATGGTTTATTAAGTATATAGGAGGCGTAATGAAGAATGTTTGTTATTAAATCATTACTGACACTGCTGGTTTCATACTGAATATTATTCTTTTTTTCTGATTCTATTATAGGAACACATTTATCAATGCCAAGATAGTAAACTTCTCTTAAAGGACGACGAGCATAAATCTGAATCCATCGTGAGCCTCGAACATCAGCTTTTCCATAATTTTTTAATTCATTTTCAATCATTACACCATCTTTACGATAAGTTAAATTTACAATGAAGTCACTGCCGTTCCATTCAGCATGTGGACTGCGTGGAAAAAAATGCATTAACCGATGGTCTTCACCGGGGAAACCTTTTTCAGGCATGTATATGCTTGCTATAGCATGGAGTATTGTTGATTTTCCGCTTCCATTTGGACCTAAAATTGCGGTTAACGCATGAGGTTTAAAAATAATCTCGTTTAATCCATTTATACATTTTAGTTTGTTAATTTTAATGGAGTTCAAGACTTGACCAGTAATGGTTTTTTTCTTTTTTTCTGCCATTTTCAAATCCTAGCATTATGTTGGGGGAATTCACCATGTAATTCAGAAACATATAACTGTGAACAGGGGATATATCAAATCCTTTTAATATTCTATTTGGCACAGTATTCTACATCAGGCCTCTTTTATGCTACAGACTTTTTGAGATGTCTGTAATTTTAGACTTAATGTTATGACTGATCATATCTCCTATCCACTGGTGGCGCAGGAAAGTTAACCGGCTGCCACCATGGGATGATGTGTAAACCGTGCACAGGCGTGTTCTTACGGAGCGGCACTTTCATTTATCTGTACGCGAACCTCCATTCCTGCATCGTGACAGGCCTGCAGCCACTGCGCCACTTCCAGCGGATCGCCCTCCCGGCGTACCACCCTGCCTTCTTTATTCCATAACTGCAGACAGGTGCTGCCGTCGAGACGCACCACAAAATCCCCACGGCAGGCCTGATACGTTATGCCGTTCAGCTGCACCGCCAGATCAGTGGCAGAAGTGCCGTCTGCGGGCAGACCTGCTGCCGGGACCAGCGGCAGTACGACGACTTCTGCCGCACGCTGTTCTGCCCGGAGGCGGTCCTGTTCTGCCAGCAGCAGAGGCTGTGCCACGGCCCGGCCGGCGTCCGTCAGCTCCACTGCCAGCTGCAGATTCGGGGCGCGCAGGGTACGCAGCCAGCCGGCATCCTCCAGACGACGGCAGGAGGCGCGCAGGTTTGGCCCGTAGACCGGGGCTTCCCCGCTTCGCTCCAGCACCCGTTCTATGTCCCGCGTCAGCACGGGGCCTGGCCGTTTTTCATCAAGGGCAGCCAGCACAATCAGCACTCTCCGCTGCAGTGGCGACGGTCGGCGGCTCTGGGTCATTACCTGTCATCCTCCGGCCAGATGAGCTTTCTGAGGCGCTGAAAGTCGGCGTCAATGAGCTCCTGTCTCTTTATGGCATTCATTGAGGCATAGCCATTTATGGCCAGTTCATGCCAGAAGATCAGCACGGCTCCGGCTTTGGCTGACTCGCAGAGATAAATCGCGCCCTGGCTGTTCAGATTGCATTCCCGGATGCGTCGTTCCGCAAACCGGGTCAGTTGTTCATAGCTGAGTGAAAACGTCATTTCCTGATCTATCCTGCACGCTCCATCTGATAATGTTCTGACAGGTAAAAATCATATCATGTATGATTTGTGTACTTTTGATTTCTGATAATATCAGATATTGTTTCATTTTTAATGATAAAAATCATATCCGATATGATTTTATATATATTTCTTAATTATCATATCATTTGCGTCTTTTCTGCCGCGCAGATCCGGTTTCCGGCTAAGTCGGATCAACCTAATCTTTGTTTCTGATATGAACACCTCGGAGAGGTGTAAGCAATGGTATAAACGAAATGTATTATGTATCTGCATCACAGCATGCGGGCACATTTTGCGGAAGGATATGAATCCCCCCGGAATAACTGGCAAAGGACAGATAAATGGACATTGAAATACGCCACTGCAATAACATCGTACGAGCACATATCACCCTCACTGCCGATAAACTGAACATTAAGTTTGCGCCAAATGGTACTGGAAAAAGTACGCTGTCACGGGCCATAAGCTGTGCGGCGCGGGACGACATTCAGGGACTACAGGCACTGATGCCCTTCCGGCTGCGCGGAGAAAACCCCGATAGCACCGGGCCCATTGTCATCGGTGCTGACGGGATTGGGGACGTGATGTGCTTCAACGAGGAGTACGTCAGTCAGTTTACGTTCCAACCGGACGAGCTCATCAGTGACAGCTTTAATATTCTTATCCGCAATCAAGCCCATGCGGAAAGAGAGCGTGAAATAGAAGAAATGACGCAAAAGATCCGGGCTGTTTTCACGGATCACACTGAGCTGAACTCTCTGATAGACCATCTACAGGAACTCAGTAATGCTTTCAGATCAACCAGTTCCGGGATTTCACGTTCTTCAACCGGCATGAGAGGTCTGTCAGGCGGAAATAAAATACACCACATTCCGGCTGGTCTTGAGAACTATCAACCCTACATTCGCAGTGAACGCCGCGTGGAATGGATTGACTGGCAGACAAAGGGACTCGAGTTTTCGCCCCTTTCGGATGGCTGCTGTCCGTTCTGTACCGGTGATATCACGGGAAAGGAAGCACAAATTCGCCAAGTCAGAGAGGAATACGATAAATCCACCATTAAAAACCTGACCGCTATCATCAGACTGGTGGAAAACCTCGGTAATTACCTGACGGAGAGCGCCAGAGAACGCCTTCTGGCCATTACTATGCTTCAGAACGGTCCGGAAGCCGAACATATCGAGTACCTAGTGGCGTTGAAACGCCAGACCGATACGCTGACAGAGAAACTCACTGCGCTGAGAGGCCTGAATGTTTTCAGCCTGCAGGAACAGCAGAACGTTCGGGAGGTGCTCACTGCCAGGTTGATTGACCTGCAGTTCTTCCCTGATCTGCAATCCGAACTCATGCAGGGGATCACCGACAGACTGAACGCGGCCCTTATGGACCTGATAAACCTTGCCGGACCGCTGCAGGGAAAAATTAACCGGCACCGGGACAGCATGATCCGGCTGATCGCACAGCACAAAACAAACATCAATAATTTCCTCACTTATGCAGGCTATAAATACAGGGTGGATATAGCCGGCGAGGGAGAGCAGAGAAAACTCAGGCTACGACACATAGATTTTGACGGGTACGTCAGCGGCGGTAGCCAGCATCTCAGCTATGGAGAACGGAACGCCTTTGCGATTGTGTTATTCATGTATGAATGCCTGTCAAAAAACCCGGGACTGATTATCCTTGATGATCCCATATCTTCTTTTGATAAAAACAAGAAGTTTGCCATTCTTGAAATGCTGTTCAGACGTGCAAGTGGTGAATGCCTGAAGAACCGGACTGTACTTATGCTGACGCATGACGTGGAGCCTGTGATTGACACGCTGAAGTCAGTCAGAAGGTTGTTCAGTAATCAGGTGACCGCCTCCTGCCTGCGCCTGTCTGCTGGAGTCATAGAAGAATTACCTGTTAACGACGGCGATATCATGACATTCATGCAGATCTGCAAATCCATCACCGCGTCAGCAGACTGTGAGGAGATCATTAAGCTCATCTATCTTCGTCGCTACTTTGAAATCGTTGACGAACGTGGTGATGCTTATCAGCTTCTATCCAATCTATTCAATCGACGCGTCGCCCCGCTGGATTATCGCGAGCCTGCCGCTGCGGGCTCGGGCTATCCCAAAATGGCTCCTGAGAAAATTCAGCAGGCCTTGCGGGATATCCGGGAGTATGTGGACAGTTTTGATTACCCGCGACTTCAGGCTCTCGTCAGCAGCCCAGATGAAATAAAAAACCTGTACCGTCGCTGTCGTAACGGCTATGAAAAACTGCAGGTATTCCGTTTACTGGAACTGGATCAGGACCATCCGGTAATACGAAAATTCGTTAACGAAACGTACCACATTGAAAATGAGTTCATCTGTCAACTAGATCCGTCCAGATTCGATCTCATCCCGGAGTACGTGATTATGGAATGTGACAAGCTCATCGCCCTGCCACCGGCAGCAAACCAGAGCTCGGTTGCCCGTATCGCTTGAGCCACTGTTTTTGCCGCCGGAAGATAGGCTTTAGCTCCCTGATAGTCTGATCTTCGAAGATACCCTACAGTTTAGGACCGCTTACTGTAGATATCTGTTAAAACAGCCCGTATACGGGCTGTTTCTTGGTGCCCTTATCTCCTGACTTTGAAAAGAGTGTCTTACTTCACCCAGTCTTCCAGCACCAGGTCAGGCACTCGCTCAAATTCTCTTGTATTATTCGTTACCAGTATCGCCCCGGCGGCGATGGCGTGCCCGGCAATCGCCGTGTCGTTCGGGCCGATCGGCGTCCCGGCCAGCCGCAGTGCCACTTTAATCTTCGTGGTGGCGTCTACTGCGGCGCGATCCCAGGGCAGGATGGCATCGAGGCGGGCGCAGAATTCATCGACCAGTTGGACGTGACGTGGTGAGGCCTTTGGGCCGGTAGCCCCGAAGCGCATTTCAGAGTAGGTGATGGCCGAGACCACTATACGGTGGCCGCGTAGCACCGCCTGCTCCAGACGCTTCAGGACGGCTTCTGGCTGTTCACGCATGATGAACGAGCAGATACAGGTATCAAGCATATAAGTCTTGTTCACAGGTTAAATCGCCCTTCGTCGCTGACAACATCCTCGCGCTCCGCCATAAAATCTGGATCGGCTTTTTCGTACTCTAGGAATGATCCCCAGGTTGGCCGGACGGGGCGCAGGATGATGCTGTCCCCTTCCCGGACGATCTCGAGCTCGCTCACCCCCTCAAAATCCAGATCACGAGGCAAACGGATGGCGCGGTTGTTGCCATTTTTAAATATCGATACGGTTCTCATGTTTTTTCTCTCCCGAGCATATGGATATGTGAAACATATCCGGAATATTCAAAGCACCGGGTGTGTGCATATGTTTAGTATAGGCAGATGTGTGGCATATGTATAGCGGTAGCATATGTAGATGCCAGGCATATGTTTAGCATATCTCTATTTCTTTCTTTTTTATCGGAGATCCGAAAAAAGGTTAAGTCTGATCTTAATGAAATTACATGGAATTTGAGTGATATCCCTTACCCCACATCTCCAACGTGCTATCTATAAAGGTTGATACATCTCACTTAGTCCGGAGGTTGTTATGAGCGTCAAAATCACAGGTTTAGACAAAATGCAGAAACAGCTAAAAGAGGTTGAGAGAGCAACAGAGGCATTAAACGGAAGTTATGATGTCCACTTCGATGCTAACGATCCTGTCAGCATTGAGAACGCGATTCAGGAAGCCTATTCCATGGTGTACGAACGCGCTTCTGGTTATGCCACTAATCCGATGGTCAGCCCATTAATCGAACACATGAAAGAAAATCTGCGCCAACAGATTCTGGACAGAGCAGAACAACAAAGACAGGAGAGCGGGCAGGATGGCAATTGATATCTTTCAGTCACTTAAAAATTGCGTATTCGACCTTCAGCGCGCTGACGTTCAGAACTATCAGCAACCTCTTAAGCAATTGGCCCGGCTCTTGAATTCAGAGAATCTGCAGTCAGTTAATGCACATCTGACCCGCAATGTTGAACTTGATACCTTTCTGGCCAGGAGTGAAGATACTGAATCCAGCATGGCTGGTTCCGCTGTTCTACAGTGGCCTGATGAGCCCGCTGATATTTTGGGCCTGAAGTTGCTGCTGATCGAGAAAATGGCAGACGATAACAATTTTTCCTTTAATTTCTGTCATACATTTTTCTATGATCGAAACATTATTGAATCCATTCGAAAATTCACGTCGTCATTAGTTGCCCCGTTCGTGCGCGATTACCAGTTGTATGTGGAAAACCAACACGATCCTGAGCCTGCAGTGTTTCGGCCGGTTTCCCGAAAAATTTTTATTGTTCATGGCCATGATAATGATGCCCTTCAGTCTGTTGCCCGTTTTATATCCCGGATAGGTCTTGAGGAAATCATTCTTTCAGAACGTCCTGACGGCTCCAGGACGATTATCGAGAAATTTGAAGCAGAGTCAGGGGATGTCAGTTTTGCCATCGTGCTGATGACGCCCGACGATAGCGGCAGTGCTCTGGCATCTGAAAGCACACGTCTCCGCGCACGCCAGAATGTCCTGTATGAGCTCGGATATTTCGCCGGGAAGCTTGGACGCGGGAAAGTACTTGTACTCAGGAAGGGAGATATCGAAATCCCTTCAGATCTTGCCGGGGTTCTCTATACCGAGCTTGATGAGCATGGTGGATGGAAACGCAAACTGCTGAGTGAGCTTGCGTATGCCGGTGTTCCTTTTGACAAGGATAAAGCATTAAGCGCCTGATCTCCTTCATTTAGTAAGAAAAAGGCCGCTAAGCGGCCTTAATTTTTGGTCAGTCGTCATTTTCCAGCGCTGTTTTGAGCGCTTCCTGCTCCGGAGTCAGCTCGTTGCCGGACAGCATAACCTTCAACTTCTCTTCGACTGCTGGCCAGTCATCAAAGAACGGACTGACCTGGTCACGCGCAATCCGGCGATATGCCCCTCGGTGGGAGCTGAAGACACTGGTCTGTAATCGTATCAACAGGTTAACAAGGCCTTCATCAGTGGTAGTAACTTCTCTGACCCATTGCTTCACGGTTTCACCTGAACTCATGTCTCTCCAGGCGTAGAGATACCCGAGAAGAGACTTGCGCAGGAGAAGCTGTTGCTGAAGTTCTGGTTGATTCATACGTTCCGCAAACCTGTCACGCAACCGTTCCGTAATATCGCGACTGAAAAGAGCGTCTGAAGGCGAAGGTACTGCATTCTGAGCAAGTCCATGTTCCCAGATAAGATCCCGCATAAAATCGGCTATCCAGAACGGCGAAGCACCCGTAACGATCAGTTTTTGCATAAGCGTGATCGTTCTGGTCTCATCAATATCCTGCATATGCTTCAGCAGATGCCGTACAACCTCATTAATGGCCATTTCACGCAGGGAAAACCATGGGTTACGGATACTGAAGCGAGTGCTCACCTCATCGGTGTGATCGAAGAAAAAATGAACCAGTCCTGCGCACTCTTCGAAATTACGTTCTCTTATCAGGCCTGGAGTCAGTCTGCTCAGTATATGTTCAAACCAGGTTCCGGACAGACTGCCCACACTGTTGATTTTTGAGAGCAGCAATTCAGAAAGCTGCTGCTGTTTTTCCGATACGCCAGCCTGCTCAAAAAGCTGTCTGAAGAATTCAGGTGGCAGAACATTCTGTGGTGAGGAGAAGGCAAAATAATATCGCCAGTGCGTCAGGCTGCTGAGTCGTTTACCGGTCGTCTGGATATGACGAAAATCCTCACTGACGGGCTCAAAAAGATTCAGATATTCATCATTATGTCCACTGATACCTGGGATCCAGTCTGCAAGTGTCAGAAACGAGTCTGCATTTGATGCCCTGAACGTCTTCATACATCTGATAAGCCCCTCCCGGAAGTCTGCTTTCTCTCCGTCAGAAAGCATACCCTGACCGGTTTCAATCACGGACCGTTCTGTCAGGTAATGCTCTGTCCAGTCATACAGAGCCGGGTTTGTCACCCGTATAAGCTGAAGCAGGCACAAATCAGGGAAATAAACAAAATCCCGCATCCCCGGATAAAGAAAAATCAGGGAATTAATGGCCTGATGGATTTCCCGTGGCGTCGAAAGTGCGGCACCATAGGTATCAGTCACCGCGATGAGATCCCTTACCATTCCAGAGTCTGGCGGTTGATTATTAATTTGCTGATATAGAGCCTCAGCCCGCTGGCGAAATTCATTACGTAAATCAAAGGCTTCAGGTCGGGGTAATTTAAAACTAAGCTGAATGATTTTCTGGAGATAACGGCTGCCATCTTCGATATTCAGCGCATGTTCAACGGCATGAGTGATAATCTGCCTGTCATAACAGAGAATATGGGTAAAGCGGGGCAGATCGGCTACTGCACGCACAAGCCTGAACACTTCCGCCACCTGGGATGGCTCCAGTCGGTCCAGATCATCCATGACAACAATGAACTTCAGATCCAGACTCACCAGTTGTCCTGCAATTTCAGCCCGAAGCTTTGTCGTGGTTTTCTGATCAACAGCCAGACGGCTGTCTGAAAATACCTTTATTCCGCCTGCTATCCAGTTAATAATGCTGGAAAACTGTCCGATATATTGAACCAGTGGAAGGACGCGCGATGAAGTATCCTGAGCATACTCAATCACTTTTTGAGCTTCCGGTGACAACAGATATTTACGCCAGAGCTTTTTGAAGCCCTTCGGGGGATAGCGTATTTCCATTTCCTGCTGGATAACCGTGGCAACCGGAAGAAAGAGCGCTTCAACCGGACTGCCGCCACTCAGCCAGGGAGAAATATGCAGCACATGCGTGTGAGCATCTTTTTTCAGGGCAAGGTTTCTCAGGATCAGATTAAGGAGGCTTGTTTTACCCGATCCCCATGCACCTTCTATTCCGACAACATTTGAAGCCTCCAGAGGAAGAGTAAGGATGGAACGGGATATATTTTCTGCGATATTACCGAAACCGTATCGATCCTCAGGTACATCTTCAACTGCCGCATCAAGCCCTTTCTGGTTCCACAGCTGCCTCAGTATCTTCATATTACAGATCTCCGTACAGGCAGCGCAGCCCGGTCAGGGCCTCCGCCAGCGGGCCTTCTTGACACCGCGTGGCGAGCTCCCGGACCAGCGTCTCAAAGGCCTCCGCCGGCATAAAAATCCGCAGGCCGTCTATCCCGAAGAAGCCCTCCGGCGTGACGTTTCCGGGCGGGGAGAACATCACTCGCTCCCCCTGGTGACCGTGCGTCAGGGCTTCCGGATGCCGGGCATACAGCGTGAACAGGCCCAGCAGTTCGGATAACGCTTCCCAGCCGTACGGCACCACGAAGTCCTGGCCGGTGATCAGCAGGTGCAGACGGGGTGTGGTGTACCAGGCCCCCGGGCGTTCTCCGGGGTGCTGGCCGTCAACGCGGATCTCCAGGCGCAGCGTGCCGGCCTCAATGGTTTCCGTGACGGCAGAAATAACCGGGCGCAGCTCCTGTGCCAGCGTTCTTGCCTGTTCTGTGTTCCAGTCCAGGCCGCGCAGCATCAACGGGAAAACAGCTTTCAGCCGCGGCAGGGTGAAGATTTCTGCCAGCACCGCGTCCGGCACCTCCGCCAGGCCAAAACAGTCGCTCTCGAGCGGACGCAGGAGGTGTTCGGCATACATCTGATCCACCACGGGGCGCAGCGCTGCCCGGAAGGCTTCAAACTCTTCCGTCCAGTTTTTCCCGGCCAGGCGGAAAATCCCCTTCAGGTAGTGACCGTCCACAGGGCGATCGTGCTCCACCTGCCAGGCCAGCAGGTTGCCAGTGATGTCCAGCAGCGTGTCCAGGGCCGGGAGTGTGGCCAGCCTATTATGCCCGCGCAGGAAGGCCTCCCTGACGTGAACCAGGACAAAGCGCAGTTCGTCGCGGGAGAGCGCTGACGTGCTGAAGGTCTGGCCCAGAATGATATGCCGGTACAGCTGCCGGACCGTGGCCTCCGGATCGGCAATGAGCTGAAAATACCCGTCACCGGGCGCGACCGTTTTCAGGCCGTCATCGAGGAAGCGTTCGGCTAGGGCGTTGACCGAAGTATTTTCCCGACCGGCACGCGTTTTCAGCGCCTCGATAAGTTTTTTGTGAAAACGCAGGTTAAGCTGGCTTAGCATCATCGATCCTTTAATGTTTGTTTTGTTCTTAATGCTAACCTAGCATTTTATTATTAGCTATTAATCAGTTTTTTAGTTTTTGAAAATTGTGATGCTTCTAAAATTACTAAAATTGAGGATTTTAATGCTACAACAATGCCTGCCTCTTCTTATTTCTCCGGAGATCCGAAAACCCCAGTTCCGGATCCGCAGATCCTTCGCTGCCGCCCGCCGGCCCGCTTTCACATGATGTGGTATCCAGCTCTGCTGACATGACACTGTATGTTGTGTTTCTTCCCGTGTTCCCGAGCCAGTCATCAGCGACAGAAAAGATCGCTTTGCTTATTCACTGATCGTGATTCATTTCCGGGAAATCTTGGATCCGATAAAAATCGGATCATGGAAAAACAGTCATCCTGTAATTTAGCATGGTTACTACATTTCCGGATATTATTGCCATGATCACTTTTTATGTTGGTTATTGATGTGAGTGTTAATAATAGCCTGATAACAATATTCTGTTGCCGGAGGCATGCTATAGCGTAATACTGGTGTATACTTAATTGTGTGCAGAGAGTATGTAAGATGAGGTGCATTATGAAGCAGCGCATTACAGTCACCGTCGACAGTGACAGCTATCAGTTGCTCAAGGCATATGATGTCAATATCTCCGGTCTGGTAAGCACCACCATGCAGAATGAAGCCCGTCGTCTGCGTGCCGAACGCTGGAAAGCAGAAAATCAGGAAGGGATGGCTGAGGTCGCCCGGTTTATTGAAATGAACGGCTCTTTTGCCGATGAGAACAGGGACTGGTGAAATGCAGTTTAAGGTTTACACCTATAAAAGAGAGAGTCGTTATCGTCTGTTTGTGGATGTCCAGAGTGACATTATTGACACGCCCGGGCGACGGATGGTGATCCCCCTGGCCAGCGCCCGCCTGCTGTCAGACAAAGTCTCCCGTGAGCTTTACCCGGTGGTGCATGTCGGGGATGAAAGCTGGCGCATGATGACCACCGATATGGCCAGTGTGCCGGTCTCCGTTATCGGGGAAGAAGTGGCCGATCTCAGCCACCGCGAAAATGACATCAAAAACGCCATTAACCTGATGTTCTGGGGAATATAAATGTCAGGCTCCGTTATACACAGCCAGTCTGCAGCCATGTGAAGTGGTCAACAAAAACTGGCCACCGCGTTAGAGTTTTTCCAGTATCGATTTTCCGATTCGTTTGGGGGTAACCCACCATTATATTCGTGCGGTCTTAGTGCGCTGTAATATCCAACGATATAGTCCGTTATGGCGTGAGCTGCCTCGCTGAAGCTTACGTAACCCACCACCGGCATCCATTCGTTCTTCAGACTCCTGAAGAAGCGTTCCATTGGGCTGTTATCCCAGCAGTTTCCGCGCCGGCTCATACTCTGCGTGATCTGGTATCGCCACAATAACTGCCGGAACTGCCTGCTCGTATAATGACTACCCTGGACGCCCTTCTAAGAGTCAAGCTGTTATCGGGATACTGTTGATCCGCCTGTTTTGATTGCGCAGTAACGTGTAAACTTCGCGGGAGATATATCGCTTTAGACAGCGTATCGCTTCCATTTTTGTATGTCCTTCGGCTACACGCCTGGCGACATATTCCTTTGTTTTTGCGTCAGTTCGTAAGTGTCCGATGGCGATGATGTGAAGTGCACTATTTGCAGCACGATCTCCACCACGATTAAGTCGGTAACGGTTCGTTTTTCCAGAAGAAACGGGGACCGGGCTGACACCACACAGTGCCGCAAATCCTGATTCTGATCTTAACCGTTGAGGATTGTCTCCGGCAGTGATCAGCAACTGTGAAGCGCTTTCGTATCCGATAGCATTACGTTTAATCAGCTCAGGTGCCAACTCGTCGACAATTGCCGCAATCATGACATCCAGATCAGCGATTTCGTCATGTAACTCGAGATAGCGTCGGGCAAGGGACTTTAATGAAATGCGATAAACGTTGGTTACATTGCGGTATTCACTGGCATCAGGTCTCCAGGAACCCAGGGTCCTGATGAGCTGCATGCGCGTCATATTTCTGAGCTGTTCACGTAATTCATCCGGGGCAGAGATAATATTTGAATGGATAATCTGGAGAGCGACTCTGCGGGCTGATATTGCTGTTTTTCGGCAAGTTTTTAATACCCGCAGGGACTCAATCATGCCATCACGCGTTTTGGGAGTAACTGTCCTGATGCCTGAGAATGCTGCATGAGCGGCACATTCAGCATCAATTGTGTCACTTTTACCCCGTTTGCGTCGCTCCATCCGGTCTGGAGCAGTCACCTCAAGAACTTCTAACCCGGCGTTCTGAAAATAACGAAGCAAACCGGAACCATAGGTACCTGTGCACTCAACACCAATTCGCTTTAATGTCCCAAACGAGGTCATCCATGCCAGCATCTGCCGGTAACCTTGTCGTGTTGTGGAGAAATACTGAGTCCCAAGGACTTTATTGTTCTGATCTACGACAGCGGCAACGTGCAAATCTTTATGTGTATCCACGCCACCCACAACGGCAGCTTTGGTAACTTTATCAACCATGACAGAGCTCCTGTGAGGAAACAGAGTTGAAACTCCAGACAGATAACCCGGACAGGACAGTAACGAGACAAGCCGTCAGGCCCTTCTTGAGTCACGCGCATCGGTGAGGAGATGCCTCGCATGAAGGCGCTTCCGGCAACCGACGGGTCCAGGGCAGGACACAAAAGGTCGATCGCTGTGTGAGTCAGGATGCGGGAAGGTCTTCACTGCATCAGTAATCACACCAATCTGGTTAAACGGCAAACTAAGTGGTGGTAAAGACTGACATCGGCATTATTACTATCGCTGTGGAACATCACCCCGCCGGGTTTACCACGGGTTTCCCATGCCATTTCCAGCGCTTTCATGGTGAGCCTGCTGTCCGGCGAGAACGACATGGCCCAGCCCACTGGTTTTCTTGCGAACAGGTCGAGAACAACGGCGAGGTACGCCCAGCGCTTACCCGTCCAGATATAGGTCACATCACCGCACCACACCTGATTTGGCTCGGTCACGGCGAACTGCCGTTCAAGGTAGTTAGGGATAGCAACATGTTCATGACCACCACGTTTATACCGGTGAGTCGGCTGCTGACAGCTGACCAGCCCCAGCTCTTTCATGAGCCTGCCAGCAAGCCAGCGTCCCATCTGGTAGCCTCTCCGGGTTGCCATTGTGGCAATGCTTCTTGCTCCGGCCGAACCGTGGCTGATGCCATGTAGCTCAAGTACCTGACTGCGTAATACTGAACCGCCCCGGGTTTCCTGGAGAGTGTTTTATCTGTGAACTCAGGCTGCCAGATCATTGTTTCCGATGGAAGCATAATAAGCTTTTTCTGCTTCTGCCGGAGGAGTATGGCCCAGCCTTCCCAGCAATCGTCGATTGTTATACCAGTCCACCCACGTTAGTGTGGCCAGTTCCACTTCTGCACGGTTTTTCCAGCTCTTACGGTGTATTACCTCCGCTTTGTAAAGACCATTGATGCTCTCAGCCATCGCGTTGTCATACGAGTCGCCTGTACTCCCTGTTGATGCCAGTAATCCGGCTTCTTTTAGTCGCTCCGTATAGGCCAGTGACACATACTGAGAGCCTTTATCGCTGTGATGGATGGTGCCAGACGGACGACGGGCCCACAACGCCTGCTCCAGCGCATCCAGCACGAATGTCGTTTCCATAGACGATGAGACCCGCCACCCCACGATGTATCCGGCAAACACATCAATGATAAACGCCACATAGACGAAGCCCTGCCATGTGCTGACGTAAGTAAAATCAGCCACCCACAGCTGGTCAGGACGTTCTGCCACGAACTGACGGTTTACGCGGTCACCTGTGGCAACGGTTTTCCGGCTGACGGTAGTGCGGACCTTTTTACCCCGGAGAACACCGGCAAGTCCCATAACCGCTATGAGGCGCGCCACTGTACATCTGGCCACCCTGATTCCTTCCCGTAACAACTGACGCCAGACTTTACGCACACCGTACACCTGATGATTTTCATCGTATACGCGCTGTATCTCTCTCTTCAGCCAGTCATCGTGCTGCGCACGGGCACTGCGTTTATCCGGATGATGTCGCTGTTGCTGACAATGGTAATACGTTGACGGGGCAATATGCAGTTCGCTGCATAGCGGTCCGACCCCGTACTGCTCACGCAGCTTATCCAGCAGTGGCATCATTTTTTCCAGAGGCGGTCGAACTCCGCCTTCGCAAAATAAGCGGAAGCCTGGCGAAGGATATCGTTACTGCGGCGCAGTTCACGATTTTCACGTTCCAGCTCTTTCAGACGCTGACGTTCAGCGCTGGTGAGCCCACCATCACCGCCCCCGGTATCCCGCTCATGCTGGCGAACCCAGACACGCAGAGTCTCCGGCGTACAGCCAATCTTTGGGGCAATGGAACAAATTGCCGCCCACTGTGAGTCATATTCATCCTGACTTTCCAGAACCATACGAATCGCCCGCTGACGGACTTCGGGGGAAAAACGAGTATTTTTAGTCATCCTGTTTACCTCTTTCTCAGGGAGTTTAGTCTCCAGGATTTCCGGGGCGGTTCACAACGGTAGACGAGGCACAGCCTGTCAGAAACTCAATAAGTTTGGTACGGGTAAACTTTTTACGCAGCAATACCTTGCCTGACTTATCTTGGCAGTGAATGTGAAAGGAATGCTTGCCAAGATCTATACCAATAAGCGTAATGTTTTGCATGATGGTCTTCTCCATGAAAGAAAAACACTCTACTAGGGTACAGCTCACAAGGTGGTGGGGACCATCTCATTAACCATGGAAGTTGAGATCCTCAAAGAAGCGGTGGAGTATGGTCAGTCGCGAAAATGGATAGCGCATGCGCCCCTTGTTGCCAACGGACAAGGAATAACTCTGGTAAGCCGTATTCTAGGCGTGTCGCGTGCGCAACTGGCACAACGGATGAAAACATCTGGTAATAAGCCGAATAAACATCGTCGCAGATGTGATGAGGCTGCGGATGCGGAAGTGTTAACACGCATCCTTGATATCATCAGCGATATGCCGACATATGGCTATTGTCGTGTCTGGGCCATTCTCAGACGACAGTCCCGTAACGAAGGACTGCTGTTCGTGAATGCAAAGCGCGTTTATCGGATAATGAGCGTGTTGTTACATGACAAACCTTCACGACCATAGCGGGAACATAAAGGCCGAATATCGGTGAAGGAAAGCGACCAGCGTTGGTGTTCCGATGGCTTTGAGTTCGGTTGTAATGATGGCTCAAAACTGCGTGTCACGCTCGCACTGGGCTGTTGCGATCGTGAAGCTATAGACTGGGCAGCAAGCACGGGAGGTTATGACAAAGCTACAGTGCAGGATGTCATGTTAGGAGCGATAGAAAAACGCTTTGGCAATAAAGGACCGGAACGGCCAATCCGGTGGCTGACAGATAACGGTTCAGCGTACAGAGCGCATGAAACACGGCAGTTCACCAGAGAGTTGAATCTGGAGCCCTGCACGACGGCAGTCAGTAGCCCTCAGAGCAATGGAATGGCAGAAAAGTTCGTGAAAACGATGAAAGAAGGCTACATCAGCGTTCATGCCGAAACCGAATGTAAGAACGGCATTGCATAACCTTGCAGTGGCGATCGAGCATTACAATGAAAACCATCCGCATAGTGCGTTAGGTTATCTCTCACCAAGGGAATATCGACGTCAGCGGGTAACGTCAACTTAAGATACAACGACTGTCTGAATATCGTGGGTCAAGGACATATTTTGAACTATGTCTGTGTTCTGTTTTCACATTTTGAATGTGAAATTTCACATTTTACATTAATACACTCTTTTGCATTGGTATATTAGTATGGAGTGTTCAGTTTAGCTTGCTTGACTCAAGCGCGTTAAGAATTGCATTCTATTGGTGTATGTATTGTTTTTGTGAGAATTAAAAGGGGTTAATAAATTCAGCTCACAACAGGTAATATTGATTATTCAATTGTTGTTTTTGATGTTTTATCGCAAAAAATGCAGATAAGTTTTATTTCGTTAGAAAATAAAACAACATCATGGGGTACGGGCAATTTATGTTTAGATGTTTGTAAAAAACATGACTGTGCGATTTTTTCACACAGAGGGAAGTTGAAGTTTTTTATTATCACTTTTTATGTGAGTGGTGATTGTTTTTTTAAGCAAGCCAGTGCGACTTAATGCGTAACATGCTTGCTTAAGTTGTTGTGTTGAGGGGGCGGCATATCTCTCCTTTGTAAAGAATCAAAGAGGGATAGATGTGACGCATCAACGATGTGTCGACTTTATTGCGAAGTTTCAGGAATAAGCTGGAGAATATTAAGTGATGAGAAATTCAATGATTGCCTCTGCTATTGCAATGGTCATGGTTGCAGGCTCTGCAATGGCGTCTCAGGGGGATGTTCAGTTCTTTGGTAACGTTACTGCGGCAACTTGTGATGTGAGCCCAAAAGTGGATGGTGGTGTTACTGACATGGTTCAGTTGGGTACGGTTTCTATCAACAATGCTGGTAAAGAAATCCCTCTGGTATTTAAAGCAACAAATGCGCAAGGGGGGGACTGTCAGGCTCTGAATGATAAAATCGCAACCGTCACATGGGCTGGTCCGTTAACTGACAAGGGCATTGCTAACCAAAATGGGGTTGCCAATGATGCGTATGTGATTCTGACCAGTACTAATGCTAAAGTCGATCAAGCTATCACCAAAGATGATAACTCTGTGGACTTTGATGCAACCAAGGTTATTGGTGATGGGCTTGCATTTAAGGCTCAACTGAAAGGGGGGGCTACTGCGGGGGACTTCCAATCTGCAGCAGCTTACGCGATTACTTATCAGTAACTCTTGGTCTTTATTTATCCCCTTTATCCGGGGACTCGTTCCGGATAAAGGGGATGTTTCCGGGATATATGCTCCCTGCTGAGCACGAGGATATGTTCAGAGATGAAGCAGCGTCGTCTTTTTAAATTATCTCTGTTGGCACTGAGTATATATTCTCATTTTAGTGTCGCGACAGAATTAAACTTAGATTTTATCCAGGGTACCAGCGTAATTCCTTCCATTCTGAAAACGGATACCACCTTGCCGGCAGGTCAGTACGTTGTTGATGTGCTTGTCAACAATGAGCGAACCGGACGTGCGAATCTCATCATTACGGAAGAGGATGAGAAAAATAATCGTCTTTGCCTCTCACCTGAATGGCTGAATAACGCCGGAGTGATGATAAAAAAAGACGCTTATGATAATGACTTTGACAGGGAAAAACAGTGTTATGTCCTGCCCCGTAATCCCCACACGAAAGTTGATTTTGATTATGGCACACAGACGTTAAAATTTAATATTCCTCAGGCGTATTTACTGAGTAAAACAGACCCTGCTCGCTGGGATTACGGTGTGAATGGGGGGCGTCTGAGATATTACGGTAACTTCAATAAAACCGTTCATGATGATGCGAGCGCCTTCGGGAATTTTGATGCGGCCATCAATTTTGGGCGCTGGGTGTTATCTAGCAACATAAACGTTTCATATTCTGATAATAAAACAGAGTTCACCTCCAGTGATCTGACCTTATCTACGGCCATCAGTCAGGTGCAGGGTGACCTGTTGTTGGGGAAGTCTCAGACCCGTACAGAACTGTTTTCTGACTTTAATTTCTACGGTGCTGCACTTCGCTCCAACAGTAATATGCGCCCGTGGGAATCCAGGGGATATGCGCCGGACATCTCTGGTATCGCCTCCACTCCTTCACGTATTACGGTAAAACAGAATGGATATACAGTTTATTCAAAAATGGTACCGGCAGGGCCTTATCGTCTTGATGACCTACGCCCGATGGGCAACGGTGACCTAGTGGTGACTGTTGAGGATGAAAGTGGTAACAAAACCGAGCAGGTCTATCCGGTTACTACGCTGCCGACGCTGCTGCGCCCTGGTGAGTTTCAGTACAACGTGGCGGTGGGGAAGAAGAATAACAGCAACGAGTTGGACAAGGCGTTCCATTCTGACACCGGTCTGTTCTGGTTGGGCAGCCTGGACTATGGCTTCTCCACAACCACGCTGAACTCTGCGTTCATTCTGAATGATGACTATCAGGCCGGCGGTCTGGGTGTCACACAGATGCTGGGTGGTTTGGGGGCATTATCGCTCAGTGCGAATGTGTCAAAAGCCAGTTATAACGATGGCGAAGTGAAAACCGGGGAAAGTTTCAGTGCCAAATATGCCAAAAGTTTCTCTGCCAGAACTGACCTGCAGTTATTGGCATACCGTTACCAGAGTAAAGGGTATGTGGAGTTTGCTGATTTTAATCCGAAGGATATCTGGCGCTGGCGTAGTGGTAACCAGAAATCCCGCTATGAGGCACGCCTGTCACATCGTTTTGACGGCACATATCTGAGTGGCTCTTACTGGCGGCAGGATTACTGGATGCGTGATGGACATGACGCTGGCAGCACGCTCTCGCTGAGTACGTCCTTTGGAGATGTCTCAGTCTTTCTGAACGGTTCGTATTCGAAATATGTCTGGTCGGATAAGGCGGATTACGCCGTTTCACTGAGTCTGAGTATGCCGTTTAATCTGCAAGGAACCCGTTATTACAGCAGTAACAACGTAGGCTATATCCGTACCCGCGGCACCACATTCAATACCAGTGTGTCAGTCTCACCGAATGACCGTTTTCACTACAATCTGAGTGCGAATGCCGGCTCGGAAGGAAACCGTGGCGCATCGGCATCGGCCAGTTATGCTTTTGATGCCATTCAGACCAATATGGGGGTGTCACGTTTCTACAGCAAGCTCGGAAACAGTCAGACTAGTTTCTCAGGCAGTGTTTCGGGCTCGGTGCTGGGTACCTCTGAGACAGGTCCGCTCTTTACCAAGGAGTCATCTGACACGGTGGGTATTGTCAGTATTCCGGGCGTAGAAGGAGTCTCTGTTAACGGCTCCATGCCGACAAACAGCCGTGGGAACACGGTGGTATGGTTATCTGAATACTCAGAGAACAATATCAACATCAATATGGATAACGTGCCGGACAACATGGAGTTCGAAACCACGTCCTACAAAGTTGTTCCGACGGAAGGGGCGATGGTTTACCGCAAATTCGGCTTCGAGAATGTGCTGCGCTATATCCTGCGCGTGAAGGATGCGCAAGGTAACTACCTGACCGGTGGTGACGCGAAAACGGAACAGGGGCTAAATGCCGGGTTTATATCGAACAATGGTGTTCTGCTGATGAACATGCTGGCTGAACCGAAAATGGTCAGTGTGAATACGGGAACCGGTAAACAGTGTCGTTTCTCCATTACGGGGCTAAAGGCCAACACGAATAAAGTTCAGGAGGTTCGTTGTGAGTAATTTTGGCAAGGCTGCGTTGGTTGCTCTCCTTTCTATCTCTTTTAGCAGTCAGTCCATGGCCGCATTTGTGCTGAACGGAACCCGTTTCATTTATGAAGAGGGGAAGAAGAATATCTCCTTTGAAGTGACGAACAATGCAGAGAAAACCTACGGTGGCCAGGTTTGGATTGATAACACTAACCAGAATGATGGGGTTTATATGGTGCCACAACCACCGTTCTTTAAGGTGTCTCCCAAACAGAAACAGATTATCCGCATCATGAACACAGATTCTAATCTGTCGAAGGATCGCGAGTCCTTGTTCTGGCTGAACGTCCAAGAAGTGCCACCAAAACCGGAAGTGAAGGATGGTGAAGGCAGCGTGCTGGCCATTGCCATGAACACTCGTGTGAAGCTGATTTACCGCCCGGTATCCATTAAAGATGGTCGTAAGGATGCGGAAAAACAGCTGAAGCTGGAGCAGCGTGGCCGTGAGACTTGGTTGAGAAACCCGACGCCTTATTACATGGCCATTGTTAACGTGAAGCATGATGGCAAGGACGTAATTCTCAGTGCTAAGGTGATGAAAGAAATTGCACAGCTTGAGCCGTTCAGCGATGCGAGTCTGGGTAAAAAGATAAGCGGAAAGATCAGTGTGGATGTTGTAAATGACTGGGGTGGAGTTAAGAGTTATGAAATTCATTAAAGTTGCCTTGACAGCACTGATGATGGTGATGACTGGTAACGGACAAGCTACCACCACTACGGCAACGCTGGCGATTAATGTCACTTTCACTCAGCCAAGCTGCAATATTAAGGTTCCTTCCTCATATGACTTGGGCTCCCTGAACCCGGGTTCAAAAGAACACGGAGATTTGAAAATTACTTGGATCTGTGAAGGTAACAGGCCAGTAAAAACTGCATTAACGGCCGGTATCGTTATGGGTACAGCAGATGGTGACAATAAAGTCCGTCTGATGACTGGAGGAGGGCAGGCAACAGGGGCAGCACTCTCCCTGAAAGAAAAAAAAAGTGGCACCCTGATAAAACTGACTGGTCATGATGTAAAAGATTATTTTTGTAGCGACAGGAGTGCAACAATCGGTATGCATACCTGTACGCTGACACCGATAACAGAAGTTGACCACCAGGGGCCTTTTGGTCTGGCATCCGCCACACTGAATTTTGCTGTGGCATATCCGTAAGTTTCACTAAGGTAAAAACAGATGAAGCAGGTGCCTACAGAAAGGAAGCGGAACGTTGGAAAAAAGAAAAACAAATGGCTTCTAGTTTGAAACTCATTTGTTGCAGGGATATTCCTGAATCAGGAAACGTTATGCCAAGCGGGGGACAAATCTTTAACTTGGCAATAATCCAGAAAAAGGTAATATCGTTTGCGGATGTGGTCAGTGTGTTACTGAAACAGCCCTAGGGGGAAGTTGGGAGTTAAGTAAATGCAGGGAAACAGAAAATGACAGCGGTAATGCTCAAAGCAGTTCTTCTGGGATTATGTTTTTCGTTTGCTTCGTTCACTAAATCTGTTGAGAATTATTAAACAGTACTTCTTGTATATCGTCGAATATGGTTGTGCGCTTTTTACACCATATGGCGAAATATATCGTGGAAATGCGCTTGTTCCTCCCCTTGGGAGCATCGTTTCTGGGGGGCGTGGATTCGGCCTTTAGCCGACAGTTTATAATGTTCGCTATATGGACGACTTTCTTTTTCTGTCTGTACGGCGCGGTTCGTTATTGCATGCAGTCAGATGATTACATGATTACTTTGAGGGGCTTGGTATTGAGTGTCATCCAGACAAAATACAGGTTGATCGTACTGAATGGGGGGGAACTGAATGGGGGAGTAGTTTGATGCAACGGGGCCACCGTGATAGTCCCTTCGTGTAAAAGAGAACCGTCGTGCTTGTCAGTTGTGGCTTGATGAGCTGGTATGTCTTATCTGAAGAGACAATCTATCTGCGGAGGGCAACCGTATGATGGCCCGATGGATATTGTGGGCAGAACGCCAGTCGAAGGTGGCTTCGCCTGTACTTTTCTGTATTAACGAACGGTGTACCAATAACATGAGACTACTTGCTTCTGCGGCTCTGATTGCATATTCAATATTTGTAATTTCACAAACGAATGCCGCAACGTACAAACTTGAAAGTTCGCGCGGAGAATTAAACTCATATCAATTCGGTTCCGCGCAATACCATATCCCGTGGACGATCCAAGAAAAATATTGGACTTATGATGACTTAAAAAAACTTAACATAGGTAGCATAGATATTGAATGGCATGATGTAATGCAACCTATATCAGTTGAATTTTCAGCAGGACGATGCGTTATACCTGACGGCGAGGAGCTATATAAAACCTCAATGGGGATTTATTACAATGGCGGCTGGCATGACCTGACTACCAGGTTGGAACCCGATGGGCAAACTGTTGTCTCTGATGATAAACGATCATTCCCACAAGGGAGTACTACCGTTACTGCTCTAAGGATTAGGAGTTTTGCACCAAACCGGATCGTCTGCGACAGTGACGAGGATACAGTTACTGTGCACGTGAGGGCGCAACTCGGTGTACAGAGATGGCCATCAGGAGGGCCTTATCCTGACCAATACACCGACGCCGTGAACATAACTGGTATCTATCGGATAGAGTCTGGAGTAACAGCTAACTTCGTTACACCAATAATAGAACTGACATGTAGTCTGAACGAAGACTGCGTGGCTGCCACTGCGTTAGAAGTTCAGGCTACGAATGTAACAGACTATACAATAACGTGGCCGAAGATTGACGGCGTGTTGTACGACGAGGGAGGGACTTGGGTACCAGAAAAAACTAATCGGATTGAAATGGCGCCAAAAAATAATATGTACCATCAAAAAATACTGCTCCGTAGTGACGAGCCTGGCGCGAAACACTATTCTGTGCCAGTCGCCGTGTCTTACAACTAGCGCTATAAATCAGGAATCTCGGTGCGTTATGGTGCATGGGGGGATCGCAGTCATGCTACACACTGGTATTGCTATCCCTCAGTTAACTTATGATAAATTGGTTCTACAGCTTGATTTTATTGGTGTTCTGCATGAAATGCAGTGGAAATACCGCTGACAGTACCTATCGAGTAAAGGAGCAACCTTGATGTAATTATATAAATATTAATAGCAAGGAGAGTTATTCAGGGGGGGATAAAACTGATATTTATTAAAGAGTGTAAAATATATGTGAAAGGATAATTGGGTGATGCTGCCAACTTACTGATTTAGTGTATGATGGTGTTTTTGAGGTGCTC
>ERZ1034763.289-NODE-289-length-26432-cov-5.954809_pt1 | contig 26432 bp, 40 predicted proteins | sample MGYA00520701_ERZ1034763 | MGnify/ENA primary metagenome ERZ1034763 (study PRJEB33766, sample SAMN09781707) | gut metagenome | biome: gut microbiome | host: Homo sapiens | place: Madagascar | study: EMG produced TPA metagenomics assembly of the PRJNA485056 data set...
TGTGGAAAAGGCCAAGCGCGACCCCACCTTTTTGCCCACGGTGCTGACCAAGGATTTTAACATCCCGGAGAACACCTCCGAGGCATGGCTTACCTATGAGGAGGCCGTAAACGACGAGGTCAAGGACATGGAGGAGCTGCGAGACAGCTACGCCATAGGTGGATGCGACCTTAGCGCCACCACGGACCTTACCTGCGCCACGCTGCTGATCCGTAAGCCAGATGACCCGCGCTTTTATGTCCTCCAGAAATATTTCCTGCCGCAGAGCCGGGCCGGTGATGTGGAGAAGATGAAGAAGGGCGAGGCCCCGTACAGACTGTGGGCAGAAAAGGGCTGGCTTGACTTATCCGGCGGAGCTACTGTGGACTATCACGCCGTGACCGGGTGGTTTTTGGACATGGTCAAAACCTACAACATCCGCCCACTATGGATTGGATATGACGCGGCCTTATCTGGGTACTGGCGCGAGGAGATGGACAGTTATGGCTTTGAGATGGAGAAAATCAGACAGGGACCGTACACCTGGACGTACCCAATGAAACAGCTCCATGGCCTTTTCAAGGACCGCCGGGTGGTGTACCAGCGGAACCCGATGCTTAGATGGTGCCTCCTCAACACCGGGGTCAAGAGCTTAAACCGAGATGGCATTGAGAGCATACAGCCGGTCAAAAGCAGCAGCGTGAAACGGATTGATGGGATGGTAAGTTTGCTCAACGCCTACACCTGCTACACCAACCATGAGGAAGAATTTTTAACGTATGTGAGGTAAGTGTGGGCATGGGGAAGAAATTTTTACACATGTGAGGGAAGTATGGGACTGTTTACAGATTTTTTCAAAAAAATCCGGGCCAGGATGTGGACGAGCCGACCTGTGACTAGTCAGACCGCCTCCACAAGATGGAATAGAGAGGCGTACGAACAGGAGACAGTCCGTGCGATCGTTGACGCCATTGCCACCGCTGCGGCAATGGGTAAGGCACGGCATGTGGTCCTCGATTCGGAGGGGCGGGTCAAAGACGTTAAGCATAACAGCGTATACGCCAAGCTGCTCAATCAACAGCCCAATTGGCTCATGTCTGGGTACGACCTCAAGTATAAGCTCATCACGCAGCTGGAGACCAAGTCCACGGCGCTGTGCTATGTGGACTGGGCCATTGATGGACGGCGGGTAATCCCTCGGGCATTTATACCGATTGTGTACAGCAAATTCCAGGTCCGCGAGATTGTAGGCGGCGGGTATGCCATCGAGTTTGACGATTGGGAGGGCAACCACCGGTATGTCAACGTAGAGGACACCGTGATCCTGCGTAAATTTTACAACGGCCTTGACGTGGCTGGGGATAGCAACGAGCCCCTAAACAACACGCTGTCAATGATTAAGAGCAGCGACGATGGATATATGGAGGCTCTGACTGTCAGCAACAAGGTAAGGGGCCTGTTGTCCATCAAGCGGGCGATGCTCGACCCCAAAGACGTCCAGGCAAACCAGGAGGATTTTGCCAGGCGCTTTGAGGCGGCAGCGAGGAGCGGAGGTATCATCGCCACCGACCCGACGGAGAGCTATACCCCACTCAACGTCACAGCCTACAGCGCAAATGCCGCACAAATGAGGCTAGTGCGCGAAAACCTTTTTATCTACTTTCGCACGGGCGAGGAGATTGTGAAAAACTCCGCAAGCCCGGAGAGCCGCAAAGCATGGATGGATTCCGTCATCAACCCAATCTGGGAGATGATGGGACAGGCTTTTACAAATGCTTGCTTCACCCAGCGGGAGCGGGACCTGGGCAACAGGATCGTATTCTCCGGCGATCTGCTCTCGACCTCGTCTGACAGCACGAAAATACAGCTGGTCCAGGCGGTTAGAGAAATCGGGATATTGAGCGCTAACGAGATAAGAGAGATGTTCGGCATGCCGCCAATTGAGGGCGGCGACATAAGACAGGTAAGCCTTAACTACATCAACTCGATAAACCAGGGTGAGTACCAGGTCGGGGACAATGACAAGACAGAGGAGGTCGGTGACGATGGTAAGACCAGAGAGCCAGACGAGACAGTTTGATTTTAAGACCCGCAGCGCCGAGGAAGGGAAGGAGCTGTGGGTGGAGGGCTACGCGGTGGTTTTTAACCGTGAGACAGTCCTCTTTGAGATGGACGGCAACGAGTACAAGGAGGAGATTTCCCCGGACGCCTTTGCCGACACTCGCATGGATGATGTGATCTTTAACTACAACCACCAGGGCAAGGTAATGGCTAGGACCCGCAATCACACGCTTGAGCTTAGCGTGGATGACAAGGGGCTGTTTATCCGGGCCAGACTGGACGGCACCGAGGAGGGCCGAGAGCTGTACGAGGAGATTCAGGGCGGATATGTAGACCGCATGAGTTTCCAGTTTACGGTTGGTGAGGAGTCCTACGATCGGGGCGCCCGCAAGTGGACCATTAAGCGCGTCAAACGGCTGTACGATGTCTCCGCTGTGAGCATCCCGGCCTATGATGATACATCCATCAGCGCAAGGCGAGACGCCGCCCTGGAGGCGGACGCTCAGGCACGGCGGGTTGAGGAGGCGGAGGCCTCCCTTGCAAGAGCGCGATTGGAAGTCAAACTAAAACTGAGCTAAAAAAAGGAGAAAGACATGAACAAGAAAAGATTGCTTGAAATCCAGGCCAGAAAAGCGGAGCTCCTGGCCGAGCTGCCCAATGCGACTACCGAGCGGTGCGCAGAGCTCAACGCAGAGGCGGATGAGCTCAACAAGGAGGAGGCTTGCCTCCGGGCAAAGACCAGCCTTGAGGATAAGCTGGGAGCGGTGGTGCCCACCGCTGATAGCGGTGCGGAGGAGCGTGCAAAGACCTTTATGCAGTCCCGCAGAGGGCAGTTCCAGACCCGGTCCCTTCTTCTGTCCGGCGGCAAGATTGCACAGCCCACAGAGGTCGGCGGAATCAATGGCTTGTATGAGACCCAGGTATCCAGCCTGATTGACCTTATCAAGGTTACTGACTGCACCGGGATGGGCACCTATCGGGTTGCCTACCAGAAGGACGGCATTGCCGCATCCGGGACAAAGACTGAGGGCACGGCACCGGCTGAGGCTGACGTGACCAAGATGTTTGACTACGTGGACCTGACCCCTACCATGTATGCCACCCTGGCCTATGTGTCCAAGGACATCCGCAGACAGTCCCCTCTCGACTATGAGAGCAAGGTCGTATCTGCCGTCCGGGACGCGCTGCGCAAAAAGGCAAGCGCAATTGCGGTAACCAACATTTTGGGGTCCGCCCTCAACCAGTCCGTTGACGTCACTGCCATTGACAAGGACACCCTGGAGACCATCGTGCTTGGCTACGGTGGAGACGAGGGCATCGAGGGTGCCGCCTACCTTTTCCTCAACAAAAAGGACCTGCGTGCCTTCGGCGCGGTCAAGGGCAAAAACGAGTACCTCCCGGTGTACACCATCGTGCCGGATACCCTCAACCCCAACACCGGCACCATCAAGGTCAACAACGGTCTGAGCTGCCGGTACTGCCTTAACAAAAATATCAAGGCCCTGACCGGTACCACGGCAAGCGCCAGCGCTGCCACAAAGACCATGTTTTACGGCAATCCTCAGACCGCAGAGATGGCGCTCTTTGGGGACACCACCGTGGAGGACAACGACGGCTATAAATTTGCCGAGGGCCTCATCACCATCCTGGGTGAGACCAGCGCAGATATTGGCGTCACCACCTGGCACGGCTTTAGCGTCGTAAATCTGCCCAAGTCTGGTGGCTAATCATGAGCGCGGAGATGCTGGCCGCTCTGGTGGCCCGATGCAAAAAAAATCTCCGCGTGTCGCACAGTCAGCTAGACAGTGAGATTGAGATGGCCATCAAGACCGCCTGCCAAGCCATGCAGCGGGCAGGCGTGTCTGAGGCCTACATCAAGGACCCGGACCCGGTTACGCAGGAGGCCATCATCGCGTATGTGATGTACCGCCATGCCGACGGAGACAACGACGGCTATTTTGCGTCATGGCAGTATCAGACAGACTGCATCCGGAGACATCGGGAGGCTGATAATGCGGAATGATTTGCTGACGCTGATCCGCGTGACGTGCGATAACGACGAGTACGGCGTACCGATCCAGCGCGACGTTGACAAAACCGTGGTTTTCTGCCGCGTCAAGTCTGTTGGTCGGCAGGAGTTTTATGCCGTCGGGCAAGGTGGGACCAAACCCGCGCTAAAATTCATCGTCTGTGCAGACGAGTACGACGGCCAGCAGATCGTGGAGTACAACGGGGACAGGTATGCGATATACCGGACGTACCAGACGGGCGAAACGGTTGAGCTGTATACGGAGGCCAAGTATGGACTACTCAACGGAAATTAAGGTTGGCCAGCTGAGCAACGCTTTGAACGCTATCTTAAGGGAGTATGGCGATAAAGCGATTTGGGCTATCCAGGATGCGGCTACAAAGGCCGGGAAGGAAGCGGCTAAGACGCTGCGGGAGACGTCACCAAAAAAGGACGGGAAGTATGCGAAGGGCTGGACCACAAAGACGGAGAATGAGCGCATGCGTACCGTCACAATCGTGTACAACAAGTCTAAGCCGAGTTTGACGCACTTACTTGAGTTTGGGCACGCAAACGACAATGGCGGTAGGACACCGGCACATCCACATATTGCGCCAGCCAATGACGAGGCCCAGAAGCGGTTCCTCGAGCTGGTGGAGGAGGCGCTTGATGGATGACCTATCAGGAGATCAACAAAATGGTCGGAGATGTGGCTGCCGCCATAGGTGGGAGACATACTTACTACCAATTCCCTGTGGGGCAAGCCCCGGCACCGCCATACGCCATTTTCTATTTCCCGGGTGACAGCCCGGTGTATGCCGACGGTAAAAATTATAAAAAAATTGAGACCCTGATTATCGAGCTGTACCTCCCCCACAAGGACTTCCGCGCGGAACAGCTGGCAGAGGCCGTGATGGCTGAGCACGGCATGAGCTGGGCGAGGTATGAGAGCTACATCGACGATGAGCAGATGTATCAGGAGCGCTATGAGATGGAGGTTATGCTAGATGGCTAACAAAGTTAAATACAACCTGCGGAACGTCCACTGGGCAAAAGCCACAATCGGCGAGGACGGCACCGCGACTTATGGAGATGTCAAGGCTTGGCCCGGTGCGGTGTCGCTGTCCCTTGACGCCCAGGGCGACAGCACCCCGTTTTACGCCGACGGAATCGTATACTTTAACTCCGCTGCAAACAGCGGATATGAGGGCGATTTTGAGAGCGCAATCATCCCCGAGGACTTCCGCGTTGACATTCTCGGGGAGGCAAAAGACGGCAAAAACGTGATGATCGAGGACACCGAGGTCAAGACCAACGTCTTTGCCCTCCTCTTTGAGTTTGAGGGCGACGTCAAGGCAATCCGGCATGTGCTGTACCGATGCACCGCCGCACGGCCCTCTGTGTCTGGGCAGACCAACGAGGACACCATTGAGCCTCAGACCGAGAGCATGACGATCACGGCAACCAGCGTATATGACGATGCCTTGAAGAAAAACATCGTCAAGGCGCGGACCTCTGACGCCGCGACCAACGGCACGGACGAGACCACCTACAACGGCTGGTATACCAAGGTCTACCAGCCTACCGCCTCGGCATAATAGGAGGGCAGCATGCGGGATACTGTTAAAATCGGCGATGTCTCGGTAGATATGCTGGCCAACGCTGCCACGCCGTACCTTTTCCGCCGGGTCTTTCACCTGGACATCATGCGGTTTTTTGCAAAGAGCGCATCGGATGAGATGGACGATGCAACGGCCACAGAGATGATCACGCGGCTTGGGTATGTCATGGCTCGTCAGGCCGACGGCATGATTGACGCTGCTGGGGAGGATGACATGATAGACTGGCTGGCCCAGTTCGCCCCCAACGACATCAGCGCGGCGCTTGCGGATGTGATGGCGCTGTACAATCGTCAGTCTGCGACCACGTCAACCTCAAAAAAAAAGGCCGGGGGACAGACCGCGAGATAAACGCTGCGGTATACCTGCTGCGGGCGCTCCAGATTGGCTTATCTATGGCGGATTTGGAGCGCCTGGAGGTGGGTATGGTGATGGACTTAATCACGGAGAGCTCAAACGACCGTGAGGACTACACCCCCGTTGCCAACCAGGCGGATTTTGATAAATTTTAGGAGGGCAAGAGATGGCAAACCGGATAAAAGGTATTACCGTCGAGATTGACGGCAATACCACAAAGCTCACAGACGCCCTCAGAAAAGTCAATACCCAGGTAAGCCACACCTCCACAGCCCTAAAGGATGTGGAGCGGCTGTTGAAGCTGGACCCGACCAACACGGAGCTGCTGCGGCAGAAACAGCAACTGCTGGCCGAGAGCATCACCGCGACAAAGGACAAGCTGGAGGAGCTCCATAAAGCCGAGAAACAGGCCAAGGAGCAGATGGAAAACGGCAAGATGAGCACCGACCAGTATCGGGCCATCCAGCGGGAAATTGTCGATACAGAGCAAAAGCTCAAAAAGTTGGAGGAGCAGGCCAAGAGCGCGGCAAAGTCTCTCGGTGATAAGATGCAGGAGGCCGGGGAGAAGGTCAAAAAGGCCGGGAAGGCAGTAAGCGACGCTGGGGACAAGATTAGCAGCGTCGGCAAGGGCCTGACCAAGAGCCTGACTGTACCACTTGCTGCCGCTGGGACGGCCGCCGTAAAATTTGCGTCGGATTATGAAGAAAACCTGAACAAGGTAGAGGCGTCTTTTAAGGGCAATGCCAGAGAGGTCAAGGAGTGGGCCAAAACGGCCACAGAGAGCTTTGGCATGTCTGAGAGCGCCGCCCTTGAGGCTACGTCGCTCTTTGGAGACATGGGCACATCTATGGGTCTTACAACCAAAGAGGCGGCCAGCATGTCCACAAGCCTTGCTGGGCTTGCCGGTGATCTGTCCAGCTTTAAGAATATCGGCATCGACGAGGCAATGACCGCCCTAAAGGGTGTGTTTACCGGGGAGACGGAGTCCCTCAAGACCCTCGGTGTGGTCATGACAGAGACCAACCTCAAGCAATTTGCCTCGGACTGCGGCCTCGTCTACGACGGCATGAGCCAGGCGGAAAAAGTCACGCTCCGCTATAACTACGTTTTGGCAAAGACCAAAAACGCCCAGGGCGACTACAAAAACACGGCAGACGGCACGGCCAACTCCATCCGGACGCTGCAAGCTGAGGCGGCCAATCTCGCCGCCACCTTTGGCCGTGAGATGCTCCCCTCCATCACGCCTCTGATCCAGGGCGCAACGGAGATGGTAAAAAAATTCGGGGAGCTTGATAGTGCTACCAAGCAAGGGATTATTAAGGCTGGCGCACTTGTGGCGGCCATTGGCCCCGTGACCACAGCCGTTGGGGCTGCGACGAGCGGAGTTGGTAAGCTCATCAACGTCGCCGGGAGCGGGATTGTGACTGCCGGGAAATTTACAAACGCATTAGCCGGAGGGTCTGGGTTGGCGTCAGCTCTCGGGGCAGCGCTCGGCCCTGCCGGGGCGGCAGGATTGGCCGTCGCTGGTGCCGCTGCGGCGACAGCTGGCACCATCGCCCTAGCGGAAGCAATCCACAAGGCTACCGACCCTACAATCCAGATCAAAAAGCACCTGGAGGCTATGTCGGTTGCGCAGGAAAAACTTGGGCAAGCCGACAACGTTATCACACTTGCTAATCGGTACGACGAGTTGCGGGCGAAACTACAAGAATCAACTCTTACGGCAGAGCAGTATGCAGAAATTCAGGACGAGCTGTCTGAGGTCCGGTCTGCACTAGCTGACGCCACAGGCGGGGCGGTAACAGCTGAGGGAGAGTACAACTCCGAGCTTGATAAGACGGTCAAGACGCAGCGTGAGCTGGCTGAAATCGAGAAGGAGCGCTCCAATCAGGACTTGTATACAGAGGTAATTGCTGGGGCAAAGGACTACAAAAAATCGCTAGAGGACCAAAAATACCAGCAAGACCAAATCGCAAAAACAAAAGATAGATTGGTGGCCGCCGAGGACCGGCTAGAGAGCGCTATGGCAAGCGTCACGGCTGAGACAAAAAAGAATGGAAAGGCAACCGCTCATAGCAATATTGAGCTGCAAGATGCGGCTATCTCTGCCGAGGGCGTTAGAGACAGCTACAACGACCTTGTTGATGCACTTGCGGAAATGCAAGCAGAAACGACTGCGTATGAAAAAAAGGTTATTAGCCTCGTAAACAGCGGTTTCCTTCCGGCCGAGGATGCCGCAACGTTGCTTGGTGTGTCAGAGGACGTCCTTGGCCGAAAGATGACCGCGTATTGGAATGAGACACACAAGGCCGAGACTGGCACAATGGCCCTCGCAGAGGACCAACTTGAGGCAGCGGAGGCGGCGGAGCAGCAGGCCAACGCGGAGGCGGCCGCCACGAAGTCCCTCGCTGCTGTCGGGGTGGCGGCGTATGATGCGCTCAACGCTGGCGGCGATCTCACGGCGGCATACGAGGACCTGTCAAAGCAAGCAGCACAGTACACCGATACGGCAAATGCTCAGACTGTGGCAGACACGGAGCGGGCGCTTAAAATGCTGGAGGTCGCTGCGACCACTCAGGAGCTCGGCAAGGCATACGGGGAGATGGGCGTCGAGATTGACGGCACCCTATCTGATATGGCGGCGTATCTGGTCGAGACCGGCACCAGCGTTGACGAGTTCGCCTCCGGCGTCCAGTCCATGCGGGACAGTGTTGTTAATAACTTCCAAAGCATAAAAAATGAGAATGCTTTGACTGCGGACGAGATCGTGTCCAACCTGGAGTACAACCTCCAGGCACAGCAGCAGTGGAGCCAGAACCTCTCGGACATGTGGGCACAGGCGTACGCGGACCAAAACACCAATGTGATGGCGTACATCAACTACCTCGCTCAGATGGGGCCGGAGTATGCGGCAGAGGTCCAGAGCTTTGCCACTGCCGGGTACTCAAAGCTACAGGAGGCCGCTGACATCTGGAGCCAGATCGGTGAGCAGTCAACCAGTGACTATGCCGCTGGTATATATATGCAGCAGTATCTGGCCGGAGAGGCCGGTACGGCAATCGGGCAGGAGGCTCTGACTGCGGCGGGCAACCAGAGCTATGACGATGTAGGCCAGCAAATCGCCGGTGGCACTGCCAGCGCGATCACGTCCCAATCCGGCGTCGTGGCGGCGGCGGGTAAAGACCTCGGCATGGCGGCACACTCCGCAGTAGCCAGCATCAGCTGGACTAATCTGGGAGACGCAATCGCAACCGGTATCTCCAACGGCATCACAAGTGGAGAGGGACAAGTGACCGGGGCAGCCCAGGACCTGGCCACCGCTACCACGTCTGTATGGACGAGCAACGGCGGGAAATTTCAAAATTCTGGGTCTACTGCGGTCACTCGCATCCGGACCGGTATGATGTCTCAGTCCGGCAGCATCCGGCAAGCTGGGCAGACCCTGGCAACAGCGGTCAACACCATTTGGGCGGGGCAGGCTGGAAGATTCCAGCAGTCTGGCCGTAATGCCGGGACGAGGATACGGGCAGGGCTGCTGTCTCTGACCGGTGATATACGGGCCGCCGGGCAGACCCTGGCAACATCTGTGCAGAGCGCGTGGGAGGCCATGATGGGCACGTTTTACGCCGAGGGCAACAGCGCTGCGGTAAACCTGGCAAACGGCATCTATTCCGGACGCGGCACCGTCACCGGAGCGGCAAGCAATGTGATCTATGCAGCCCGTGGCGCTATGCAGATTGGCGGCTGGTACGATCTTGGGTACAATATCTCCGCCGGTGTGGCAGACGGTGTGCGCGGCGGCAGCTACCTTATCACACAGGCAGCCAATGCGGCGGCACAGAATGCGCTGGCGTCTGCAAAAAGCAGTTTGGGCGTCCACTCCCCGTCCAGGGTTTTCCGGGACGAGGTAGGCAAGATGATCTCCGCTGGTATGGCGGAGGGTATCACGGACAACGAGAGCATGGTGTCTAAAGCAATCAGAGCCCTAAACACCAAGATCACCGGCGGCGTCGGGACCGGAGGCATGGCAGCACTCGGGCTATCTGGGAGCTGTAAAAACACAACCATTGCGCCTGTGATTAACGTGTATGGTGCATCCGGCCAAAATGTCAACGACCTCGCGGACGCTGTGGCAGATAGGCTGAGTAGACTGGTACGGAGGGGGGCGGCGGCACTTGCGTAACAAATTTATTTTTGACGGCGTCTCAACGTCGGATTATGGGATCATCATTTCCGGCGACGGAGTTTTCCCGAGGGCGGAGCGAGACGTGTCATATGTCAACATCCCTGGCCGGGATGGCGCCTTGATGTATGACAATGGCCGATTTCGCAATGTCACCGTGTCGTATACCTGCGGGATTGAGCGGGACTTTGTAAAAAAGTTTAGCGCCTTCTGCGCCGCGCTCCCGCCGACTGGGTACCACAGGCTTGAGGATACCTATCACCCGGACGAGTACCGGCTGGCGGCTATGGTCGGAGAGCTTGCCCCGGAGAGACTTGGCGCAAACTGGGAGGCGGGAGAATTTGAGATAAAATTTGACTGTAAGCCACAGCGATTTTTAAAATCTGGGGAAATCCCCGTGGAGTTCACCGCACCATCCGCTCTGCGCAATGTGTGGATGGAGGCTTTACCGCTGGTCACCGTGTACGGCACTGGAGCCGGTACTGTCACGATCGGCGGGGATACGGTCACGCTCAAAGCCATCGACGGCAGCGTGACGTTGGACTGTGACACACAAAATGCTTACAAGGGCGCAGAAAATAAAAATGCGTCGATCTATGCGCCGACCTTCCCCCGGCTCACCCATGGGGATAATGTGGTGTCATGGACCGGAGGGGTGTCAAGGGTTGAGATTGTGCCAAGGTGGTGGACGATATGACGCCTATACTGTACGACGCCGACGAGAGAGCCTTTGACCACAACGGTATTGGGGCACTGAGTGGGTGCGTCTCTGCCACCGCAATATGGAGCCGGAATGGCGAGATGGAGCTTGAGCTGGTGTACCCAATGGATGGGGTGCACTTTGACGAGATAAAGCTGCGCAGAATCATCCTTGCCACCCCTGACCAGAAGTCCAGAGCTCAGCCATACAGGGTGTACGACATCAGCAAGCCGCTTGACGGCCTGGTCACTGTGTATGCAAGGCATGTGGCCTACGACCTAATGGGGATTGTGGACCAGCCGTACACGGCGGCCAGTGTGGCGGCTGCGCTCAATGGACTACGCACAAATGCTGTGACGGATTGCCCCTTTGACTTTTGGACGGACAAGGACACCGTCGCCAACATGGCAGTGCCTGTACCCACGTCCGCTTGGGAGCTGCTTGGCGGTACACAGGGCGGGATCCTTGACACATACGGCGGAGAGTATGAGTTTGACCGGTGGACGGTAAAACTCCACAAGCAGAGAGGGTACGACCGTGGGGTGGAAATCCGATACGGGAAGAATCTGACCAGCTTGACGCAGGACCAAAGCTGCGAGGCTGTATATACCGGGGTATACCCTTTTTGGGCTGACGTGGATGGTAACCTTGTGCAGCTTGACGATAGGATCGTCAGTGCGCCCGGGTCGTACGACTTTACACGGATATACCCGCTTGACCTGTCGATGGAGTGGGAAAACGCCCCGACAAAGGACCAGTTAAAGGCTAGAGCGGAGCGATATATCAAAGACAACAACATCGGCGTGCCGAAGGTCTCTTTGTCCGTCGCATTTTATCCGCTTGAGCAGTCCGAGGACTACCGGGGTATCGCAATGCTTGAACAGGTCGGCCCCTGTGACATCGTGACGGTGGAGTTCCCAAGACTTGGTGTCTCGGCTGTCGCTGAGTGCGTCGGTATAAAGTATGATGTGCTCTCCGAGCGATACGATGAGTTGGAGATCGGAGACGCCAGGACCACCCTGGCTGATACAATCGTGGCTCAGGGCCAAGAGATACAGCAGCGCCCTACCGACAGCACAATGAGGGCAGCGGTGATGCAGCTGACGGCGGCTATCCTCGGCGCGTCTGGTGGTGCGGTCCGGCTGCTGGACACCAACAGCGACGGTATGCCTGACGAGCTATACATTGCAGACGACGCGGACCCGGCAAAGGCCAAAAAGGTGTGGCGCTGGAACTATGCCGGATGGGGTGCCAGCTCCAACGGCTACAACGGACCATTTACCCTCGGCGCGACGCTAGACGGCGGCATTGTCGCAGATTTTATCACAGCCGGGACGCTTAACGCAAATCTCATCCGGGCCGGGGTGCTCACTGACACAAAGGGCAAAAACTACTGGGACATGTCAACCGGGGAGTTTCGGCTGGCCTCCACCACCACCGTTGGGGGCAGCACCGTGGACTCCATCGCCAACACTGCGGCCTCGTCTGCAATCTCTGAGTACGATACCACGCTGACCCAGCAAAAAGTCTTTGACCGCCTTACCAACAACGGGCAGACACAGGGCATATACCTACAGGACGGGCGCGTGTACATCAACGGCACCTACATCAAGACGGGTGACCTTGACGCCAGGAACGTCTCGCTGTCTGGTGCCTTTACCGTGTACCAAAATCAGGGCGGCATTAAGGGCGGCACCATAGGGTATATGCAGGGCAGCACCGACACGGAGACCACAGACGGAATCGGCGTGATGGACGCCAGCGGAAATTGCTATGTTATCGCCACAAACGCAGGCGTCCGGATGCAGTCCGGAGCCACACGGCTATACACGCTGGATGACGGTACTGTCTGCGTGGACGGAAATCTGAAAGTGTCTGGGAGCGTCACCGAGTACGCCACGCTGTGAGGAGGAGCAGGATGATAAATCAAAAATACAACCTCGACATGGTCCCGGGCGGCAGCGTCCCGACCATCGTCCATGTGAGCCAATATGACGCCGGGTCCAGAGACCTGACTTTTGAGCTATACAGCGGCGGGATGCCCTGGACCGTGCCGGAGGGGGCCACGGTCACCATTGACGGAACCAAAGCGGACAACAAGGCGTTTAGCTATGTCGCGTCTGCCTCCGGCTCTGCGGTGACAGTGACAGTGACCCAGCAGATGACTGCGGCAAAGGGCCTGGCGGAGTGCCAGCTGACAGTGGCCCAGGGGGCCGATGCCCTGGGCAGCGCAAACTTTATCCTGGACGTAGAGCGGGCGGCCCTGCCGGAGGACGCGGACCTGTCCAAGACAGACATTGCTAGCCTGGAGGCCTGGAAAAATCAGGCCCTGACCGCTAAAGAGGAGGCGGAGGCGGCGCAAGGTAAGGCCGAGGCAGCACAGGCAAAGGCCGAAACGGCCCAGGGAAAGGCCGAAGCGGCGCAGGGAAAGTCTGAGGTAGCTCAGGGCAAAGCCGAGGCAGCACAATCCGCCGGTGAGGCGGCCAGAGATGCAGCCAAGACAGCTCAGGCCAAGGCGGAAGCCGCCAGAGATGCCGCCAAGACCGCACAGGCAAAGGCAGAGACGGCCCAGGGAAAGGCCGAATCGGCAAAAAATGCATCGGAGACAGCCCGGGATGCTGCCGCAGCATCGGCGCAGAATGCATCGGCGTCGGCTACGGCGTCGGCAAATAGTGCCGACCAGGCGGAGGCCGCAAGAGAGGCTGCGGTGGTGGCCCAGGGCAAGGCCGAGGCGGCGACGTCCAGCAAGGCCGACAAAAAGACGCCTAGCGCGTCCGGCAACGTGGCCCTGCTTGGCGCCGACGGGAATCTGCTGGACAGTGGGAAGCAACTTACCCCGGATGACATTGGGGCGGTATCCATATCCACTATGGACGCGTTGCACTACGACAACGCGGGTGCTCACAATGCGATTTATCGCGGCGCTTTTTTGGGGACATCTGTGACCGCCCACCAGTATAATGCCATCTCGGCGGGCACTTTTGACGACCTGTACATCGGTGATTACTGGACTATCGGTGGTGTCAATTACCGCATCGCGGCTTTTGACTACTACCTCAACTGCGGTGATACTGCCTGTACTGCCCACCATGCGGTTATCGTGCCGGACACTTGCCTGTACAACGCACAAATGCACAACACAAGCTCCGGCGGTTACGAGGATGGCGAAGAGAACACTACGGCTGGTGGCTATGTCGGGTCGGATATGTACAAGAGCAATCTCGGACAGGCTAAGACCACTATCAAGGGTGCGTTCAGCGGCCATGTCCTCAAGCACAGGATTTATCTTGTAAACGCCGTTGCAAATGGCTTTGCTTCCGGCGGCGCCTGGTGCGATTCTGAGGTTGACCTTATGTGCGAGCAGATGGTCTACGGCAGTGGTATTTTCTCCCCTGTTTCTGACGGCAGTAATGCCCCGGCTAACTACCATGTGGAGACATCGCAGTTGCCGTTATTCCAGCACGAGCCGAGCCATATTTGCAACCGCAATAACTGGTGGTTGAGGGACGTTATTACCGCTTCCTTTTTTGCCGTTGTCTACTACTGCGGTTATGCGACCTACTATGCCGCTTCTGACTCTCTTGGCGTTCGCCCGGCTTTCTGCATATCTTAAATCTGCGCCCCTTTGTTGGGCGTACAAGGAGGTAACAACGTGTACACGATCACCCTCGCCGATGGGAAAAAGTTGACCGAGCTGGAAATGAATGGCACGAATTACATCAGCAGAGAAAAGGTGGACGAGACGATCTTTAAGGACAATCTCACCACGATGACGGTCTCTGACGGAGAGGCCGAGACAACCTACTCGGATATGGTCTTTATCCAGCAAATGGAGTGGACGGATGGGACCTTTTATCTGGCATTTTGCGCAAAGACCGCTGCACAAAAAATGGCCGAGGACCAGGATGCAATGGCGGTAGATCATGAGCTCCGGCTTACCATGCTGGAGCTTGGGCTGACAGACTGAGAGGAGGGGATAAAATGCTTTATCGCACACTAAAGCGGATGATCGAGCGTGGGCAAACTGCCGGGATGGAGGAGAAGCTAGACATCTTTTACGCTGCCGGGAAGATCACAGAGGCTCAGTATACAGAGCTCTTGGAGCTGCTTAACGCCGGGGGCCAGGAGGGGACGACTTGAGCGACTTTTGGATTGCAGTAATCCCGGCGGCGATTACCGGCGGCATCACCCTGGTTGGGACACTGATCGCCAACAGCAAGAGCCAGGCTATCACGGACACCAAGATAGACGAGCTGACCCGGGAGGTCCGTGAGCACAACAATTTTGCTCGTCGTATGCCAGTGGTGGAGGAGCAAATTAAGGTCATCAATCATAGGATCAGCGACTTGGAGGAGGCGCAAAAAAATGACAGGAAGAACTAAGACATGGTGGAGAGCCGCCGGAGTGCGTGCCGTTAAAACGGTGGCGCAGACAGCAGTGGCGATGATCCCGGCAGCTGTGACCATCGGAGCCGTTGACTGGGTAACGGTCATCGGGACCGCTGCCCTTGCCGGGCTGGTTAGCCTACTGACGAGCGTGGCTGGGCTCCCGGAGATTAAGGAGGCCGAGAATGGGTAAAATCGGGATTGATGTAAGCGAGCACAACGGGACACTGGACTGGGGCAAAATCAAGGCCGCCGGTATCGAGTATGCCATCATCCGGGGCGGGTATGGTAGATACAAGGTAGACAGCGAGTGCATCGCCAACCTCAAGGGGGCTGCGGCCAACGGCATCCCTGTTGGCATCTATTGGTTTTCATACGCCCTTGATGCGGCGGCAGCACGGGAGGAGGCGCGGAAGTGCCTGGAGACAATCAGCGGATACGACGTGTCACTCCCGATCTACTTTGATTTTGAGTACGACACCGTGGAGTATGCCAAAAAGCAGGGAGTGACCCTTGGGAGACAGGCATTTAACGACCACGCAGTGGCCTTCTGCGAGGCCGTTAAAGCCGGAGGCTACGCAGCTGGCGTATACTATAACCTGGACTACCTCAACAGGTTTGTTGACACCTCCAGACTTGGCGGGTACTCTGTGTGGTATGCGCAGTACGCCTCTAGCCCCAATATCTCTGCCTATGACATCTGGCAGTACTCCAGCTCCGGGACCATCTCCGGGCTTATCGGGAGATTTGACTTTAACGACCTAAAAAATGACGCGTTGCTGGATGGAGAGGAAAAAGTGGAGGCCGGATGGAAGAAAAACAGCACCGGATGGTGGTATGTACACGAGGACGGCAGCTACACCACCAACGGGTGGGAGCAGATTGACGGCAAGTGGTATTGGTTTGACGACAAGGGCTATATGGCCACAAATCGGTGGGTCGTTGGAGCAAGCACCACTTACTACGTCGGAGGTGATGGCGCAATGGTGACAAACAAGGCCGTAAAGATTGGGCCGGATGGCGGTCTCACCGTAGCCGGTGACTGGTATCCTACCATCTCCAGCGCTCCGGATTACTACCGGGAGACACTGGAGAAGCTGCGGGCAAAGGGTATCCTCAAGGGGACCGACGAGGCAGGGGCCCTTGACATGTCGGAGGATTCCGTCCGGGTGCTGGTCCTGCTGGACCGGGCCGGCGCCTTCGGCGGCTGACTAGGAGGACCGGGAGATGCAGATCAAGGATTACACCGCGCCGGAGCTTGACCGATTCCGCCGCCTGTGCAACTTTACCACCAGGGAGCGTGAGCTATTTGATCTCCGCGCCTCCGGGTTGAGCCTGGAGGCTTGTGGAGAGGAGATGGACTACTCCACGGGCGGTATCAGGTACTTGTCCGGACAAGTCAAACGGAAAATGAATAGGGTATGACAAAAGCCCCCTCCGAGATGGAGGGGGCTTTTTCTCGGGCCTTAAATGGCGAACTCTTCGCCGTACTTCTCCTCGTGGGCCTCGCAGTAGGCGTCGAAAAACTCCTGCTCGGTGCAAGGGGCCATTTCCATGTGCAGGGCCTCGCGGATTTCATCATCCATAAGATTGACAGCCGCCTCAAAATCTACCTGAGTGTTGTTATAAGTTACATACATTGTTGTTTCCTCCTTGTTTATTGGGTATCTCCCTTAACTGTCTCTATTATACCGCGCAATGTGCGGATTGTCAAGCGTTTTCTTCAACTTTTTTTAATTTTTCGCTGGCCATTTCCAGCAATCTGATGACGTACTGGGGGGGCTTTCGCTCCCCCATTTCCCACGCCTCATAGGTCCGGCTTGGTATCCCAAACGCCTTTTCAAACTCTTTTTGTGTAAGGCCCGTGCTGGCCCTGATTGCCTTAATCTGCTCTGATGTGGTCATATCTCGTCCTCCTTTGCTGACTTTATGGCAAGTCACATTCCGCGACTGGTGTATATCTGATAGGAGCCTCGCCCTGGTGAGCCTCATTCCAATGGTACGCCATGTCACGGGGACCAATCGTAACGCCGTCGCATACCGTGATGGCCGGTGCAAAATTGTACATATCGGATGTCCCGACGGAGAGCAGCGCCAGCATATTGACCATCTGCTCTCTTGTGTACCGCCCTGTGTATGTCCGCTTTATGGTCTCACGCATTGATTCGTACAGGCTGTTTTCCGGGGTGAGGTAAGGAAATGCTGCCGTTACCGGGTTGCCAAGCTCGTCCTCTGCCATTTTTAGCGGGACATCATATCCGAGATTTAAACAGATCCATCCGTACACGCCATCCTTGTGTTGCTCCCTAGTGGACTGCAATAGCTCTACTGCTGTCATGGTGTTTATCCTCCTTTATGCTGCCACAAAAATGCCGGTAATATTGTCAACATACCCAACGGTGATCTCACGCTTGCAGTTCCATGCGTTGGTGTAGATGCGGGTCTTGATATAGGTACGGTTGCGGCCATACTTTACCCAATTGTTGACTGTTACACGGTAGTTCCAGCCGGAGTCCTTGCCGATGGTCTCGGCCTCATTCTCGGCCTTTGCCTGCGCCCATGCGGCCTTCATGGCGGTGGACATGTCAACATTAGCGTTGCGGCGGATGGCCCAAGCGTTTCTCATGATCTGGCTCTTGTTATACATTGTGTTTTCCTCCTTGTTTATTACGTATCTCCCTTAACTGTCTCCATTATACCGCACAACGTGCGGATTGTCAAGCGTTTTCTTCAACTTTTTTAGGATTTTTATGAGATTTTTTCCGCATGGTGGGATCGCTTGTACCGAGGTACGATATATGCAGGAGGTGTGGCGTATGGCATATGGGTATGGAGCCTACAATGCCCCGTATCAGGGATATGGGGGCTACTATGGACAGGCACAAGCGCCAAAGTACGATGTAATCCATGTCAACGGGCAAAACGGGGCCCAGGCCTTACAGATGGCCCCAAACAGCAGTGCTATTGTGATGGATGACACAGCACCGCTTGTATGGCTGTGCCAGACAGACGGGGCAGGTTACAAGACAGTAAGAGCTTTTGACATCTCACCGCACCAGGATTCTCAGCCGGTTGATGTCGGCAGCTTGGAGGCAAGGATACAGCGATTGGAGGAGATCGTAAATGACAAATCCGCTGAGCCAGTTTCTGCGGCAAAGCCCGCAAGGACAAGTGCAAAATAACCCCCTGGCGATGGTCACGGAGTTCCGAAAATTCGCCTCCGGGATGACCTCGGAGGCGGCGAAAAAGCGTGTTGAGCAGCTGTTGGCAAGCGGACAGATGAGCAAGGCGCAGTTTGACCAGCTCAAGCAGCAAGCGGAGGATTTTGCAAAATTTTTGAAATAGTCCGGGGTGCGCAACCGGATTATATAAAATACAATGATAAGGAGTGATTTTGTGGACAATTACAGTCTTTCCGACCTGGCAGCGGTAACCAAGGACGCTGACGGTATGTCCGGCAACGGCGCATGGTGGATCATCATCCTGTTTTTGTTTGTCATCATGGGCGGCGGTTGGAGCGGATTTAACCGCCAGGGAGAGTATGGACAGTACGCCACGGCGGCATCCCAGCAGGAGATCCTTTATGGCCAGCAGTTTGGCCAGATCAATGACCGGCTGACCAATCTCGGCAACGGCATCTGCAATCTCGGCTATGAGATGCAGGGCAATATCGGGCAGCTCGGTAAAGAGGTCGCACTGGCGCAGGCTGGCACCAACACCACGATCATGCAGACCGGCAACAGCATCCAGTCCCAGATTGCTCAGTGCTGCTGCGACAACCGGCTTGCTACAGCCAACCTGTCCGCGCAGATGGACCGGCAGACCTGCGACATCACCACGGCGATCCACGCCGAGGGGGAGCAGACACGGGCTCTGATGCAGGCTAACGAGATTCAGCAGCTGCGGGATAAGGTCTCCGCGCTGGAGGCTGACAACCGCATGTATGGCGTGGTCCGCTATCCTAGCGGGTATACCTATACCGCTGGGCCTTCCCCATTCTGCGGCTGCAATAGCGGCTGCGGGTGCGCATAATCGATAGCAATCCGCTCTAACAGCGACAAGCCCGGGGCGGATTTGCCCCGGGCATTTTGAAAGGAGAAAAATATGAGCTGCAACAACCGGCTAAAAAACAGTCATTACAAGAGTGCGCAGAATGCCTACAATGATACCCCACAGGCGTTTATCGCAACTGGTACCCCGGTAGCTGTGCTTGGGGTGCTCAACACCGATACCGGATGCTCCATTGGCACATCTACCGGCGGTTTCCGCGTCAACAGCTCCGGCTTGTATCGCATCAGCTATGACGTCACGTTTTCTGCTGACGCTGCCGGGGTGGCTACACTCCAGGGGCTAAAGGACACCGCCAAGCTGCCGTGCATGAGCGCACAGGCCACTGTGGCGGCTGGCTCTGTGTATACGCTCCACATCGAGACCACCATCTATATCCCGGTGTGCTGCAACGGCAACCCCACGATCAGCGCCACCATCGGCGGCGTGGCTGGCACAATCTCGCATGTCTGTGCAAGCATGGTCAAGCTGGCGTAAGAGGGTGGGCGGATGAAAAAGAAGTTACTAGAGTACAAAACCAAGCTGGAGCATGAGCTGTCCGATTACCTGGACCAGCCTGTCGGCACTCGCTCTATGGCTGCGGTTGACGCCATGATAGAGTGCTGGGAGCATGTCACCGACATGGAGCGGTGCGTATGCAGAGCCGGTAAGCTAGACCGCGATGCCATAGAGTCCTGGGACGGGGGAATGAAAAATGACGATGGAAGCACCGGCGGGCATTGGACGATAGACCAGACTACTGAGGCGGCAAAAAGCGCCGGAGTGGTGATGGAGCACGTCACCCCGGAGGAGTGGCATATCGCCATGAATATGGCGTACTCCGACTATTGCGGAGTGGCCACCAAGTATGGGTGCAGCAAGGTTGAGTTTTACGCAGACCTGGCAAAGGCGTTTTTGTTTGACAAGGACGGACCAGGGCCGGAGGCAAAGCTGTCGGCATACTATTACGGGATTGTGGCGGAGTAATGCTAACAATAGTGCTAACAATAAGCAGTATTTTTGCGCAACTCCGTGTGATTATTGGTCATCCAACGGGGTTTTATAAGATGCGAATAGTCAAACAAATATAGCAAAAAAGTACCACATTTACACTTGAATCTGTGTAAATGTGGTACTTTTGGCGCGGAAGGAGGGATTTGAACCCTCGCGCGTGGATTAGACGCCTACTCCCTTAGCAGGGGAGCAGAAAACATTGAAAATACAGAGGAAATTAGCATCTTGCTAACGAAATGCTAACAATAGCATCACTCAGACGTTGCCGCCAGCTGATTTATGGCGGCATGAGAGGCGGCGTTATCTGGGTGGATATATCGCTGGGTCGTTGCAAATTTGGTGTGCCGCATGACCTCTTGGATCACGGATGGGGCGATGTTGCCAAGCGCCAGCGCCGTGGCGGTAGTGTGGCGGCAAGAGTACGGTGGGAGGTCTCTGCACCCGGCGCTTTGGACGGCTCTGTGATACTCCGGATAAAATTTGTCACGATCCATACACAGGACGTAATCCTTACGGCTCTTGGAGTAGTCGCAGAGGGCTTGGAGCACCGGCCCGATGGACTGCGGATATACTAAGGCCGTCTCCTTCCGTTTCCTCGTCTTGAGCCCCGCTCCCCTGATCTCGCACTTGCCAAAGTCAATCATCTCTTTTTTTAGGATAAAAAGCTCTCCGGGCATCATCCCGGTATAGATCATCAAGAGGATATAGCCCGTAAAAGTATCACCTGCGGTATATGCTGCCCAAAAGCGCTTGATCTCGTCCTCGGTGTATGGAGTCAGCTCTTTTTCGTCCAGCGGCGGCAACTCGATAAAATCCGCCAAGTTTGTCCGCATGTGCCCCTCAGCTACCGCCATTTTAAGCAAGTGGCTAGCCAATGTTTTCATATCTTTTGCCGGGTAGTATGTGGATGTCTCAGCGTCCACCTGACCTTGCAAGTCACCAATAGATATGGTAGACACAGGCTTGTCACACAGGCCCTCCCAGCGCCTCCATGCTATCTCATATGCTGTCTGCTTTGACTTGCTCAGCTTGGTAAAACCGGCGGAGTGCCATGTCTTGTGGTACTCTCGTAGCGTTGGGACCCTGTCAACGGACTCCGGAGGGCATGACGCATAAGCCAGCGCCGCCTTCTTCGTGGGGAATCCGCCCTTCCACCTACGAGGGTACCGCAGCTTCCCGTCCTCGTCGATGTAGCGTGGAGCAGACCATACAGCCGTCCACGTTTTACCGCGCTTTATTGCGGTCCCCTGCCCGTTTCCACGGCTTTTCACGCCGGAGGCCACAAGCAATTTTGCTCCACATTTTGGGCAAAAATTGGCCCCTTCTGGTGCCGCTGCACGGCATTTTCTGCATTGCATTTTCTTTCCCCCTTGCTTCTTGGGGAGAAATCGGCTATAATAAATGTGCAGATTCCTCCATTCCTGGCCCGTCCAGGTTTGTATCTCCCAAAAGTTTCTGCATTTCGCCCTCGGTGCTCGGTACACCGGGGGCGACTCTTATTTTATCGTGATAACAACGCTGATTGGGCTCTCCCCTCTCTCGACTGATAGCGCCCCGGTATCATCATTCTCGGCCACCATCTTGTAGCGGCCTCCCGTTATCTCTGCTGTGACATTCCGGGTGCCGTTTGCAATCAGATTTTTTACTCGGGTAGTGCTCCCGCGCTTGATGTACGCTACATGCACCCCATTGACGTATACCGCTACGGCGTTTTGGTCCGCCTGGTTGTCCGGCTCCGGCACGAGCTCCACAGTGTCTACAGGGTACTCATACTCGTATACCTTGTCATACGGCTCGTACTCGTCCTTGAGCTCTGCGCTTGTAAGGTCGTACTCTGGGTTCTCCACCGCGATTTTTTCAAGCGCATCCTTGTGGTGCGCCATTCCGGTGGCCCGGAAGTTGACCCCGTTAGACTTATCAGGCTGCCGCTTCTCGACCGGCTTTTCCGTGGCCGTTTTCCCCACATCCCAGGAGTGCGGCTGCGCTCTCCACTGGGCCTCATACTCCTCAAGCCTCTTTTTCCGCACCTCTTCCAGCCGCGCCTGCGCTGCGCGTCGGTCTGCTGCGTCCATCTTTGATAGCAGCAACGCCAGCAGCGCCACGCCAGATACAACCAAGATTAAAATAATTGCACCGATTTTAACCACTCCTATCTCAATATCCCGATGCCCGGGTGCGTAAGATCAATGATGACATAGACCAGCAGGGCGGAAATTGTGAAAATAAGGGCCGCAGTTGTTGCGGCCGCCCAGACAATCATGATTTTCACCGTGCGGGATTTCCGCTTGATCTCGTCCTGCTGGGCCTCTATGAGGTCCTGCATCCTGCCTATCTGGGCTGTGCGGTCCGTGATGCCTTGCTGTCTCTCTCGGTCCATGTCCTCTCTCACCGCAAGCAGAGCCCTTAGGGCGGCAATATCCGATGCCGGGACCACGGCGGGATTATATCCGTCCCCGATCACGGCCCGGGCCACGGACTGTAGGGTTGAGTCCCTAAACTCCTCGGGGCTGTTTATGTCCCCGGTAAAAATCCGGCGGACGGAGGACATCGAGACAGACTCCCCCGCCAGCTCACAAGCGTCCACAATGGTCTGATATGATAGATGCTTTTGCTCCCGCATGGCGCGGAGCTGCCGGATTAGCTCACTCTGATTGCGGCTCATCGTATCACCTCCAAATTTGAGCAGCATTTGAACACCTTTTGAGCACAAAAAAGACATTGCATGCCAAATTTGGCATGCTACAATTTTATCATAGACACTGCCTGGGAGGTGAGCGCGATGATGCAGTGCCATGACGAGTACCCACCGCCGGAGGCCGACCCCTGGCAAAGTGACTATCTCACTTTTTACCCTGGTCTGCCGGTGCGGCGCTTTGGTGTATAGGTCGATTTTACCAAAAGCACGGCGATATATCAAGCTCAAAAGCGCACGAAGGGGTGGTAATTTTTTGTGCTAATCGTCAAAATGTCATAATGTTACAAACGTGTAAGGAGGTACATATGCGACAATATTACAGGGAGAGTATCATAAGACTGATTAACGACATCACGGAGGAGCGGGACTTGTGGCTGATCCTGCGCTTTGCGCAGCTGAGAGCCGGTAAGGAGTAAATAAGAGGAGCGGGTTCAACCCGCTCCTTTTTTATTTGCCCTCCGTGAGCGTCTCCGCCAGGTGGGCCAGGGTCTCCCAGTCATCCTCCGTCCACTTGGACATGGCCGTGATTAGCCGGGCGCGGAAGGTGTCCGGCTGGTCAGCTAGGACGGCGTTAAAAAACTCCGTCAGGGCCTCATCCTTTTTCCTGGCGACCTTGGGGTCACCCTCTCCGGTCCTCAGCCACTCCTCCCGGATGCCAAATTCACGGCATATGGACTTTATGGTCAGTGCCGTTGGGTTTGATTTCCCGTTTTCGATATAGCTGCATGCTGCGGCAGATATCCCGACCCTATCGCCAAACTGCTCAAGGGTCATCTTCTCAATTTCTTTACGGACGTGTTTAACCCTATCATTTATCAAATCCAATCACCTCCTTGACTATACTATACCACCCGCTGCGAAAAAAATCAAGCAGAAATTTTAAACTACTTAAAAATTATGCTTGACAAATAGAGCAGCTTAATGTATACTTAAAGTGCCTTAAGGGACAATACAAAAATGGAGGTAAGCACATGACCAAGAAAGAGCTAATGGAAGAAAACAAGCAGCTGCGAAACGTCTTGAAGGAAATCGAGGATCGCAATGCTGATTACGGCAACGAGCTCAAACCTTGCCGGAGTGAGCAGTGCTTTGACTGCCGGTTTTCCGTGACGGCTGGCGGTAAATCCTGGTTCGACCACCGGCCCGTTTTGGTTGGGTGCAGGAAAGGGATCGTATGTGATGACTTCCAGCCTTTACCCAGCGGAGCGCAGAAGTGAAATAACCGAAACAGCCAGGGCAGCAAGCGCAACACCGGTTGTGACCAAATATCTCATGTTTTCGTGTACCACAGACAGATAGTGACTTACTCCGGCATCGGTGATCGTGATAGCCAAGAACCCGGCATTAAACCTTAGCTTTCCGTCCTCGTCACATGATCGGCAAAACACAAGCCCCAAATCATCTAATCTGGCGATGTGCCTGTTTGGTGGTTTTATGATCAGTTGGCGCCCTGGGTGGTGGTACAGTCTACACAGGATGATAAGTTCTCTCAACGATAAACATATTTTCATTTGGAGGAAATAAAAATGAGAAAATCACTTAATGCAAGACCCGTGAATGTTAAGATAAGCAGACTCGACCTCTGCGACCTGATGCTAGCGTGTACTGTACTCGATACGGAGACCGATACGGAGAATACCAAGTGGGAAAAGCTCCACGACAAGCTGGAAGCCATCCTGAATGAGTTTGACGAGAAACAAGAAGACTGAGAAACACCCGCCCCGGAGGTCACGAGGGCAAGGAGGTAAGCGCATGGATGATTTAACGCTGCATGACCTGCTTAAATGCCAGGACATCGTAAACGACTTTACCCAGATTGTTATTTGGGACGCCACTGGTAATCCGGTTGCGGTTGGGACCTGGTTTGAGGACCGCGTCCTTGCACAGGCGGAGAAGCCCATCGGCAGTATACGCTACTGGGTGGATTCAAACCGGCTGCATATCGACTTGAGATAAGGCCCTGGGCGGTGAGCCAAAATCGCCGCACCCCATAAAATCCACCAGAAGGGAGGCTACAGTATGAGTGAGAAAGAGAAGAAAATGGCGGAGACCATCAAAAAGGCGCTGCCCAAGATGACGGACTTTGACAAGGGTTACTTTTTGGCAAAGGCCGAGGCGGCAATGGAGAGGCGCGAGGAGAAGGAGGCGGAGAAGGATGAGTGACATGGAGCTGCTGGAGGAAATCCGGCGGATGGACACGGCCTTTATCACGCCAGCCCAGGCGGCAAGGGTCACCCACTGCTCCCCGGACTACATCCGGGTGGCAGCTCGTCAGCAGTTTCCCCCGCTCCCCTTCCCCGTGATGGTGGTTGGGAATCGGACAAAAATTCCCCGCATTCCCTTCCTCCGGGCCTTTGGAGTAGAGGAGGACGAGAGATGATAGAGGTACGCAGGTCTGACCGGGAGATCATCCGGGCCGACCCCATCAGCCAAAAGGACCGGGACAGAGCGTGGCTGGAGTACATCCGGGCCGCCGGACCCGAGGCCATCAAAGAGGCGATGAGGCAGGATGACCGCACCGTGTAAGGATTGCCCGGACCGGCAGCTTGGCTGCCATGCCGCCTGTGATAGGTACCGAGCCTTTCGGGCGGAGCGGGACGAGATGCTAGAGGCCCGGCGTAAATGGGCCAGGAATTACAGGCCCCAGCCGAATCCTGACGGCTGGAAGGAGAAAATGCAGAGATGACGGAGGTAATAGAATGGACGATTTGGTATCTGCGATCAAGGACGTACAGCGGGCAGACCCGATGATCTACCCCAGACTGCTGGAGCAGCATCGGGTGGAGGAGCGGGAGGCCGAGCTGGACGATTGGCTGACCATGTGGCATGTGGCGGAGCGGACTAAGCCCGTGTACAAGGTCCACAATGCGGAGACCGGCGAGACGGTCCTGCCGGAGACAGCCCCGGCGCATGATGACCGGCTGACCGGCTGGGATTGGTTCGGGCTGATCTCTACGATGGCGATCATGGCGTATGTAATCGTCAGGATTTTTATTAGCGCAGTTTGAAATAAATGGAGGAATCTGTATGAAAAAGTATGAGCTTACCGATGAGGTCAAGGTGGAATTTGGCGTGACACTGCACCGCATCCGCGCACTCGTTGATATTGAGCGCTGGGGCGTAAAAGCCGGTGATCTTGGCGGCTGGGTGGAAAAGGAATCCAACCTGGATCAGGATCATGATGCGTGGGTGTCCGGCAAGGCGCGGGTGTACGGCAAGGCGCGGGTGTCCGGCAATGCGTTGGTGTACGACGATGCGTGGGTGTCCGACGATGCGTGGGTGTCCGGCAAGGCGCGGGTGTACGGCAAGGCGTGGGTGCCCGACGATGCGTGGGTGTCCGGCAAGGCGCGGGTGTACGGCAAGGCGCGGGTGTCCGGCAATGCG
>ERZ1034763.294-NODE-294-length-25852-cov-9.854673_pt1 | contig 25852 bp, 24 predicted proteins | sample MGYA00520701_ERZ1034763 | MGnify/ENA primary metagenome ERZ1034763 (study PRJEB33766, sample SAMN09781707) | gut metagenome | biome: gut microbiome | host: Homo sapiens | place: Madagascar | study: EMG produced TPA metagenomics assembly of the PRJNA485056 data set...
AGAACAAAAACTTATAGTTCGTTTGATGAGTATAGAAGAATAAATAAAAATAATAAAAAAGATATGTACAAACACAGATGAAATAATACGTACTAAAGGAAGCAATTCAACTTTAAATTTAACTTTTTTAACAAGAAAACTATAGTCATTTAAAGCGTTTACCCCAAAATTTAGTATATCAGAAAAATATATCCATGGTACATATGCCGTAATAAACCATAACATATATGGCATATCTTTTACCGGCTGAGATTTAAAACCTAATTGGAAAACAAACCAAAAAACCAATACCGTCATCAATGGCTGAACAAATGCCCATATCATTCCAAATATGGTTGTCGAATATCTAGATTTAAAATCATTTTTTGCAAGACGCATTATCATCTTGAACTGTTCCATTTATCCTATACTCCTTTATGCTAATTCATATTATCTTATAATCACTCTATAAATATAATTCTGTAGTTTAAATGTATTGAATATCTTATCACATTACCTTCTGTTGATTTTTTTAATGTCTAATTGTGTACTGTAATATTTTCCATAGATAGGAGTTCAACCAATACCATTTTCTTTTTATCGGATTTCTAATTAATGTGATTGCTCCATAATCCCAAAAAAGTTGCTCTTTCTTTTTTTTACTAATTCTTACCCATATCCTACGCCACACCAATAATTCTTTCACGTCCTTTTTCGACTTCAAATCATTTAAATAAAAACGATTCATATCAGTAATGTCATCACAAAACATAAAAGCACCATATAATTTTGAAATTTGTATTGAAGGATCCCCCATTATTTTTCTTAATATTTTTTGACAATCCTTCTTTTCATATTTTATACCTTGTGATAGAATCTCTTTTGTTCCATCTACAATTCCATTAATTTGTTCCTTTATTTTTTCATTTTGTTCATTATCTGTTGTTTTCTGTAATATGGGTTTTATACATTTTTTTTCTTTTTCATACCCAATAGTTGTTCCATGTGGAGCAGATAAAATAATTTCAAACAAGTTATTGCAAAATAACACTTTATTTTTTAAATCTTTATTACAATTAAAATAATAACTTAGATATTCTCCATCTTCTGCTCTTTGCTGTGCATATAGCCCAAAATAAAACCCTATTATTTTTCCCTTCCACCCGATATGTTGCAATAGTTGACGAATAGATCTTTGCATTGAACCAACCCATCCACTATCTACAATTGCAATTTGATTTTTTTCTAACATTTCTTCTTGTTGAAAATATCGTACTACCAAATCGTATGCTTTTCGCGATTTCTTTTCCAAAAAATCTATCAATCTTTTATCTGTATGTAATTTCTTCTTATAATAAAAGATCTGTTGTTCACTCAATTCTGTGGCAATATCAATATTTTCACTTACTCCACTCTCTTCTAGAACAGTCATCCACTCTTTTTCATCCATTCCAATTCTTTCCGCAAAAGTAGCTAACGTAACATGGTAGCCAGATGAAAATATAAGATCAAATGCCTCATCACCAATAAAATAATATGTAGGCATTCTCAAAGAAGCCCTTGAACAATATAAATATCTACATTCCATTGACATTCCATTTTGTTTACATATTAATTCCGCAATCTGTTTTAAGACATACCCATCCCTCGCCAAAAAATATAAGGTCGAAATATTTCTTTTTTTTGCATTTTCAATAATCCAATTAACATAACTAAATAAAGCTGGAGCAATCTTTTCCTTACTAATATCATATAAGCTGTTATCATTATTAATATTCATATTATCTATCCACACTTAACATATCATTTAGAGAACTTTTTTTTTCGACAGAACAACATCAAATTTGCAGGAAATAAACCCGCGATCAAGGGTTTAATTATAAACCCCCAATGCCCTTTTCTAATTCCAAGCCTTTCAAAACCTTTATACCGTACCCATGCCTCATTAATACGATACCGATACTTTCGTTTAGCATAAGCAAATGCATCCTCTCGATATTGAAACAAGAATTCCTGCAAATTATATCCACTCTCTCCGGCTGCGTACAAGCGCATAAACAATTCGTAATCCTCCGTCCGCAATGCACAGGTTTCTGTAGAGTACCCACCTAGTTTCTGCATAACTTCAGCTCTGACAAGTATCGTTGGATGAATAAAAACTGATGTACTCAAGAAATCTTTCTTCTGCGGTACTTCTATCATCAATCTTTTTCCCCACACCCCCTGATCGTCTATGAATTCCGCATTGCAACCCACAAGTGAATACTCTGGATGACTTTTTAGGAAAAAAAACTGTTTTTCCAATCGATTTTCTTTCGAAATATCATCCGCATCCATCCTTGCATAATATTTTCCTCTGGCATGCTTCATACAACGATTCAATGTATAAGATAATCCCATGTTTTTATCATTACGCAGTAACCGAATGCGGGAATCCTTCCGACACACATCCTGCAACCATGCATAAAATTCATTTGTCGATCCATCATCACAGATAATAAACTCAAAATCTGTAAAAGACTGCTGCAGGATGGAATCAATTGCCTGAATCACATAATTTTTATTCTTTTCGTTATAAATTCCCATGAGCACACTAATTATGGGATTCTTTTTTTCATCGTCCATCTTGTTACTCCGCTATATACACGTTTTCCATCAATCTTTCTACCGCCGATCTTCCAAAGAACTTCACATTTTCTGCATTGATCTGTCCCATCCTCTGGAAATCAGCCAGTTCCTTATGCTTCATTTCATACAGTTTCCAAAATGCTGCTTCGTAATCTTCTTTATTTCCCGGTGATACCAATATACCACCCTTTCCATCTTTAATCAAATCTACATTTCCACGAATCCTTCCACACACCACCGGAAGCCCTTCTGCCATGGCTTCCATCAATGCCACCGACAATCCTTCCCGAAACGAAGACAGAACAAAGCAATCGGATGCCTGCAATATTTCATGCAGATCCGTGCGAAATCCCACAAATCGAATATGTTCCTGCAATCCTTGTTCTTTTACATACGCTTCTAATTCCGCTTTCTTTTCTCCAATACCACACATAACAAAATAAATATTCGGATTGTCCAGACTCTCTATTGCCTCAATTACAGTTTTCTGATTTTTATTCGGAGTAAATTCTGCAGCATTTGTAATCACAAATGCATTTTGGGGGATTCTCAGTTCCTTGCGTTTCTCTTCCTTTTCATTTTGTGACAAACATTCCCTTTGTGAATCTATTCCAATCCCCGGCACATAGGTAAGCTTTTTCATCTTAAATTTCTTTTTCGCCAGCTTGTAATCCTCATGATTGATAGTTATCAACACATCCGTCCAACGACTCAGCGCCTTCTCCACCGGATAATACACCAGCCAATTCACAAGTGGAGCCCCCTGGTAGAAATGAAATCCGTGCGCGGTATAAATCACCTTCGTTTTCGTCCGGTGCCCGGCGATCCGTGCCACCACACCACCAATCGGGCTGTGACAGTGGCAAAATGCGTATCCATTTTGTTTCATCAAACCTTCTACCTGCCTCAGTGTCCTCATGTTCTGCCCCATGTGTTTGATATTCCGTGCGAAATCAATCTGGTAGCAGCGCACATGCATATCCTGCAGTTTTTGTTTCAATTCTGCGACGCGCGCATCTGAGCAGGTGTTTCCCTCGATAAAATTGCAGGCAACATCTACCTGATAGCCCAGTTTCTGCAATAACACAATGTTTGGCATATTAAATTGGTCAATCATGGAGGCGACGGACGCCAGCATCAGAACTCGTTTCATCTTTTCCTTTCACCAAATACTCAACTAATTAATTCTTCTTTTATAGTATGGTAATATTGATGTATCTTCTTCCATCCCAATACATCAATTCCACCAACCACCAAAGTCAATATTCCACCAATGATAGTTATAAATATACCGCCCCAATCATTTGTCTCAATCACACTTCCCTTCATTGCAAACATAAACATCTCATAAAGAAAGGCATGTTGATCCTTAAAGACAAAAATATCGAGCATTTCATACAAGACAAACCAAGAGGCAAGCAGCATAAATGTAACCCATACAATTATCTTTACAATCGCCCAAAACAGATTCTTCCCCTTTTTATCATTTTCCAAGCTAACCACACGCTTCTCAAGGTCATTATCCGTTTTCTCATCTTTATCCTCTACCATCTCCACCTTGTCATCCCCGGTCACCGGAGCAACATTTTCTTCCGATTGCTCGACAACCACCGGACGAAATGGAATAATTTCTTTTTCCGGCTCGCATGTCATATAAAAGATATCCGGATACGTTTCTTTTGTATACTGCATAAAGTCATCCTTGGAAACACTGTAAAACGGTCTCCCCTCGTTTTCTACCCGTGTCGGTTCCAGGATTGCCTGACAGTGATAGCATTGATACGAAGCAGCAAATCCATCACATACGAAGACATTCTGACTATGGCATTGTGGACAGCTATAGTGTAATTCTTTTCGAACCAGATTTTTTGCACGCAGAACCTGCAGCATACTTTTGGTATATGTAATTTCCAGATCCAGTCGTTCACTCAGGTCCTGCGTCGTAAACTGCTTACATTGCCTTTGTGTCAACTGCGGCAGGATTTTCATACATTGCCGAACCGCTTCTCTTTCGTTCATACTCTTTATAAAGCCCCCATATCTGCTGGAATTCTTCTTCCGAATAATATTTTCCTTCCAAAATGTGCAGCGTCAGAAACTGATAATTATCAGCTTCATATTTCACTTGTAATACCCCTCGCGCTCTTGGAAAATTGACCGTCAGGGAAATAATTCTTTTCACGATATCCAAAGAATCCCTGATACACATAAACGTCTTGGCATCATAAATACAATCTACACCATTTTCTCCTGTTAAGTTTGCCGACAGATTATCTCTGTCACTGAATCGAATTTTTGATATATATTTTTCATCGTTTGGAAGAAGTGTATTCAGTGCATGATCTTCCCGGTAATCATATAACGCAGTCTGTTGAATCAGGCGATATAGTTCTTCCTCTAAATTAATGATTCCATCCGGCATATATAATTTTCCGTCTTTTTGTTCTACATGATGCAACGGAATATTTTGTAACATCGCATCGATAATGCTGCTAAGGCTCTCTCTCTTATCATCAATCTCTTTTATATTTGGAAGCCGTTCAAAAAACTGGTTGAACAATTCTTTGCTCATGTCATACAATACATTCTGAGGATCAGCCGCTCTATTGTTGTCCAATTCCAGTTCTAATGTTTCTTCTACTATACTATAGATCTTATCAAGCTGAATCTGCGGACGGCTCTCCTGTATAATTCCATGCTGATTCCATACTTTAACAATCATGCAGCGCTGTTCCAGATCAATGGTTACCGGAAGATAGGAACACTCCTCCTCGATCGGACCAGCAGAATCTTTTAACATGCAGAACACAAAAATCAGATGCACCCTGATTAAATTTCCATTCCTTCTTTCTTCCTGTATCGCTGCAAGCTTCGTGGAGTCTTCCTTCTGTGGAATCGTCTCTATGATCTGGTTGTACGTCCAATCTGGGATCTGGAATTTGCGCATAAGTCTGCCCCACGAATCCCTGCTCTTTAATCGCAGACAGGTCGAAGCAGTTAATGAATACACGCGCATCAATCGATGATGACCATATAATAATTCTTGAAAGAAAAAATCATTCAGATCCTCAACAGAAATCAATCCGCTTTGACAAAGCTGTTCTAGCAAAACCCGCTGGTCCGAAAAAGACAGCCTCTGCTCATTTGCAATTTTCTGTTCGGTAAGAAATCTATTCAGGCTTGTTGATAATATATTATCGATAAGTTCCTTAACTATATGCATTCTCTTGTCCTCTGTCTTCCGTAACCCCAAATCCAATAAATATTATTTTTATTATATCACGAACCTTTATCTTACTCAATGTAAAAAACCGGTTAGACTTATCATCCAACCGGTTTTATCACTTCTACCGAAACTATGGCTCCATATTTTTTAATAATGCATTAATATTTATTGCAGGAATTACAACAGGTTCTATATCAGGCTGTGCCGTCATCAGTGTAACCTGCGATCTCAGATAAGGAAACAAAATTGCAACTGTATTCTTTGTTATAATAATATCCTTTTTCTCCTGCTCTAACTTGGTTCGGAACTCAAAAATGCCAGATACAACAATTTCTAAAGTTGCAGTTTCTTGCTCGTCCGTCATTTTTAATAATAAGGAAGACTTGTAGACATCTTCACCTATTTTTTCAATGTTCTTACCAATACTGCTTTTAGAAAAATGTATAATGCCATCAGCCAGCCCGTCTCTTTGAAAATGCATACTTTCAATAAAAATTTTCTTTGCTAATAATATACTTTCCGATTTTTTTAAAACATCTTTTCCGCTCATTGATTCTCCTATTACGCTGCCAAGAAAGCAATTTCATCATCAATTAAATATGTTTTCTGATTGTATGATGGATTACTAAAATTTTTCATAAAAATATCGTTTACAGATTTGTAGACACTTCCAGAAGAATCAATAATAAATCCACCCCTTCCCGATTCTGTATAGGATACTTGAACACCACATTTTTCTGCAATTCTTTCAATTTGCTCTCGTGTCATCATATTATCACCTCATCAAATTCATTTTGAATATCATTTACAATACACTTCTTTACAATAAAACGATCTTCTGTAACACATATCTGTTTCTCATGATAAACCAGTCCCATAGCTCCCAGTGGAAACCTGTCTTCTGATTGCGCATGATCTTTACTATCTATATATGATGGATTTTTTCTAGAAAACGTGTATAAAATCACTTCTATATTATAGTTTTCTTTTATACAATCCATCCAAAAGCAACGAATTTTTGCTGAACTATTCTTGCCGGAAAAATCAATTTTTATTCCTTCATCCACAAATTCTTTTTCCAACGCAATTTGGCATTTTTTGAATTGTTGAAGTACAAAAGGCTTATCCAAATCCCAAACTTCTTCTGCTTCAATATTTCCTCTTATAACAATCGGTACATCATCACTTCCATATTTTTCATTATGCTTATTGACTTTTGTTTTTCCCCACCATTCAGCCAATTCATAATCAGAATAAAAATATATTCCATGACCTAACCAATGATTATCATTGTCTTTGGGCGTTGCAATTTTAAACCCGTCATTTATAATTGATTCAGCAAATCGTTTTTTTGTTCCATGATAACCAATTATCTTTTGCACATCTTATCTCCAACTTTCAGAGCATATATTCATTCTACTCCTTAATCCAATACTGTTATTTATTATATATCTTCTTTTTCAAATAATCAACAATGTTTAAACATTCGAATTTTATTGTACACGACATATCTCTGTCGTATTCTGTCTATACACAGTTTCGGAATACCTCAAAGCAAATCTGCATTTTATATTTCATCTGTAATTAATACATCAATATATGTTTTTTCACCACTTTAATCATATTTTCTGTTTCAATCTGCTCATCGCTGATTGAAACTCCTCTCTCGGATCAGCAATTAATATCTCCAATTCATGAGACGTTCTCCAGCCATTCACAGCTTCTACAACGTCAAGCATGATCTCCAATGCCTCACGCAGCTCATCCACTGTTACAATAACAAAATTATCTCCCGGATATCTTGCATCATAATAATAGTCTTTGAGTAATGCCAGATCCTTCCTCTCTAATTGCAAGGAAGTATCCACCCTTTTAATCTCATCGTATAAGGCGCGCAAATTATGGGATGTCATTAGTTTTTCAATTCCAGTACAAACCAGTTCTGCCACAGAGTTCAACATTTTTTCTGCAATTTGCTGTGCCGAAGCTGCAGCCGGATTGCAGTATACAGGTGACACTGCATCCCTTAAATACCAGAATTCATTGCACGCAATAGAATAATAAGAATTTGCCTTTATCATATTTTCAACTCCTTATAATCTCTTCTTAACTGTTGTGTAAACTTTGAATTATCATGTTCGAAATACTGCGGTGTTACAAAAACCACATCCGCATGCAACATCTCGAGTTCTTCCCGCAAGGCTCCCATCATCCATCTTTCCGGTTTTTCCGGAACTATGATGCAAAAGTCGATATCACTGCTGGCCTTATAATCATTTCTCGCGTAGCTTCCAAAAATCCCCAAACTCTGATATTTGATACTCGATTTTTTAATAATATCTACGCACTTATTCAACCGGTCTTTAAAATCATTTTCAACAACAGGTGACACGTACGGCATCCCTAAACCTCCACTCTTTCTATTAATCTGTCCTATCACAGTTTCTACAGATTCTACCATTTTTTATTCTTCATGATATCTTCTATCAATTATAAGTTATGCAATTACCCGGGACACAAATTGGCGATTTTTCCCATTCTGATGCTCAAATTGAAATTCGAATTCCAATGTAACTTCCGAACTGTTCACCATATTATTTTCCCCTTCAAAATATACATAACCATCAAGAGAAACATCAGCTTCCAATATGCCTCTCACAATCGTACATGTATCATCCTCTTCCTGTTCTACCCGGACAACTTTGACATTTTCTATTTGATCCAATTCTGCATAGTCAACATATGTCTCAAACGCTTCATCCAATTCCTGACCTTCCATGTTCATAACAGAATCGTCAATTTCATTATACAAGTCATCCCAAAATTCGTTTTCTATGATTGTAGCGACCAGATTTCTATCATATTTCACGTATATCAGTCTCCCTGTGTTAAAAAATATTTAATTGCGTCCCAATAAGGTGGCAGTTCTTCCGAACATTCAAATTTTTTCAATTCCCGCTGTTTTTCTTCTCCATTCAACTGGAACACATTAAACGTCCATAAAGCGTTTTCTCTGGCACGACATAAACGTTTATCATTCAGGTTCAACTTTGTAATTGTATACTCAGCTGCCTCATCTGTCTTTTCCGCCGGCTGTATTGTTCCATCCTGCTGATATCGAAAATGACTTTCACAATCCTTCTCCAGCGGAGAAATCATCCGCTTTGCATCAAAATTATTTTCTTTTTTATGCCCACAGTGCCTGCGATTGTCTCCATTACAAGAAGCATGAAGATTATTATAGGCCAGAGATAAATCCTGATTTTGTGCCTGAGGTCGAAAATGTTCCACATGAAAACTATTCTTTTGTACTTCAGTCTCTGTATTTTTAATATAAGAACAACAATAGCAGCAAAGATGTCTCTGTTCTGCAAGCAATGCATTCTTTAATATTTGCAGTTCCTTTTCATGCCGGATATCCTCATACCCTGCTTCTCTTTTATGCTTATTCTTGAATTTTTTCTTCCACCGGCTTACTTCTTCTGGTTCACCTGTCTTTTGAATATAAATCATAAAAACTTTATCGCCCTTTTGCAATCAAGATTCTTGCACGCACAACTTTCGTATTCTCTTCCGATGTCATCCATGCAAGCTTATTTACAAGTTTTTCTGCCTCATCATATGCTTTTTCATTCAGATACACATTTATTTGCTCTAAGAGTTCCGTTGTCTTCCTGTTATATACTTCGGTATCCATGTAATCTTCCAGAATTGTATTGACATCCCAGCCGTTCATCGGCTCCATCGGTTCTGCCAAAACCAGGTGCGTTTCTGCATCTTCATGCAAACGTATTACCTGTATATTTTCATCCACAGACTCCAGCACTTTCGGAGCATGTGTGGAAACAATAAACTGAATATTTGGAAAAGTATTCTGTAAAGCCGGAAAAATCTTCTCCTGCCACTTCGGATGCAGATGCAGATCAATTTCATCAATCAGCACAATGCCATCCCCTTCCAACGGATTCTCCCTCTTTGGATTTGCAATTGCCAGCCTCCGGCTCAGATCGCCTACCAGTGCGATTACACTTTTTTCTCCTTCTGACAATTGATAAAATGCCAATTCCAATTCTTTTTTGATGACAATAAGTTCCGCATCTTCTTCTGTTACTTTCACACGAATTTCCGAAAATCCATCTCCCAATGCGTTTAATATGGCTTTTTTTACTGCATGTAACTGTGGATCTTCTGCATTCGGTGTTTCCACTCGTATACTGTTTTCATATTCCTGTCTTCCCCGGAACCATTCAAAAAATAACCGGAAATTGATCACTCCTCCAAATGCAGAATCTCTCCACGCATCCAGCTTCCCTGCTGCTCCTGTATAACGCCTTCTCAATTTACGTGTTTTTTCATTATAGCGGTCAACTCCATAAAACACATAAACAGGAATATTTTCATTATTTAAAGTAAACTCTTTCTGTGGTGTTTCCGTGTCATCGTTTTCATACTCTTCTTCTGTTTCCAAATAATCTCCCAGATACTGTTTTCGAATATATTCCGAAACTCTCTTCAGTTCTTTGGAATTATGCAGATTTTTCCCCTGAATTCTTTTTCGGTAATAGTGAAAATTATTTCCCTGGTCTTCAAGAAACAACGTTATTTTTGCTTCTTCTTCTCCAACTTTTACATCTTTTTCTCCTAAAAGAGAGGCTGTTATCTGTTCATCCTGTGCTGCTTCCTGCATAATTCTGGAAAAGAGAAGATTGCAGACATCCAGTATTGACGATTTTCCCATTCCGTTTACTCCATAAAAAATGGCATCTTTTCCGTTTAATACTATTTCTGTATCTGAAAAACCTCTGAAATTGTGCACTTGCAGTTTGTCTATTCTCACGCTTTTCTATCTCCTAAACCTTCGAATGCATACCATTAAGCTATTTATCATCTTTTCAGTAGTATCATACTTTAATTCTTTTATTTATGCAAGATTTTCCCATTCCAGCTCTTATCCTTCCGTCCTTCTTACCGACTCTTTCCAGTCACACACACGATATTCTTCCTTATATTCACTCATCTGCATATCGTACACACTGTCACCAAACGCTTTACTCGCCAGGGTGCCGACTTTTCCCGGGACCTTCCTCATCAGCCGGACGGCCCAGCCCGTTCTAGGAACCATCACAAGCCGGTGTCCTTTTACCACAGCGATCATCTGCACCAGATCCGAAGTATTGATATACTGCTCGTTCTGTGGGAAAAACACTCCGGTCTCTTCGTTGTCGATCATCCGTTTGACAAACTGTGCCAGATTTTCTATATAAAGCATGGAACGCTGATTATGTACAATCGGAAATAGTGGAAGCTTTCCTGCCAGTTTTGCAAGCTGTGGATAGTTTCCCTTTGATCCCTTTCCGTAAATCATCGGTGGGCGCAATACGACAACCTTAAAACGTTCATCTGCCAGTGCCTGTATTTTCTGATCCGCCTGCCATTTGCTGTCTCCATAGAAATTCAATGGTTTGGGAATTGTATTTTTTGTAATTTTCTTTTCTTTACATCCGCTGTATACAATCATGGAAGACATAAAGAGAAACTGCTGCACGCCTTCCTTTTTGGCTTTTTCGGCTGTCTCTACTGCCAGATCTGTATTCACGCGGTAATACTGCTTCTTTTCTTCTTCCGTCACCTGTCCCACATCTGCATGTGCGATTCCCGCCACATGATAGACCACATCATATGCTGAAAAATCGTGCGTCCGCCATGTTTGGGTTCTCATATCCAGCGTGTCAACCTGATAGTACTCCGGCCATTGTCTCAGCCATGCCTCCACGGAAGTTCCCACATAACTGCCGCTTCCAGTGATCAGAATCTTCTTTTTTCTCCTGCCCTTTTCACGTTCTTCTGTGTCTTTTGCAATGGTTTTCTTTTTCGCGCTGCTCTGTGCTGTTTCGCTTTTGTGTGCTTCTGTCTCTTCTTCCTCTTTGTTCAGTTCGCCGGTTCCACCTTCAACCACGCCGTCGTGCATGAGCACGGATCCAATTGTGCCAAGAAAACATTTCAGATCCATCCATGGTCCCAGATGTTTGACATATTCGCCATCCAGTCTTGCTTTGTCCGGAATCTCCAGTTCATCTCTGCCATTGATCTGTGCCCACCCGGTCAGCCCCGGTGTCACATCATTGGCACCATATTTCTCACGCTCTGCTACCAGATCATCCTGATTCCACAGTGCCGGCCGCGGTCCTACGATACTCATTTCTCCTTTGAAGATATTAAAAATCTGCGGCAGTTCATCCAGACTGGTTTTGCGCAGGAATTTTCCTACCTTTGTGATGTACTGCTCCGGATTCTCCAGCATATGTGTTGGCACATCCTTTGGTGTATCAATCCGCATGGTACGGAATTTGTAAATCTGGAAGAAACTCCGGTGGATGCCGACACGCTTCTGCTTAAATAATATCGGTCCAGGTGTATCCAGTTTGATCGCAATACATAAAAAAAGAAGGAGTGGTGATAAGATCACGATCGCCATCCCACTTAATATGATATCAATTCCTCTTTTGATGTAATGGTACCCTTTCATGGTTGACTTGCTCCTTCCTGATTTTCCTTATTTTCATAAATTTACATATGTTATATCATACTCTATTTTAGTGCATATTGCAATGATCATAAACTATTGTATCTGTTTTATCTCATCACATTCTTTACCACATACAAATTGTTTTCAAGATATGTTTATTTTGTTACTCCTTCTATATTTTTTATAATCAAACTTTCAAAAATCATGAATTCTTTTTTAATAATGTTTTTGATGGATAATAAGAAATTATCTGTCACTAATTCAGAGAGGAGATTAAACCATTGCAGATTATTCAATATACAAAAGAAATAAATACGGAAGTGTATAATTTTTTCCAAAAAGTTTTTTTAGAAAATTCACGAGATTTCTGTCCTACTGGAAAAGATTCAGATATTCTTAATATTCCAGAACATTATCTAAATAACGGAAACTTTTGGTGTCTGATTAATGAAAAAAAAGCTATTTGTGGCACTATTGCATTACGCAAACTTCAGGACTGTCATGAAATACGCCGTTTTTTTGTACTAAAAAAATACCAGGGATGCGGGTATGGAACAAGTCTTCTTAATATTGCAGTAAATTATGCAATAGATAATAATTATAATGTTCTAAAAGCCGCAACTCTGTCAAATGGATATACTGCTCAACATATTTTTTCAGCAAATGGATTCTCTAGAACAGAACGTTATAATTCTAGCACTGCAGATATATTTTTTCAGTTTAAAATAACCATGGCTTCCGCATATAAATACAAATTAGAGTATTTAAAGAAAAAATTTGAAACCTCGTTAATACTAAATCCTACAGAAAATGTTCCCTTCATCTATGATATGGAAAGTACAAACTTTTTTACAGGTCTTTATGTAAGCGAACGATTTAAAGATGTTAATGATAAAGTTATTTTTGCAGGACGAAATGAATACATCGAATTTTTTCAATATATTAAAAAGATATGGTCAAAAAAATTGAATGCCAAAGATGTAGATTTAAAATCTCTGTCTGGATTAAATGCACATCTTATACTCTTTCTTTGTATTTTAAAACCTGGAGATAAAATTATGTTGTTACCAGAAATTAGTGGTGGACATTTTGCGACAGAAGAAATTTTAAAAAGTATAGGGGCAAAAACATATCAAATGATTCCGGATTATGAAAAATTATGTGTCGATGCATCCAAAACTATAGAATTAATCAAATCGGAAAAAATAGATTATGTTTTTGTTGATCGAAGCGAGGGACTATACTATGAAGATTTTTCATGGCTCAAGGAATGCACAAAATGCTATAAGATATTTGATGCCTCACAATATATCAGTTCCATCTTATCTGGGCATTTTATAAATCCATTTGATATGGGATTCGATATGATTATCACCACATTACACAAAAATTATCCTGGTCCTCAAAAAGGATTAATAGCTGTTAAAGATACCGATATTGTTTGGCAGCAATATCTAGCACATGCTAAAACATACATAAGCAATACACACCCGAAAGCAATTGCCGACTCATTATTACCATTAATCTATGAGGAGAAATTCAATAAATATTGTGAAACCTGTAATTCTTGTGTGAAAGCATTAGAAAACCAATTGATTAATAATCATCTTCCATTAGTAAAACGATCTGCGGAACAAACACCGACACAACATCTATGGATTTTATGCTCAGATAAATATAAAAGTTACCAATATTACTTAAAATTAGAGTCGTTAGGTCTTTTGACAAATTATCGTTTACTTCCTTATAATTTAGGTTATGGTTTGCGAATCGGTTTAAATGCAGCCGTAATGTGCGGATTAAAGGAAAAACATATTCCTCAATTAGCGAAAATAATGAGTGATGCCTATTACAATGACATCACTCCTCATTTAGTAAAATCTAGTCATAAACTTATTCATAAAATAAAAACTACTGCATGATGATAGGATATGCTTTAAGTATTGAAATTGCAAGCATGCCAAAACTTTCATTGTTATTAAGTATATTCTGATAAAATCTTATAATATCTATTTCTCTCTGATATTCTTGATGTTTTTCAAGAATATCAGACATTTTTTTAATAATATCTTCTAATTCTTTTTTATCCGAAATAAAAGTAATGTTATATAAGAGCTCTAGAAAATCAATTCTAATAACGCCATATTCATTATTATAATCAAAATATATTTTTCTTGATTCCCTCAGAAAGGTTTTAATAGTAGAATTTTTATTTTTTTGATTGGAAACCTTTCGAAATTCGTTATCATATACATTTTGTATCATATACATTTTGGCAAGTAATGTTTTGCAATAGGCAACATGTACACTGACTCTATTAATTTCTGCATTTGATAAAAAAGTCTTTATTTTTGTTTCATATTCGTGAAATTGTGAAATATTGTCACTGAGATATAGTTTTAAATCAATACACTTTAATTCGCAGGCGCTAACGGACTTATAGTTCTCATAGCCGCTTGCAATAGCTTGATTATATTCATCTACTGCGTAATCATATGTATCCTGACAACTTTTATATTCTAAAATATTATTTAACAAATCAATATAATGCAAGGTGTTTGCTTTTATATAAAGTGAATTATAATAATTAATCATGCTAACATTTTTTTTATAATTTTTATTCAAGAAATCAATAAAAGCCAATCGTATTGTTGACGGCAATGATTTTTTTACAATATGATAGCTTCGAATAATATCTGTATAACACCGCTTAATGATTTCGATATAAATTTGCTGTTCTTGCACACTTTTTTTATATTCTGTAAGCTTTTTTAGTAGTGTTTCATATTCTTGTAATAAAAAATACCCCTTTTCAGTTTCTATATGCAACGTCCAATATTTAGCATACAATTGATATTCATAATTATAATTTTTTAATTTTTCCAGATATAAACTAATATTTTTTCGAGTTGCTATATTCACATCTCCATGTGTAGATTCAATAATCTTAAGCATAATACACTTTTGCTTATCGACAGAACTTTCTTGTTGAATAAGTGTATTATATTTTTTAAAAGCCTTATCCTGTTCGCTATTATAAAAATATAATGTTCCAGCTTCATAAAGAAAGATATTTTCTTTAATTGGAGAATATGTGAGTTCTTCCATTAATGTTTTATATAAATTATCATAGTTTCCGCTCTTTAATGCAGCACAAAATAATTTTTCTTTTTCATCACGCCCTATTTGCCTAATTTTCTCATAAGGCAAACGAACTAAACTTAACCATGCACTCTCTGGATATTTTTCTGAATTAAGCAACACTTTATTTACAGCCTCAATATTTTGTTGAGTTTCCCAAATAACTGCAAGATACTTAGTCATATCAACGCGACTTGCTAATAAAATATATGTATGATCAAAAGGAAAATATTTTATTAAGCCTTTTTGTAAAAGAGAAAAAATAATAAATCTCAGTTGTAAAAAGTGAATATCATTTCTGAATATAGCATGAATATCATTAACTTTTATTAGAGTAATGGATAATGATATATAATATATAACTAATAATACTTTTTTTCATTTTCGGTTAGTTTATCATAGATGTTTTTGAAATTGTGCGAACTATATTCACTGATTGACAATTTACAATTACTCCGCATACATTTTATTTCAAGAGTATCATATAAATCATTATCAAAAAAACTAGTATCTGATAATAAAATAAATTTTCCTAATGAACTATTAACTACATTAAGGAGAGTTTCCAAAAAAGTTTTACCCATGGCTTCCAAATTATCCACAATGATAAGGGAGTTCTCATATAATTCTTTATTCATATTTTTCCCTGTTATGCAAAAAAAATCTAAAATATCACTCTTATCATTTTTACAATCAATATATATTATGCTTTTAGCCCAATTTATATTTTGCAATAAATCAATATCTTTTGTGTCTTTTAGCAAAAACATAAACACCGAACTAGTTTTCCCGGTATTCGGGTTACCATAAATTAAAATTCCATTGCCATTTCGAATTTTTGTTCTTACCCATGAATTCACCTCTGCCTGCATTGGAGTTGGAGGAAATAATGCCATATTAGTTTTAAATAATTTTAAAAGAAAATTATGGAAAAAAGTGTGTTTATTAAAGGTTTTTCCTATAACAATATCAATCAAACTAATAATTGCTGCAATTCCCATAATAATTGTCCAAATATCAATTTGGTTTTGTGTAACAAGCATTGCCCATACAATAAACGCGGTTATGGATATACCAAATATAGCTTGTATTACATCTAATATCATGAATATCATGTTTTGATTTTTGGTGTATATTGTAAATTTTTTGCTAATCATAGCACTCCTTTGGTAAAACATTTATTCTTAGTCTAATTGATAATTTCTTATTATCTATCAGACACATTTCTTACTTTTTTCAAAAATTATACCACATATTCCTAAATTTTATAACAGAATCCTTTATTTTAATCCATTTTTCTTATTTAAACGGTAATTTATTATTTAATCTCACCGTTTTCCCATCAAAACATCACCTTTCGACATCCACATTCTGTATTTCCCCGAAGTCTATCCCATACCCTTTCCCACCCATACTGATACAGGAAACACCACAGTTCTATCCATGTAATTGTTACATATTGTACAATTTTTTCAAATTTTGCCTTATCCAACAAAATCTCCCCCATTTCATGTACCATATACTCCTAAACAAAACTTCATATACAAAGGAGACCACCCATGAATAATTTACAGACACACATCAACAACTATCTGGAACACTGCCGTCACCAAAAACGCCTGGATTCCAAGACTCTGAAAGCATATCGCATCGACCTTCAGCAATTTTATGCCATTTTTTCATGCAGGGATGTTTCTGATATTACACCGGATCTGTTGGAAAATTATATTGGCAGTCTGCACCAGAAGTACAAACCCAAAACCGTAAAAAGAAAGATTGCCTCGGTCAAAGCTCTTTTTCACTACCTGGAATATAAAGAAATCATCGCCCGGAATCCTTTCAACAAGGTGCAGATCAAATTCCGCGAACCTGTGATTTTGCCGAAAACCATTCCATTGCACACGATCGAAATTTTCTTATCTACGATCTATGAGCAGCGCACCGTCGCCAAAACGGATTATCAGAGAAAAAACGCTTTGCGGGATGCCGCTGTCATAGAACTTTTATTTGCAACCGGAATACGGATTTCCGAATTATGCGCTCTGCGTATCTGTGACATTGATTTGTACGATGGATCAGTCCTGATCTACGGAAAAGGTTCCAAAGAACGAATTGTTCAGATCGGAAACCACGAGGTCATACAGATTCTGTCGGAATACCGCAATGAATTTCTCCCCCAGATGGAAACCTGCCAGCATTTCTTTGCGACGCTAAACGGAACGGCATTATCCGATCAGTCGGTACGGCGGATGATCAACAAATATGCTTCTCTTGCTGCAATTGAACAGCATATTACACCGCATATGTTCCGGCATACATTTGCCACCAGCCTTTTAGAAGCGGACGTTGATATCCGCTATATACAGGAAATGCTTGGTCACAGTTCCATTCATATCACGGAAATCTATACGCATGTTGCCATGTCAAAGCAGCGTGCCATCCTCACTACCAGACATCCCCGCAATACGTTTCATCTGTAAAAAGCAAAACAGCAATTCACGTGCCATGCACGGAATTGCTGTCATTGATAGCCGTTCTATTATTACCTATTTATTCTCCCCCGCCAGTTCCGGGTGATACGTCGGCACGATTTTTTTGACACACTCCCGGATGTCTTCCGGTTCTGTCACAACGTACTCTTTTAATTCTTCCAACTGCTGCATGAATTTTTCTTCATCCAGCTCAATCGGTTTACCGATATGAATCAGATTGTTTGCAGTATCCTGCATCCCTTCTTCATCCATCAGCATCTCTTCATAAAGTTTTTCTCCTGGGCGAAGTCCTGTGAAAATGATATGGATATCCTCATCCGGCTTGTGACCAGAAAGAAGAATCAGGTTCTTTGCCAGATCCAGAATCTTAACCGGCTCTCCCATATCCAGAACAAAAATTTCTCCACCTTTGGCATAGGTGCCCGCCTGCAGCACCAGAGATACCGCTTCCGGAATTGTCATAAAATACCGCACGATATCCGGATGGGTAACCGTGACCGGACCTCCACGCTCAATCTGTTTTTTGAACAGCGGAATCACACTTCCGTTACTGCCAAGCACATTTCCAAAACGCACGGCTACGAAATCTGTCTTCGATCTGCGGTTATAGGTCTGAATGATCATCTCACAGATGCGCTTGCTGGCACCCATGATATTGGTTGGGTTGACTGCCTTATCCGTGGAAATCATCACAAATTTCTTCACACCGTACCGATCTGCCGCTTGCACAATCTTCCACGTGCCAAGCACGTTATTCTTAATTGCCTCGTTCGGACTCTCTTCCATGAGAGGCACATGCTTATGTGCCGCTGCATGATAGATAATCTCCGGCTTGTAATGTTCAAAAATCCAGTTCATACGATTCGTATTCCGCACGGATGCGATCAGCACAACAAGATCCAGCTCCGGAAACCGGACTTTCAGTTCGTTTTGCACATCATAGGTCGTATTCTCGTAAATATCCACAATAATCAGCTGTTTTGGCTTGTGTGCGGCAATCTGCCGGCACAATTCGCTTCCGATGGAGCCCCCGCCCCCTGTAACCATTATGATTTTCCCAGAAACATAATCCATGATGGACTGCAGATCAACCGTCACCGGATCCCGCCCAAGAAGATCATTGACATCTACATCTTTTAATTTGCTGACGCTGACATCGCCGTTTACAAGCTGGTAAATGCCGGGCAGACGTTTCAATGTGCATCCGGTTTCTTTGCAGATATCAAGAATCCCCTTGATCTGTTTCTGCGTGGCCGATGGCATGGCAATGATGATCTCATGCACATGCAGTTCTTCGACTTTTTCCAGAATATCGCTCCGATCTCCTACGACTTTCGCTCCATGAATATAATTGCCGATCTTGTTCCGGTCATCATCAATCACACCAACAACCTTCTTTTTCACATAGCGGCTGTTGTTGATTTCTTTGATGATCTGGTTTCCTGCATCCCCTGCTCCGATCACAAGTACATTCCGTCTGTACACACCGGCTCTGCGCATATTGCGAAGCACACGCAGTCCGCGGTAAGAATATCTGCATCCCATGACAAATACAAACAGAAACAATCCATACAGAATGTAAAAGCTTCTTGGCACCGGGTACATATCCCCCCAGTTCCGAAGCAATATCAGCACTGTCACAACAACGGTATCCAGAATACATGCTGAAACCACATACATCATTTCCAATGCTCCCGCATAGCTCCAGAGACTGGAATACAGCCGGAGCATCCAGAAAATGATCAGTGTAACAATGATCATAAAAGGAAGTGCTCTCCACACTTCATCCATATATTGAAACGGTACGCTTTTGATATTCAGATCAAACCGAATCAATAACGCAACTATGCTTGCAGCAAACACTGCAAGCACGTCGTAGCACATCAGAAAAATCCGTCTGATCAGTAATTGTTTATCTTGAATGATTTTTTTCATAATTTCAATCTGTTATTTTATTTTTCCTTTAGTTAAACTATATCTAGATTATAATACCCCCAAACTGCTTTTTTTTCAATATCAAAATACACCTGATGCAATTATAATACAGTTTCACAACCCCAATGATACATATAAATAGGAAAAAACACGTTTTGTTACTTACGTGTTACTTAAATTTTTACAAATAAATGTGTATGATTATACACGATAACATAAATTTATACACAAGAAAGGATAAAAATGAGATTACCTAATGGATACGGTGGAGTTGTCAAACTCTCCGGCAACAGAAGAAGACCCTATGCAGCACGCATCACTACCGGCTGGCATATTAATGACACCACAGGAAAGCGAATCCAGCACTACCAGATTCTTGGCTATGCTGCCACCCGCTCAGAAGCTTTGCAAATTCTGGCACGCTATAATAATTTTCCAATTGATGAAGAAACCTTAAAATTAACCTTTGGGGAAATTTATCTTCAATGGTCAGAAGAAAAATTTCCAACTATCTCCTACTCTAATATTAAAGGTTACCGCGCAGCTTTTGCCACCTGTGAAGACATCGCCGACACACCTTTCCACAGCCTCAAACTCAATGATTTACAGCAGGTTATTGACCACTGTGGTAAAAATTATCCCATTCTGAAAAAAATCCGCGTTCTTTTTCATCAGCTTTATGCTTACGCCATGAAACACGAAATTGTTTCCAAAGATTATTCCAAATATGTCAATATTTACAAGTACAAGAACCGAAATCCAAATAAAACAAACCGAAATTGTTTTTCCGATACCGAAATTGCATTATTATGGAAACATAAGGATGATCCATATTACCAGACTGTTCTCATGCTTATATATAATGGTGTACGTATTTCGGAACTTCTGGATCTAAAAAAAGAAAATGTTCATCTGCCAGAACAATATTTCGATGTTATTGACAGTAAAACAGAAAACGGCATACGGAAAGTTCCGATTGCAGACAAGGTGCTTCCTTTCTATCAGCGTTGGTTTCAGGATTGTTCCTCCTGTGAATATCTTATCCATACACTTGATGGACGGCATTTTACCTACTATATGTATTATAACAATGTTTTCCAGCCTCTGATGTTCCGCCTGCACCTTAACCACACCCCACACTGTTGCCGGCACACTACCATTTCCCTATTAGCCCGAGCGCATGTCGACCAGACAATTATCAAAAAGATTGTTGGGCATTCTGGTGCCATGACCCTGACCGAGCGCGTCTACACACATTTGGATGTGCCAACATTAGTAGATGCCATTAATCTGATTTAATTGCACTGCATCGTATCCTGCCAGAAATATGTCACTTGCGCGTATATTGCCTGTTACTTATAACGGAACCCTCTTGCAACGGGGTATTTACAACCCCTGTATTTTCAGGGGTTTTCGCCTGCACTGCCCGGATTTTCCCGTGTAAAATAAGGTTAAAGTAACTGCTAAGAAGGGAAAGAAAGCTGTAAAGAAGACTCTTTCCGCTAAGGCTTCTGTTATCAATGCAGGACTGAAGTTCACAAACGATGCAGCTGAAGTAACTACAGGTTCTACTCTTGATTTAGCTGTAAAGAAGAGCCCTAAGGCTGCAAAGCTTACTTACACATCAAGTGACGAGAACGTTGCTACTGTAAAAGACGGTGTTGTAACTGGTGTTAAGGCTGGTAAGGCTACCATCACTGTTACATCTGATTATGGCAAGACCATCACAAAAGAAGTTACTGTAAAGGATACTGTTGCACAGCTTACAGATGTAAAGCAGACAGCTTCCAACGCATTTACAGCTACATTTTCTGCTGATGCTTCCAAGATTACAAAGGATGACATCAAGGTGATCGCTGCTGACGGATCTTCCGAGTTGGCTGTTAAGTCTGTTGAGGTATCTGCAGATAAGCTTTCTACAAATGTAACAATTTACAACAACTTCTCCGATGCTAAAGAATATAATGTAACATATAAGGATTCAACAAAGTCTTTCAAGGCTAGCGTTGGTGAGGTTACTGGTGTAGCTGTTACAACAACCGAGGCACAGTTAAATGTTAAGACTGCTATCAAGTATGTATTAACAGATGCTAACGGAATTGACGTAACACCATCTGTAGATCAGAAAGCTAAATGCAACATTACAGTTGAGGGAAATTACTCTACTGCTGAAGTTGGTGATGCATCTGAAGCATATATCACAATGACAAATGAAGGCGATGTTGCTAAGGTAACAGTTTCTTATGATAATGGAGCAAAAGATTTCACTCCAGTAGTTGGAACAGGTGAAATTAAATGCGTAAAAGCTCAGGCTATCAAAGCAGATGCTTTATTTACAACATCTAAGGATGTTAATAAGAAGAGCCACTGCGCAAAGTTCTATCTTGGAACTTCTGACAAGACTGTTTCTGTAGCTGAAAATGGAAGCGCAGATGTGTACTTCTGTGCTAAAGATGAGAACGGTGATGTAGTAAGCTATGATAAGTATGAAGTACTGTCTTCCAACGAAGATGCTGTAACCGCAACTGTTGACGGAGCAGCTGATAGTGGAAAATATGCAGTCATCAAGGTGAGTGGTAATACAGTAGGATCTGCAAGTTTAACTGTAACAACTTCTAAAAACGGAGCTGTTAAAACTTACGTGATTCCAGTAACGGTAACAAAAAAAGATGTTGCTGTTAAGATGACAGTTGATGTAAGCCGTAGAACAATGTCAAATGCAGTAGATTCTGCATATAATAGTCAGGTTACTGCTAAATTGTTTGATGCAGCCGGAAATGAAGTTAAGGCAGAAGATGGTGCAACATTCACATATGAGATCACAAATAATTCTGTAACATCTCCAGCAGCCATTAAGGCGAATGGTGTCTTTACTGCTGGTAATGCAGCAGCAAAGACTTATACTGTAAAGGTTACAGGCTCTGATAATAAGACAAGTACTGTATTTACAAGAAATATCAGCATTACCGTACAGTCACTTTCTGATAAGGCTTACAAGTCAGAAGGTGTGGCAATGACATACGCTGTTGAATTCACCAAGAAGGCTCTTGATCCAAATAGCGATAATAAAACGACATCCGCAAAACTCTATGCTACCTGCAATGGTGTATTTGCTGGATATGTAAGAGCGAATGGCTCTATTGGTACTGGTGAGGCATCTGATAATACTAAAGTCTATGCTGATAAGAACACTAAACTTGAAGAAGTAAAGGTTCTTGCCAAGTATGGTACATTACGCTTCGCTAACGGTGCTCTTGTAAAGAGCAATTCTGAAGCAGATGCAGCAGATTACAAAGATATTACCGATGCAACATTTAGCTGTGTTTCTGGAACTGCTGTTACTTATAAGACAAATGATTTTACCACTATTGCAAAGAATGGTACTTATACTGTTGAGTTCCGTCTTCATTATGCAGATGTTGCTAGTAAGAAAAATGCTAAGAATACAAATACAGATGGTGCGTTTACATATGCAGCTGCTATCAATACCTTCACTGTAAATAATACGGTTAAGGTTCCTACAGTAACTGTTAATACACGTAAAGTTGATTCTTTAAACAACTATGTTGAAGCATTATCTACAGATGTTGATATGAATAATAATACAAGTTCTCATGAATCTATTACTGCTGATACATCTGAAGGAAATGAAAAACCAAGCACTGATGGAACAAAGAAGACAGTCAAGAATGTAATTGTTACAGATACTCGTGCTGGATTAGACTGGACATTCTATGTACCAATCAACACAACATTTACTCAGAAATAATTTGTTACGTAAATGAATACAGGAAGATGCAGGGTTTTTACCCTGCATTTTCTATATTTAAAATAATTTTCAGGTGAAACGATGAAAAAAATAAAGGGAATATTATTAATCTTATGCATGGTACTTGTTGTTGGAATAATGGTTCAGCCGGTGTCGGCAAAGAAATTTGATAAAAAAGAAGCCAGGAAAAAAGTGACTGTTACTTATAAAAAAACAACCAATGGTATTCTTGCTATTTATAAAAACAAAAACAAGACTGCCCTAAAGATCACAGCGACCATGCATTTCCTGGGTTCAAATAATAAAGACACATCAAATGAAACACGTACAAACAATTGTGTTTCAGGAAATTCTACTGCTACAATTTTTTTCCGGGCACCAATTGATGCAAACGGAAACTATGTCAATTATAGTGGATATAAAGGTAGTTTTTCCGTAGCCAAATCTAAATATAAGGGATACGCGAAAAAAATTACTGTCAGCTCAGAACTGAAAGTAATCGAGGGGGCTTTTACTGCTGTCAACATGAGCGGAAAAGATCTGTCCAATATCGAAGCAACAATTGCATATTATGATGGAAATAATAATTTGATAGGATGTAAAATTCAATACTTAAATTGTTTTAAGAAAAATTCAATTGATCAGTTTACCGTAGACTATGTGGAAGGAACCAGTCCATCAAGGGTAAAAGTGTATATTAATACTGCATATTAAAAATAACTCCTTCGAAAAATTTAATTTTTCCGAAGGAGTCATTTTTGCTTATTATTGTTTTTTAGTTTTTATGGGGCAGCCACCATAAACTCAAATGTTCCATTTTACGCCTCTGCCGGAATCTGATATCCGGCTGCAGACATTTCTTTTTCAAATTCTTCCACGGAAAGATTCAGTTTCCGGGCTCCACGCACAACTCCATAATCCCCCTCCTGTACGGACACAAATGCCTCTGTTTTGCGGCCTTTTGCAAGTCCTTCCTTTTATAAGGTTGAGTTTATTACTGATTACAGAAGCTTTCTCAGCATGATAGCAGAATCCACAGATTTTTTCCCCATTCCATCTGCAACTAACTGTTCCGGACTTTTCCCCTCTTTCAGTTTCTGAACAATCTCGAGCAGGGTTTTTCTCTCTTCGCAACGACCTTCCTCCCTGCCTTCCTCGCGGAGGACATCTTCATATTTCTTTTCATCAAACTCGGTAAGACACATATCACACACCTCCCTGCGATGCTGTTCCAGAAAATCCCTGAGGATATTTTCCCCGATGCATTCCCTGACGGCAAGATCAATGGCTTCTTTTAATTCCATGGAATCCCGGTACCTTTTGATCTTTGCAACAAAGACCGCGTATTCATATAAAACATGGCAGCTGTCCATGACGGACTGGTTTTTCCCGTTGTTTATGTTGATCATTGTGGCTGTCCATTCATATTCACCTGCCCCGGTATCTGTTTCAAAGGCATCCGACAGCCGCAGAGTCCTTCTTTCTTCTTCCATGTCTTTTTCACTGCCATTGTAAAATACAATGTAGTGGGGACGCGGAATTTTCAGCAGGTGCTTGCCATACAGCCGCTCGGACCGGCGGATCAGCTTCCGGTACAGGTCTGCATAATACAGAAATCCCCGGAGCGGCATGTTCGGGTTATAGGAACTCTGGTGTTCGTAAAGGCTCAGCGTTTTGTCAACCAGAAATGAAACATCATTTTTGTATTTCATGTAAATGACATCTTCCAGTGTTGTGTACTCCAGACCGTCCGGATCGGTATATGCGGTATGGTTTACCGCATTATACAGGCTAAGGGCATTTCCTTTGTTTTCGCCGAACAGTTTCCGGAACACGGTGTCCCTGTATTTTTTATTTACATGAATGTCATCATTTGTTTTGCCATGGGGATTCCTTTCGTCAGGGTTTCCTGTTTGCTTATATTCTAACATTTATGCCGGCAGTTTAAAACAGGGAAATTTCATCCATGGTATCCCGAAATTTTGCTGCTTTCCCGTTACTTGCGTGTATATTGCCTGTTACTTATAACGGAACCCGCTTGCAACGGGGCATTTACAACCCATGTATTTTCAGGGGTTTCCGCCTGCACTGCCCGGATTTCCCCGTGTAAAATAAGGTTAAAGTAACTGCTAAGAAGGGAAAGAAAGCTGTAAAGA
>ERZ1034763.295-NODE-295-length-25825-cov-8.216376_pt1 | contig 25825 bp, 30 predicted proteins | sample MGYA00520701_ERZ1034763 | MGnify/ENA primary metagenome ERZ1034763 (study PRJEB33766, sample SAMN09781707) | gut metagenome | biome: gut microbiome | host: Homo sapiens | place: Madagascar | study: EMG produced TPA metagenomics assembly of the PRJNA485056 data set...
CATCTGCTGCCACAATGCTTCCAAGCAGCAGTGCAGTACATAACAGCGAGGATAACACCCGCTTTCCAATGCGCATCTTCTCTAACCATTGCTTATTAATAAGGTTTCGGATAGCCATAATATCTAAAAAAGAGGTTCATCAGCATAGCATAAAGCATACAAGGACTTCTAGCCATTGCGTGTTTTCTATTTTTTTTCTTCAAAGAATCCACTCTAACTAACATTTACTTTCGTCTTCCCTTCACATATATGCATAATTAATTTCAACATATAAAACATGAACGAATAAACGACAAATAAAATATCTTTCCGATTATGTTAACCATTAATTATTATTTATGCATAACCTCCCGCCGCAACCCACGACGGATTTCCACTGATTATCTTTATTCCTGTCTCCTGGTCTACATAAAAGGTGCCTGATGATAATATCCAATCATAATCTACGCCGGATATACCGTTGCCGTGAAGAAAAACCTTATATTTATATGAACCTACACTACTAACAGTAGTGCTAACGCTCTGTCTGCTTAAATGTGCGTAGCCATTCTCATTCTGCGATAAATTACCAGGGGGAACACTAAGATTAACCCTTATGTGTTTATTTGAAGTACTAATGGATTTATACGAACCATCATCTAATGAACCAGACGAATAAATATACCCAATATAATGTGGAAGATTAGAATCTGTTAAATTTCTAGTTATCCATGTATGCGTATAATTGTCATCACTATCATATTGTTCAAATACTTTATACCTTAAATTATAATAGGACGGAGACACTGTTACATTAGTTCCCCTATATTTATACACTTTGCCGTTTAGATCGTCTCTGTCAAATTCATAGTATTCTATGTCTCCATCGGACGGATCGCCATCATCTTCATATCTAGGATTATACGCATGAGTTGATGCAAACGCAGTTTCGCCAGTAAAATTGTAAAAAACATCTGCTGCCACAATGCTTCCAAGCAGCAGCGCAGTACATAACAGCGAGGATAACGCCCGCTTTCCAATGCTTAATAGCTTTTTTCTTCTCTAACCATTGCTCTCTAAAAATAAAGTTTTTTTCCATTGCTGTCTACTGCCATCTTGTATTTATCTGGAATATGCGGTGTGTATGCCATATTGTCCTCATTTCCGTTATTCCATGCAGGTGCAGGTGGTTCAGGTTGTGGTTGTGTGGCAGCAGTATGCACATTTTCCTGTATGCAAAAAAGCTGATTCTGCGTGTTTCCCTGTTCATACTCCTCTTGTACTGTGCCAGCTCGAGGAACATTACGTTGTAATGCACCATACATAAAATTATCAGCCGGTGGTCTGTCATGCCCCTGTACAGGAGATGTGTACGGTATCTGTTGTGATATCAGAAGTTTATTTCTTTCATTGTTTAACATTTCAGGATTTGGATCTTTACACATGTTTTCCTGTACAGGAGAATTTTCGTATGAATTATTTCTGTACACATTTTTTTCATGTTCGTGATATCCGTTTAAGTGTTCATTCCTTGCGACATCCGTATCAGCATTTGCACCAGTAGTATTTTCTGGTATTACTGAACGTCCGGTCTTCATTGTCTCTGTCCTACCGATTAAAGCAGCTGTATAATTATTCATATATGCAGAAATATCATCATCATCATTGTCCGACATGTCATAATCGTCTTCATCTTTCATGTAAGATATATCTGACATATTATTATTCATGATTTCATTATGCGTTTCGCTGCCATACTCTGTATCTATATCATTATCATCTGCCATTATTCTACTTTCATCGCATAAAGGTTCTTCCTTAATTTTCTCTTTTCTAATCGTTTCAATTTTACGCATCTTCCTACGTGATAAAACCGTTGATACAAACGACATAAGCGTAAGAAGTATAATCATTGTTATAGTAAATTTAATTACATTTATAATCATAAGTTTTCCTCTTTTCGCTATTGTCTAATCAATCAACAAGTTTGATACTTACTTTTGAATCCGGATGGTACAAGATCAAATTCTGTTCCTCGTCAAACTGAAGTTTATACTGTACAGACTGAGAAGAGTTTCCGTCTTTGTAAATAATCACGTTGGCCACATATCCTTTATTCTCGTCATCCTCAGATGGTGACGTTAAATTATAATTATATCCCTGTACATCCGTATTATCCTTGTCAAAATATCCGGAATAATCACTGTTGTATCCGAATTTCAACTTATGTCCGTTATATTCACCTGTCTCTCCCCTTATGAGAGATAAATAGACGCTTGTCATTGTTCCCTGAGCCTGTTTTACCGCTTCATCTGCACTTATGATCTCTGCCTGTGACGTACCCGCTGTTATTTCTTTTGGCTTAATTGTCTGTCTGTATGCAATCAACCCGACCAGAAATACTATCAGACATATATTTAATACATTTACCACTAACCGAAATTTCTTTGACTCAAAAAAAGATATTCTAATTGTTTCTTCTGCTTCAATATTATTTTTTTTGTTCTGGTTATTATTCCCCATGATACCCTCCGTAATTAAAAATATGATGTTTTAGGTGCTGCACTATTCTCTTCTCCACCGGGATTCAATGGAATATATGGCAGCGAATTGCTGTATGGTTTTTCATTGTATGTATGTGTTGGTTGTACATACGGACTCTGCATATTTCGACTATATCCATTAATATCTGCCTTTCCATATCCACCAGGATATTCTGGATATGCAGCGTTTGTATTATCTGTATATTGGGCTGTAACATTATCATTATTCATCATCTTCTGGACCATCTCTGCTGTGGCTGACACCGCCTCATTATATATTTCCGTGGCAGCAGTTGGCTTTATACATTCACTGTTTGGATTTGTACAACTCACACCAGTTCTGCCAAATATTAATGGCTCATCACCATTTCTAAAGCCACGCTCCTGTTCATCATCCTGTTTGAAATAATCTGCATATTCGTCTTCATCAACGTAATCACTGCTGTAATCGTCAAGAACCTTATCCAGCATATCGTTTTCCCGTTCCTTTTTCCTTTTTACTTTATCGTTTTCACGTTCTGCAATTTCTCTCTTTTTCTGTTTTATTCTCTCAATATCGTTTTTTTTACGGAGATAAATCATTGTTCCTATACCGGCAGCTGCAAATATGAATATAACAAATGCAAACATCACAATTTTCGCAGTATTATCCTCTGGTTCAGGAGTTTCCGCTGTAATATTATCAACATCAGCGAGCTTCCCATCTGCCACCCACATTTTGTTAAAAGCCTTAATTGGATCGTCTTTATATTCTGACTTGGATGAATCGCAATACCAAAACCACAAATCAGTTGCAAGACATCGCATATCAGAATTGAATGTTTCCCATCCATCAGGGACTTCTGTTGTTACACATGCAATCTCCATCAAATTATCCGGCAACGTAACTTTCAGATGCCATTTCCCTGGATCACTTGTATTGGATATATAGATAACCATATAACGCATATTATCAAAACCTTCAACTGGCAAGTTCGGTCTTGTTATGAACTTAAAATTATTATCTGCACTCATCTCGTCTTTCTGCGAAGTATAAATATTTTTTCCAGAGGTACTTGTAAACTGCAGCCGTGGAGTATTTTTCCCCGCGGTATAAAAAACTTCAATACGGTTTGTCCCACTTGTAATATTAACTATAAACTCCTTCTGTCTACTTGTTTGAGTATCTGGTTTCCACTGTCGAGCCTCTTCAATCGACAAAGATTGTGAGCCTGATGCTTTCTGTATAAGCATCTTGGAAGTTGTTGCTGTCGTATTTGATGAAGAAGCACTGGAAGATGACTTAGTTGAAGATGATGTTCCTGATGAGCCAGTCGCGTTTATTTTACTTTCTGTTGATGATATTGTAGAAAGCGTCGGATAATTTTCTGCATGTACAGAAAACGCTGGTACAGCCGTTAAAGAAGCTGTAAGTATAATCAGGCATAATGTTTTTATCATCGGTATTTTATATTTGCGATACATAATATCAATTGCTCCTTCCAATTTTGTGTACAGGATTTCCCTGCTTATAATAAATATGGAATATGCCGAGTTCAAAAATGGGGTCAGGAATATTTGATAAAAGAAATTGCAGAAAAATGAGATTTGCATCTGTATTCAGTATATAGAAATACAGTGCCTTACGGACAAGCCGTATGAGACTAGCCATCCTGGAAGAAAGACCTTCAAGGATGGCTGAAAGAAAGAGAGTCAAAATATATGTCAGCGCGCTTTTCAGCGCGTTATGATATGAGTTAGTAAAGATATTTTTGTTGCAATAATTTCCCTTTGTGCCTATGTAAAATAAGATAGGTACTAAGCTAGTCCATACTGCCTATTACATCTTTATATACTTTGTACCCATGTGAAACAACATAGATACTAAACGCATATTTGTTGTTACCAGTACAAAATCATACTTTGTACCCATTCATACTTTGTACCCATGCAAAAACAAATAGGTACTAAGCACCAAATACATAGGTTTCAGTGAGTGAAGTGTTCCTCGCCATCCGGTTGCAAAGTCAACCGATTAATATTACTTCTGATATAAGTATGACAGAACGCCCTTTCATGTCGGTTTTCTGTACACGATTTTAATGCACTCATGCACCTGTTATTATATTATTATATTAATCCAGAATCCATCATTGTTTTTGGTACATCTTTTACGATATCATCTACATTCTTCCCATAATAAAACATAACTGATGCTGTTACGTCAGGCTTCATATTTTTCTTAACTTCCCTGGTTAATGAATAATATCCGCTACATTCCCTTAATGCATATGAAAATCCATCTGATATAACATGCTTTAATGATTTACAGCCCGCAAATGCATTGGGTCTTATTACTGCTGGCGGATTTCCAGCAAACGCAATCGTCTCAAGCGTGCTGCATTCCGCAAATGCCGCTGATTCGACAACATCGGAATCTATTATAATCTCATTAAGGCTTTCACATCCACAAAATGCCCCATATCCTATCTGCGTTGGGATTATATCTATATCCTCAAGCAGTGTGCAGTCATAGAAACATTTGTCACCAACTCTCACAATCTTGGATGTGCCGCCGTTTTTTCCAGATAATACTGCTCTCAAATTAAAACAATATTTAAACGTTTCTGAGCGAAGTTCATTTACACCTTGTGGAATCCTGAATTGTTCAATGCTGCTGCATCCCATAAAAGCTCCTTCACCTATAAAGCTACAGCTGTCTGGTATTTCAATACGCTTTAACGATTTAGCATATTTAAACGCACATCCATTTATGGCATTTATACTGCCATTAAAAATAACACTCCTTAAATTTTGGCAATCCATAAATGCACCAAATCCTATCTTTTTGATATATGGCGATATTACATATTCTGTAATATCATCATTGCCGCATAGAAACATCTCTGGAATATAATCTATTCCCGAACGTCTCAGAAACTCGTCGTCTGAAAAAAACTCTGCAGGAATAATTTCCGTCAGACCTCTTTTTGCCAGGACGACTGCGTTGTCTAATGTGTAAAAATTTTTATCGGCAAGTCGTGCTATTGTCTCTTTAGTAATTCCTGACTCGTTATTTATTATTTTGACAAGGGCATTGACTGTTCTATAGTCCAGGCCGTATTCTTTTACGATTTCTTTCACCGTTTCTTTTTTCTCACCTGGTACTGCAGCTTTTCTTAACTTAACGTATAATTCTTTTCTCATAATTGACACTTTCTAGCTTATGCTGGTTACTGTTATTTTTTTTGTGCTATTTTTCCAAAACAATATACCAAACAATTTTGTACTTTCTGTGTTGTGCCAGTACAACATTTATTTTTCAATTCTCAAATTAAGTATGAATTATTATTATTCCAAAAACGCTATCACAAAAGTTATCCACAAAAAAATAATCCATCAATCAGTCCCTTGATTGATTGCTTGATTATATACTTGATTATATACTTGATTACAGGCACCCTGAATTCCTTGCTATGACTAGGTTTGAATCATCGAAGGGGGACTATGAAATTCCTAAAGGGGGACCATGAAATTCCGGAAGAGGTACCGCAAAATTCCTAAAGGGGGACCATGAAATTCCGGAAGAGGTACCGCAAAATTCCAAGGGGTACCGCCAAATTCCAGAAAGGGGACCATTAAATTCCAAGGTTATCCACATCGTTATTAATTATTTTTTTTATGTACAGAAATTTGTTTTTTATATTTCTCCGATTTATTTCCGCAACTTTCTGTTTTATATAATGGAATCGTCTTAATTCAATATCATCGCAACCTGTTTCAGCAGGAACATGTGGAAGTTTATCACATGGGATTGATATTATCAGTTCTCTCAGCTCTTTCAATTCCATACCCGTTAAATTCCAATCTTTCAGTGCTGACATCCACGTCTCTTTAATCTCATCATTTTCAGTACCTGGTAACTTATTCACGGTCGCATCCAGACTGTCGTGTGGATTTGAATTGCTGCGTATAGTTCCCAGCCTAATATGAATCCCTATAACGGATCTGTTGGACTTTATTGGATTATATTCAAAATAGCACTTATCTTTAAGTTCGTTATATATTGGAGTGAGTATTTTTTTATTCAACATCTTGTACTGAAGATATAGTTCTGACTCACATCCTAGTATTTTCCTTATTTCATCTAAAGATACATCCCATTCTCCTCTGAATCTGTTATCTTCCAGATAGACGAACATTACATATGAATAGCGGCTGCTTAATCGTGTTATGCATTGCAGCTTATATTTTATATAACCCAATGAATCTATGTTAAATATATATTTCATCGCCTTGTCTGAACATTCTAGGCGTACTGTCCATATTCCTTTTTTATCCCGATATGCTTCGGCATCTGTAAAAATGGTTATAAGTCTGAATCCGTTTTCATCATCTTTATCAGGTATCTCTACTACGGTTGACAGCATGTGTTTTAATCTAAATTTAAGCGTCTGTATATTAATTTTCACTACACCAAAAATCTTTTCCATTTCACCTTTTTGAAATGTCACAGAACGATTTTTCGGCTTATGACTGTCTATTCGGGATAGGTACAAGTCCAACATCTTCAATTCCTGTAACGTAAGCTCTGAATTGCATAATGCTAATAAAGGTCTGCTTTTTTGCACAGTAAGTTTATGTGCGCCTTTTGAATCTATTATATCTTCTGCCATAATTTCTATCTCCTATCTTATGCAGATTATTTTTTCATGAACACAAGCCAATGTGTATCTGCTCTTTTATTTCCCAATATAGGCTCACAACTAAAACTCTTTAGAACCTCCGACAGTTTTATTTGCTGTTCATTCCACTTAAAGATTAATGTTCCGTAAGGCTTTAATACTCGCATACACTCATTAAATCCTTGCTTTAAATCCTGCGCCCAAGAATCGGATAGTTTCCCATATTTCTTTGCCAGCCATGAATTTTCTCCAACTTTTAACAGATGAGGTGGATCAAACACAACCATAGAAAACGTATTGTCATCAAAAGGAATACTGCGGAAATCTGCTACTATATCTGGCTTTACTTCTAACTTACGTCCATCACAAAGAGTGTCTTCCAACTCTCTGCAGTCCATGAAACAAACATCAGGGTTTTGCTTATCAAAATAAAACATCTTACTTCCACAGCAGACATCTAATATTGGTTTGTCTGTATTGTATTGCATATATGTAAAACTCCTTTTCACTCGGTATCTAACCACAATGTGAAGCCTCACACAATTAAAGTTGCAAGCGTGCGGCGACAAATTGTCAAATGGTTATTATATAAGTATGGTAGATTAATGTTCCAAATCGGTTTTCTGTACACGATTTTTTAAAATAAAAACCACCGGATAGATTTCTCTACCCGGTTCACATATTCTTATAATACTCAATTAATATTTTCACAGGTCATGCCTACACATCACTACACATCAAGCCATGCAATCTCGCTGCAGGTGTCCGTGTGATACGCATCGTTTCTGACTTCTCGGAAAACGCCGACTTTGTAGCCTTCTGGTAAATCATTCGGCAGCAATATACCACCTATTGCACTGACATCTGCATCCTCAACTGGTATACGTTTTAGCACGTTGTAGTAGATAATGCTACCATCCTTATCAGTGATAATTGATGATAGGTATGTATGATTGTTTTCAGCTTTTGTTATGTACTTAAACCCGATACACATACCTGTCCTATGACTTGCTTCAACCAGAAGTTTAATACCATCTGTCAGGGCAAGGAATTTGACGTCATCAATGTAATCGTCAGATACGTCTTCAAATTCTATCGGTTCACATGTGCATAATGCATACATACCTGATGTTGCACTGCGTGCGATTAAGACCTTTTCAAGGTCAAGATTAAAAGCAGGAATCGCAGCGAGCAAGTAGTTTAGGCTGCCGTAGTTAAGCTCGCCGAAAGTACTGTTGACGTTCCACGCATAATAGTCGCCATCGCTTTTCACGCCCCAGAGGGTTCGCGACCAGATACACCTATATAAATCGTAAACCATACCAGATACATAAGAATTAGCTTCATATTCTCCTTTTGACGGAAAGAATACTTTTGACAATTTTCCCTTGACTTCAGCCAATTCATGTCTACTTATACACCATTCGGTACCCACAAAAGTATCTTTGGCAAGTTCTTTCGCACCGTTCCAGATAGCTGAAGCGTCCAATGCATATCGTGGCTCAGGATTTGTCCAGCTGCCATCTACTGACCATGATGCACCACCATTTGAAGCATTAAATAAGCCGACAAGCTCTCTGATAGGTCTGTTTGCATTACCTTTTAAAACGATTTCTGCATCAGGATCATTTCCTGCTCCGCTTGCATTGAGCTGTACGAACGGATAAGCCATACCGTCAAAATAATATTTAACCTTTCCGGCTGAATTATCATTTAATACTGATGACGCTATGTTTTTGATATTATTCATTCTGATTCCTCCTTCTGAGTATTATATTAAGCTATACTCCTATACTTAAAATTTAATTACACGTTAAGTATGGGAGAATGAAAGAAGAACTGCATAATAAAATCTTGAATATATGATACTTGTAATTAATTTTTGAACCATAAAATATGGTGTGATAATAACCACAGTCGTTGATGCAAGAATCTCCGATTTCTATGAAGTAAGATTCAAAAAATCGTGTACAGAAAACCGATTTGGAATACCAATCTGTCATACTTATATTAGATAAAGAAAGCATGAAAGTGAGGTGCACAATGGAAATAGAACCACTTGAAATTGCAAGAAATGAATATAAAAAGTTAAGAGAGAAATACCGCAAAAAGGCAGTTATAGAACGCCAGAAAGTTGAGGATGTATATGTTGTGGTATGTGGCGAAAAATGTTATACGGAAGAAGAAATAAACGACTGGTATGCATCCGACTATATTACCTGTGAGCAGTCAGATAAATTTATAGAAAAACTTAATAAAAAGAAAGCTGCAGCTGGTGAAAAAGATGGATTGCTGACAAAAAGCGAAGCTGTTTGCAAAATTCTTGATAATAGCATCTTGAATCTGGAGCTGGAAATACACGACATTAAGAAAAAAAAAGAGCAGGAACGGATGAAAGAAGAACGTTGGAAAACCGCTCAGGCACAGGGATGCTCTTATAAAGAGTTCTTAGAATTGGAAGAAGTGAACCGACAGTCACAGGAATATGAAAAACTTATGGGTATCTAATTATGAATAATTTAATTATGTTAAGCTTTCCAATACTGCGAGTATATATTAGATATACATAGTATCAAAAATTTTTCCACCGGCAGTACTTCTCTATAAATTTTGTTTTCAGAAATCTTCCGGATTGAGATATGTATATCATACATTCCAAAATCGTATTATTACAATACATGCAGCTGCAATAAAAATAAAGATTAAGTGAGGTTAAAGCGCTATGAATTTAGATAATCAGAAAGAATGTTTCAAGAACCATGTGGCTACGTTTACAGATTATGGAAATATAAAAATACTGGATTTTAAGAATCCTGATAGTTCGAGTTATAGAATCAGATTCCTTTTTGAGGAGGATTATTGTCGGCTGCATATAAGCGGCGATCTTGGTGAGCTTATCGCCACTAACTATAATAATATGACATACGACAAATTTTCTGATTTTGTCAATAATGTTGATTATTTTAAAGAGAAAATAGACTGTTGTAGCAGGGACATTTATAGATATAACGAAGATGCAGCAAAACAACAATTGAAAGAAATGGGGAATAATCATGCCTGGCTCTTATCTTCTACCGATTATGAGTGGGAAGATGACGAAGATGATCGATTAAACGATATTGTTAATGACATTTTATGTGATTTTGATACAAATAATGGTATTAGTAACAGGGGGTATGTATCTCTTTGTGAACTTGAATCTGATGCATTTGAGTTTGTTTCAGACTTAGGTAAAGAAGAGACAGGCATATTGGATTTGTATATGCTTGCTTTTAAGCTTACCAAACAGCAAATTACTGCTGCCACTGTGCTCTAAGTAAACAAGAGTTTCTTTCGGAATAAAAAGAATAAGGATGGTGACATAAATGAAATATACATGTTATGATTGGTATGGAAATAAAAAAGCAGACAATATTAACAATTTAAAAGATGCAGTAAGAGAAGCACTAAAATTAGATTGTGAAGTCCACGATGGGAACGGAGACATCATCTATTCAAAATGGGATGGTTGGAATGGAGATTACCCAGAAATTGAAAAGAGATGGTTTCCTGTAGCTGATATGGAAATGATAAACAAAGCGAATGACTTTATTGAAAAAACAGGAATGTTTTATAAGTGGTGCAAGTTCCAAAGAGACCAGTTTTATAAATGGATAGGTAAAAGCGAATGGCTGCATAGTGACAGATGGAGTGCAACTTATGATTGGGTAAACGATGGAAGATTTGCAAATGTAGATATTCCAGAAGATATTATCAATTGCTTAGTCGAAGAATGGGAAACTAATGCTATATCTTTAAAAGTAGGAATTTAAGGAGAATATATATGAAGATGCCAGTGTATGAATGTTCAAATTGTTATAATGAATTTTCGGAGCAACTATATCCAGTTAATATATCAGATGTTAAATGGATAAATCTTATTTGCGATAAATATCCGAATGGATGTATTCAAATAACTTGTCACGATGCTCAAGAAAACGCTTATTATGCAACAAGGCTTCTGAAATGTTATGTGAGTAAAAAGGGTAGATATGCAATTTGGGGTAAACATAGATTTTATGAAGGATATAGCGGCGGTCTTATATTGAGAGGTGTTCCGTATAAGTCTATTGAGACTATAAGAGATGCGGCTAAACCGTATGGAACGATAGTAGAATGAAATGAGGATTTACTGTGAAGAATGGAGGTATATATTATGAGTAACTATGTTGACGAATTGAGAAGAATTCAAAATTTAACAAACGAAGAAATAAACGAAGGAAAGAAAAATAAATTGGCAACAGAAATTGTCGAATTATTTGAAGAACTTTTAGATAAAAAAGGAATTGAAATTCCTTGTGAGGATGCGACTGAGCAAAAAGAAAGATACGATGGAAATAATGTCGCCAAACTATACGGAATGGAATATTTTGATTTAATATCAAATGTTCAGAGCTTATTATAAAGGAGAGATGCATTATGGTAAGAATTAAAGATGGAAATTATATAGCAATATTCCACGATAGAATGATTGAAGTAAAAGCAGATTCAAAAAGAGATGCTTATAATAAAGCAAAAAGATATTTTGAATCAAGAGAACATAGAGAATTATTTGATGGTGAGCTAAAAGTGTGCCAGATACCATCTATGATAGGTATTCTTGATGAGTAAATGAAACAATGATTTCGAGAAAGGATTAGAATGATGAAGATTAATACAAATCTGCTAACAGCAGAAAACATGAAAAAAGAACTTGTAGAATATGGAATAAAAAACCCTTTAAGTATTATGAAAAAGGCTATTCAGGTTAAAACATCTATTGTAATTCCAGAAATTAAAGCAACGTTGCATTGGATATACAATGGAGATAAAGAATGGAATTTCTTTGGAAATAATGCTACTGATATAAATGATTATTTATTTCAGTTGATGAAATGATTTTGAAACAGCGATTTAGAAAAAGTGAGGAAAAATATGAAAGCAAAAGCAAAGCATGATGTAAAAGTATTAATGGAAGACAATCGCTTTAGTAATTTCAAAGAAGGAAATGAATACAGATGTATGATGCGTGGCGAAAATATGATACTTATTGATGAAAACAAGTGCGGATATACAACTGATATGGAAACATTTAGTGAGGATTTTGATTTGATTAGATAGAAATGAGGTTGATAATATGAAATTATATTGGGTATCACTACTTATTCAAGATAAAGAAAATACTAAACCTTGGCTTTGTGCGATGTCAGATGGATGTATTAGTTTGGAAGGAGCAATTAAAATTATAGAAAAAGGTAAACAAAATTACAGAGTTCTATCCGCATGGATAGATACTTTTGATACAAATAATCATAAAGTGACTGTATTCCATGAATGCTATGTTAATTCAATAGGAAATATAGAATGAAATGATTTCACGAAAAGAAAGTCTAACTATTAAAAGTCAAGGATAAAATAAAGAATTTTTGAATGAATTGCTGAAAAGCATTTCAGATAAATTAGAACCTTAAAAATTGCATGACAAATAGAGCATCGTATAGGTGCTCTGAAAAAGTGAGATATGGATTTGCGTTTAGGAAGCTTTTATGTAAGGTTGTCCTGTTTTTTCCAGCTGGTAAATGACTCGCACAAGTTTTTTAGCAGCATGAGAAACTGCGACATTGTAATGTTTACCTTCCGCTCGTTTCTTTGCTAAATAGGCGGAAAATGTAGGATCCCATATGCAAACGAATTTGGCAGCATTAAAGAGAGAATATCTCAAATAGCGAGAACCACGTTTTTCCATATGCGAATACGAAGAGTCCAATTGCCCAGATTGATAAGTAGTTGGAGATAAGCCAGCATAAGCAAGAATTTTATCAGGCGAATCAAAACGTGAAAAGTCTCCTATTTCAGCAAGAATCATCGCCCCCATTCGAAGATTGATACCAGGGATTGTGGTGATAGGTGAATTTAACGTATTCATTATGAGCTCAATCTGTTGTTCAATTTCATCAATCTCAGAAGAGATTTCTTGAATAAGCTTAATTGTATGCTTTAATTCAAGAGATTTAGCGGGCATTGATGTTCCTATAGAAGTTCTGGCGGCTTCACGAATTAGAAGGGCATCATTCTTAGTGTAGTGACCTCTGGAAGTTTTCTGCAACAGGTTACTAAGACGTGTTAAATGAGCTTCTGCGATTGCTTTTGCAGATGGGAATTCTGTCATAAGAGCATAAACAGATGCCATATGAAGCGTAGGAACCAGTTTTTCTAATTCAGGGAACAAAATAACCATTAAACGAGCAACAGAAGTTTTAAGCTTTGCACGTTCTTGCACTTTATCAAAACGATAACGCGTTAATGACTTTAGTTCCTCGTTATGATAAGATTTATCTGAGTAGGACTGTAAGTTTACTCCAGACATCATCATAAGAGCAATTGTACGTGCATCAACCTTGTCAGTTTTAGTGAGACGTAAGCTGAGACTTTTTCTAAACAAGTTTGTATGAAGAGGATTGATAACAAAGGTGGGCAGACCTTTATCAATGAGAAATTCCAAAAGATTGTAATTATAATGACCGGTAGCTTCCAGTCCTATTTTTACATTATCAGGATTCGTTTCGACAGAAATAATCTTATTGAACAGATCATTAAAGCCTTCTAGGTTGTTAGCAATGGTAAAGACATTAAAAAGTGCTTCGCCATCTGAATTTGTGATGAAGCAATCATGTTTATCTTTTGCGACATCAATTCCTACGTAAATCATAAAAATTCTCCTTTGAAAGTATTTGATACTGTTTTTGGACCACAGATGCTCTTCGCAGTTGTGAACTCGTTCCAAATAAACCGTCATGCGGTATCTAACTGATTAACAATCAAACAAAGAGACTGTGGTTGGACACTTTCTGAAACCATCAAGTGGTAGTGAGGAAAAACCAATCCACAGCATCTTATATATCATAGCCTTATCTGTAGAAAAGATAAAGAAAGCTATGATGAAGTAATTATAGAGTCCTTGGAGAGGGACTATAAAAACTACTACTATATAATACGAGTGAGGTAGATAAAATGAAAAGCTATGAACAATTAAAAAATATCCAAGAACAACTTACATCATTATCAGATAGTCTTGGAAATATGTATGGTGTAATGAGAAATGAATGTATGAAAGAAATTGTTGACGATAAACAAAAATATGTCACACAGAAAGATGAAATGTATTCTTTGTACGAAAAACTTGAGAATAATATATCAATGAGAATGACTTGGATTAAAAATAAACTTCCTTGGTATATTACAAAATTTTGTAAAATTTCTAGCACAGAAATGGAACTAAGAAGCACAGATATTCTTATTGGTGTAAATATTGGAAAATCAAAGTCAGCTAATTGCTATATTAAAGTTACACCAAGAGATATTGGGTGGAAATAAGACTTGAAACGATGATTTGCTTTAGAATTGGAGATATTTATGATTGAATGTTGTTTAAATTGCGAATATTGTTTAACGTATCCAAAAAATAATAAATATGGGGATGTTGACTATCTTTGTATTTCCACCGGGTATTATGTTTCAAGCGTGAAAAAAGACAGAAATAAATTGAAACGCTACACTCCTGCAGGGAGTGAACTCGTATGCAAATATAAACCAGTTAAACGTTAACATATGAATGGAATTGAGGTAAATTAAAGATGATTAATTTTATAAAAATATTGCTTCATAATTGCTTTTATAAATCGTATAGAAATTATTGCTCACGTAAATCGTGTATATATATGGGGATAATGAGCAAAGATATGATATTTTGTGAAAAGTGCAGCTATAGGATTTTAGATTGACATAGACAGAAAAGCTTTAAAATAGCCCCAATATTTTATGTATTGGGGCATATTTTCTATTCTTTCCCGCCTTTATAATTGTATTTATCCAAGATAGGCTTATACAATTCTTCCTCTGCCTGTCTTCGCGCGGCGGCTGCTTCTTCTAATGTCTTAAAATAGCCTATTATGTTCAGCTTTCCTTTAAAACCAATGTATGCAACATAATTGTTGGTAGTTTTTCGGTAGCTAACGCCCTTAACTCCGGAAGTGTTTGCTTTCCCCGGCTTATTACTATTAATTGTGCTAAGATTTGTGTTTTCTACCTGGCCTAAATATTTATTTATATTTTTCTTAGAATTTTCCCGCTTTGCACATCCGCAAGATATATATTGGCCAGAGGTAAGATTGTGCTGGGTTGTATTAAAAATTTTCCCACAATTTAAACATTCACACTGCCATATCGTCTGAACTCCTCTTCCACTTATGCGTTTAATTACTTTAACTTTATTAAATACTTTGTTAGTTAAATCTATATCATTTTCTTTTTTTACAACACCGCTAAATCTTTGGCTTTGCTCTTTAGCTGCTACACAACCGCAGGAATGCGACTTGCCATATTTTAAACTTTTAGCACTTACATCTTTGACTTTTCCACAAACACACTTGCATTTATAATATCTTGCTCGATTTTTGCTTGGCGCTTCTTCTATAACTGTCCAGTACGTGCCAGGAACTTTTTCACCGATATTAAACTCTATTTTTTTCATTTCTAATGCCTCCTACTTTTGTAATTTAATATAAAAAATGCAAGCCGCCTGTTTAAACGACTTGCACATCTGATGTTATGGTTTATTGATATTAATATACCTCATTATTGTTAATATGTCCAGACCAGACATCTGCCATTAACCATCTTGCTTAAATTTCTGGTGCGAGGTCATAATCGCTACCAGTTAAAAATTCCCCATCTTCATCGCAGTTACAATATTCCAGAGCATATTCTTCAATATTATGCAAGCATCCGTCTGTCTTGTACGAGCAGTGATACTTTTTAAGCTCGTCGACTGCTTGCGCTTCATCGGCTATGCTTCATCTTTTTAACTCTTCCGGGTCTGAATTGTCGCCATAGATAAGGTCGCCCTTCTTGAATTTTTTAAACTCTTCTTTAGTTAATCTTCTTTCGCTATGTCTTAATATTATTGTATTCATACCGCTACCTCTCTAATTATCAGACTTCAAAATTAATGCCATGGTTATTGTGCTTATATCACCTTATATCTGTCACCTTTACAAGAGTATTAACGAGATTTTTTTCGTCTTTCTCCAAGATTTCAAAATCCGCAATTATAGGCTCGTCGCCGCTTTCATAGTTGGCAACCCAACAGCTGCCGGATTCAAGAAGCTCTTCTTCGTCTCCATCGTCGCTCTGCCATAAATCTGCAAATCTGATTTCCTCTCCAACCTCTAACGTATTACCATCAAACATTTTAACATTTTTCATATCGTCAACCTTTAACCTTAACCCTTTCTTAATTTGTATAATTATAATACCATATCAATATCACTTTGTAATATATTTTCTGATACCACAGTTATTACGCCTTTCTTTATTACGCATCCTTCAAGAATCTATTTTTATTTTCATTTATCTTATCCTCCCATTATTGATATCTAATATAAGTATGACAGATTGGTGTTCCAAGTTGGATTTCTGTACACGATTTTTGCGATTTGGTGAAAAGTTAGCTATCAATATGGCAGCAGTTGGATTTCATCCACTGCTGTACAATAATGTATTTCATGTACCAATACATACATTGGTTGTTTAATTTCCCCATTCTTTATCTGACAATATTTTTGCGATTTTTTCTTTACTTGCATATCCAATAATTTTAATTACCATAACAATCCTCTTTTCATACGATAACAACCTTGTTATAAGATATATAATAATTCATTTATAACGGAACGTCAATTCTTCCGATTCATACATAATTCTGTTACCATTGATAGAAATAAGGGTAGGAATTACGCTCTCTGGCAAAAGATTTGTTTATCATTGTATGTTGAGTACCCGCAATTTATATAAATTCATACGGCAGCAGGTTGTAATCCAAATTGACAGTTATGAATGATAATGATATTCTATTGTAGAACGTACCTCGGTGTTCTTCGGACCCGGGGTCTTTTTTATGAATCCCATTTCTACAGATGTCACCGATTTTAGCAAAAATCGTGTACAGAAAATGAACTTGGAACACCAATCTGTCATACTTATATTAGAACGATACATAGACAGGTAAGTGTTTTAGAAAGGAAGTAGAACTTGTAATGACAACAACAGACATATTTAATTTTTTTTCACGATAATCTTAAAGATACAATCGAACCTCATTGGCTGGATGTGTTTTGCAGAATATCGGGAATTGAAAAAACAATTGCAAATGATTGTTACTGGAACAATAAAGAAATTGAAAATGATGATACCGCCAACCAGAAACTAATGAAATATATCTGTTCTCTTGGTTATAACTGTATGTTATGCAGTCGGGTAAGCTGGGAGCGGAATAAATTTGGAAATAATGAAGATTGTGGTATATGTGATATTGACAATCATTACATCGGGTACATCGAGGAGACAGGACTCACTGTCTGTGGACAGTTTAAGCAAAGAGATTATTGAGAGGGGAATCAATATGACAAATATGATGTCGGATGATGAAATATTATCAGCGATTAACGAATATCCTTATCCTAAATATATTTGGATTGACATATGGGAGATTAACCAATACGAAATCCAGTTAGTCCTTACGATTAATAACGAGCCAATGTGTCATCTTGGCACACATATGGTATTACGGTAAGTTCTTTGTACACAGACGAGAAAACTACTGCTGCCATCAAAGACAGAGGACGTAATATCAGGAAGTTACTTAAATCGAATTTCAAATACAGCGTTATCCATAGTAATCTTCGCTATAGATAACAGACAGATTGCATATGGCAGATGGCAGATGGCAGTTATGGACATACATTGCACGTGCTGTTATAATATTATCACGTTTATGTATTTTATGACATATAACGTATAATAGTTGTTTTATACATGATATTTGTTAACGATATTATGATGTTATAAATTGCTTTAATGCAAGGGAGGAATCAATATGAGTACGATTATTCATACTGCTAAGGCAGCAGGAAATGAAATTAATATTATCTTTTTACAGATACATAAAGTGTTATGGACAGTCATATCAGCTGTTTTGTTTATTCCGGCATTTATGGTGGCTGTACTAAATAAAATTAAGCTGGTAATTGGGGCGATTCTGGCTATCTTATTTTATACTTATTCTCTCTATGGAAAATGCAGCTTAAAAAACATGATTAATGGTATTACTGTAATATTTTCTGAATCATGCGATGTAAAGAAAGTCTTTCTTACAGTATGTTTGGCTGCTTTAATATGTCTTGTTGTATTACTCGGGCATAAAGCATTAGGTGTATTGTATACCTCCGTTTCCTATAATGTGCATGATACAGATGATAAAATAATGAACTATGAGCGTTTAATAGATAAAAATATGAAAATTGTAAAATATGGTTCTATGGATAACTATGTTAATGCAGAAATGGCAAAATTCAGAAGTAATGAATGGTATGTTGAACGATAAAGCATTATTAAACTTATAAATTACTTTGAGACAGGGTTTATCCCTGTCTTTTTTTTGACTACTGCTGCCATTTATTTTTCCCTGAAGCCATTCGCCATTATAAATGGCGTGTAATTTCATTGTGACTTAATGTTCTTTATAGTGTTTACCCATACATAGATAATCGTTTTAGTATTTTTGAAATGTGTCATTGTAGTTGACGTTATTGACACTGTAATTAAATTAATACTATCACGATTATTACGATGTCCGTTTGGTATCATCTTGAAACGATTTACATTTCATCACAGCTATGAGCTATGATGAGTACAACGTCAATAGCTGATATACGCAGAATTATTTCTATACGATGTCTATGTGAGCGCTTATACTGTTATATTGTATACGTTTACATAGTATCTATTAACGGCATCTATTATCTGTGTTCTATTTATGCGCTATTGCCTATGTTTATTACAGCACGATTTTACACGTAGAACGATTGCAGTAAGTATCATGTGGCAGCAGTCGTCTTTATTCCTTCGTCTGCTAAAACATGTGTGTCAACATAATTGACATATTATTACTTTGTCATTGTAGCTGACATTTATTCCTTGTGTCGATGTAGATGCCTCTATACTTCTTTGTCATTGTAGTTGACATACTCTTTTATTACGCTTCTATTATGCGTCTTCTATTGCTCTTCTTATTCTCTCCATATCATCTTCCCCCCCCCCGCTTTATCAGGTATTTCCCTACAATTGCTCTACTCCGTATATATGTATGTGTGCAACGTGGCAGCAGGCAAGCATTTGAAAAATATGTGCAAATACAAACGGAAAGCTAACAAAAAGCCAGTAAACATCTATCGTTGCCAGCAATCTTAATCGCTTTAACACTTTTAACGAACAGAAATAAGCCTAAAACGATGTCAGTTATTAATGATAAACGCTGATACATACAAGACGAACGTTCACACTTTGTCTACGAATTAAGTTAATCGTTATGCGTTAATGACGAACGTATATTTTTTAAAAACGTTAGTATGAAGCGGGAAGTTTATGAATGATTTTTTAATTGTTTGCACGTTTCCATAACTCAATACGAAATTGTCGCAAAATGATATTTTTTTACGTAAAAACAGAATAAATTTAAGTCACCAGGTTTGATAACTTGATGAAAAGAAAATATAAGAATACAGCATCTGTTTGTTTAAATATAAAAATTAATACAACTGCTCACTTTTAAAATTTTTAATATGGTTCATTAAAATACAACGCATGTTTATACGTAAATAATTAAAAAGAACTCACCTGAATAAACCATACAAAATAGTATCGTTTATGACATAATGATGACATAAAATATAATGTCAACATATTGACACATAATATTATGTCATATAAGTTGCCATAAAATATATTGTCAACTATGACGACACCATAAAAAGAAATATATTATATAAAAAAATGCAATTTACGAAAACACTCGCACGATTGCATTTTTTATCAACAATACTATTTTATTTTGTTCTTACGCTTTTGCAGCATTGAAATATATGATTTTAACATATAATCTCAATCATCTGGCACCCCATTTTTTACATTACCAGTACCCGCTAAATCAATTATATTTTTTGCAAATCGTCCCATCAAAGAAACATTCAAGTTTTTCACTTTCTACCCACTCACGCACCTCAGCATCATCTTTGAACGCCTTGTGAAAATCGCCACCACTGAAGCATTCAAATAGAAAATACGGCATGTAGTCATAATATGGTTTACCGCCCCTAGATTGCAACCAGCGTTCTGGAAGGATCATAGTATTTTCTATCTGACGTCCCAAATAAAACAATTCAGAGAGTAACCCGGTTGTTTTATTCTTAGGCAGCAGTTTCTGAAGATTACCATTCTGAATCAGAACCTTCAAAAATTGGACATTTTTGTTCAAATCCAATCCAGTTATTTCTTTTATCTTAGCATAGCCGCTTATCCTTACGAGTGCGAATCTTAATGGTACCCATAAAGAAAATATTGTATCTGCGTTCAAATTTCCATCTCTTAAAATACAATCTAAATCATGTGTTGCTCTGTACTTATCGTGATTTTCTGCATCCGTCTTATAATCTGTTTTTGGCTCATCCTCTTTATATTTTATCCATGATGCAATTTCCTCAATAATTGGTCTGTATACTGGACCATTATATGTATATACAGCTCTACGTTTAATAGTCTTATCTTTTCTGCTGCTGCAGCCTCTAATTTTTTACCATATTCATTATTCAAATCAAATCTGAAAGTTGCCACGCAATCACTCCTTAGCCTTTTAATTTACATCGTCTGCTGTTGTTGTCAATATTTTTATTAAAAATAGCTTTCAGGAACATCTCTGTCTTTTTCTTTGGTTTCTCTTTTAACCTTAATTTCCTCATTACGTAAAATCTCGTATTGTTCGTATTTATCAGAAAGTCCCTGCTTCTCAATAAATTCTTTTAGATGTCTAAGTTTTCGGCTTGATTCCATTTTTGCTATTGATATATTTAATCCAAGATCCGGCTCTTCTGCTCTCTTTTTCATTGTGTCGGCATATATTTCTGACATAACTTTAAACTGTTCTGATTTAGATTTCTTCTTTGCTTCCTCAAGCTCAGTAAAATATACAGTACCAAAAAATGGATCTTCTTCAAACTTTACAAGCATTGTATCTATCGTTTCTATTAAATTTTTATTAGATTCTTCTGCTATGTCTATTTCGCTTCTCAACAAATCTCTTTCACGTGTTAGTTCAGCTATTTCTTTTTCTAGCTGTGCTGCAGTGTATTTCTGTTGATCAAGGTGTTTTCTTTTTCCTTCCGGAGTAATGTCTATGTCAAGGCCTCGCTCTATGCATATATCTTGAAATAACTTCTGATCTGTCGCAGTTATTGTCATTTTAGCATTATTAGTTTTAGATATTGCATTAGCTGCATTCGGAGCTGTAATCCCTAATTGTTCAAGAGCCTTTGTCTGTGATACATATTCTAATCCTTTATCATCCTGTACCACCCATACACGTCTTACATGCACATGTGGAGCGTGATTTGGTTCATCTACATGCATTGCCATGTCAAGGATTTTACACCTGTCACCATACAGTGCTTCAAATCTGTCCTTATATGCCATTGCGCATTCCCACAGTTCTTCTGGTGTTGCATGTTTTTTTATGTTTCCAATTTGCAGGATTTTGTCTTCGGGACGTGTATTTTTAGCGTGGTAATATTCTTCAATAGTTTTATTACGTTCGGAATGTCTTGCCATATCATTTTTTCTATTCTGAACTTCTATTTTATCACTGAAATGCTGCCTATAATATTCCATTTCTATATCTACAAGAGTTCTATCTCCTTTTTCCCCATCATAAGCATAATACACATTATCTTCAACAGCATTTTTATCAATATGTGGTGCAAACTCAATATTAAAGTTTCTGTCATTGTGTTTACCTGCTTTATCTATTCTAGCATTAGTGTTTGAACATTTCATAATTATCTCCATTCGCAGTTTAATAATGGTTCCGTTTTTCAATAACGGAACCATTTTCTTTGATATAATCACAATCGTCTATATATATACTTATACTCCATGTCGTGTGTCTGTTCATTATAGCCAGTAATCTCAGATATTTCTTTGATTTTAAAGTCCTCTAAGTACACTATTGTTTGGAAAGATTTAAGCATTCGTTTTGCCTGCTCGTAATCTTTAGCATATCCCCTCATTGCGAGGTCTGCCATTTTATCAATTGTCTCCGTAGATGATGGGCTGTGGATTGTTATTGCAGTACGGCATCCTGAATTTGATAGTGTAATTGCGGAACATATTTCAGCACCTTTAGCCTCCCCAATAATAAATACTTTAGCACCCGCAGTTAATGCTCGTTGTCCTAGCTGTTCAAGATTGACTGGCATTTCGTTACGCGTAGAATAATTTACAACATGTTGGAACATAACTCCTTTACGATAACAAAATAATTCATCATTTTCTTGGATAACGAGGATCTCTGCTGATCGTTCATATGCTTCTTCGAGAAACCAGTTTAAACACACAGTTTTTCCTGATCTAGGAGGTCCTGCAAAAACTACTCCACGGCTGTTGCGTCCGCAATCAAGCAGATATTCCCTAATTTTTTCGTCAAACATTCCTGCTTCCATAAGTTCTTTGCTTAAAAGTTTATGTCTGTCTATTTTTCCTATATGCAAGTATGGCCAGTCAACAGAATTTACATATTGTGCAGTAATCGAAAAACGTAATATATAATTTTCATCCTTTGTGTCGGTAAATGTCTGTTCCGGAACTGTCTGCAATATACCATTACGTATTGCAATATAATTAACGAATCTTAAATAATCATCGCGGTCTATAAATTCTACATTCGACATGTAGGCTTTTCCTTTAACCATCACCCTGATGGAATCAGGCGCAGTGATTTTTATATCTGTAACATTAGGGTCATCAATAAGGTCTTGGATGATATAAAGTTTGAATAAAGACCTGTACAGTTTATCCATCATCGGTTTTAAATCTTCTATGCTTAATTTGCCTGATTTTATATATTCATCTTTGATATGCTGCTCAATAAACTCCATAAAAGGACCTTCTTCTTTTTCGCCGCTTACGACAGTTACATAACTGTAATATTCAGTCCCGTTTACAAAAGTCATTATTTCTCGGAAGATTTTATTAAAATGTTCATATGGTGCTAATGTATTAAGTTTCATATCACTCGTTTTGAGGTCATAGACCAAATCAATGTCATCTTCCGGGGTTCTGATTTTTTGAGGGACATATTCTTTTATCATGTTCAGAAACGGCTTTTCTTTAGTTGCCTTTTCCATAAATTTTAATTGCTGATTAAACGCTGTGTCGTGAGCTTTTATTTCTTCATCAGTAATTTTAAAATTCTTGATTTCATCTGGAATTATAAGATTGCCAGTTGTCACTTCTTTGATTGGTTCTATATCTTCCATTATGTCGTCTTTTATGTAAGAAAAGAACCCTGTAAAGTTAAATACACCTTCATATTGCCGTACTAATACGCGAAGCACAATCTTTCCATCTTTCATACAGGCGCATATGCTTAATACGTCTATCTGTCCACTTTCTTGTTCAGTTGATTTGATATATTCTTCTGCTTTAATACACGCGTTTCTTATACCTATGGTGTTTTTATGTTCACTGATTGAACAATATATAGGTGTCTGCCAATATCCGTTTTTGTCGGGTATTACATTAGTTGCTATTTCTGCGTAACTTGTTCCCTGCGCCCAAGGTAGCAATTCAAAAGATGCTTCATCTTTGGGTCTTTCCTCTTCCAACTTAACTAATGCATCCTTACCCATTATCTTTAGTGTCCTTATATTTATTTTTTTTGTACTCATTAAATCGCTGAACGAATCCATACGCCCTCCTAATCTGCCGTTACTGTAATGTGTGGCTCTTTTACACCTAAATCGTAGTATATAATCTCATACTCTCCTACTTTTGCTACAAAGCTCCTGTACAGCATCCCTTTCTTTGAGTCGGCGTACATTGCAAGATTTGGACCATCTGGAGTCACTATTACTGCAGATACCCCTGTTATTGAATTTGAACTTGCATTTCCAGGGATTGAAAACTGCGCTTTGACTGTAATCTGACCTGCTTTTGTAACCTTAAATTTACTCTTTTTTTCTGATGCTATCTTGGTTGCTTCCGTTGTACTGGTGTTATTGCTACTTTGAGTCAAAGATTTAATCTCTTCAACTGCTGAAGGTGCTTCTGAATTGTTTATTTTTGTATCTGGTGAGTTAGCTATGTTGAAATTTGTGTCGTTGTTATAGCTATTTCCGTTAACATACCTGAACACACCAATTCCGTTAACGAGATAATATCCCGAATTAAAATCAGAAGGAATCGCTATATTTATCAGTTTGCCTGATTCAAATGTATAGTCATAAGACTCTCTGACTTCCATCGAACCAAGTGCCTTTATGTTTGCAGTAAAACTATACTCATGCTCTTCTGTTCCGGCATATATTGTTGCCTTATATATACCGTCTTTTTTTAGTCCTAATAACGTACCACACCTACTCAGGAAAGAACTGCCAGTGTTATCCTGCGACGACCTTATATTCTTATCTCCTATCGTATCTAATGTTACATTTTTAGTAGTAAGCTTTAATATTTCGTCTGTATCTCCACCTGGATATGTACATTTTTTGTTAATATCTGTAGATATAGAATACCTTCCAGATTTTAATTCCGTCATGCCGCATATTCCAATTGTGTAGCCGAGATCTTCAAAACGTTCAAACGTGATTTTTTCTTCGAAATCCTTTAAAGTGTAGAAAATTAACGAATCACCCTTATACAGTGTAGGTATCTTGGCAAAATCATCTTTATACCATAAAATTCTGCTATCATCTGGAGATGATTTAACCGTACCTTCTTCAAATGTTCCTGTACCAAAATATATTGGCTCACATTTGTTTGTTTCTTTCTGCCGCACGTAATATACGCCATCTTTCAGTGATGATATATAGTCTTTTTTTATGGGCGAGACATTTGTACTTGAGCACCCTGTCAATGCTGCGGTTATCGTCATAATACCTATTAAAAGCGCACTTTGTATTTTCTTCATTGATGTTCTCCTTTATTTTTTATCTAATGTAAGTATGTATGTTGATAACATCAAAACAGGTTTGATAGATTATTAAAAGTATTTTTGCATATAGTAATATTTGATGTTTATTATTATTGTGTTAATTGATGTTATTGCATCAGTTAATATTTTATTATTATAGATATTTGTAGCTGGATTATAGAACGAATGGATAACATAGACTTTTTGTTATGGCTTTTGATATAGGACTAAACTAAAGAACACATGCAGAAATAAATGGAATTTATATAAAGACAGGGTAATAATTGTGTGATAATAATTTAATATTTGCATACGATTTGTAATCGCACCACTTATTATATTATTATTTTATTACTTTCATATTAAACATCAATTATTAATTTATTCTAATTAAAAAGTTACAAGTCTACAATCTTTAAATGGTTGAAAACTGATATATTTTCTTTTAAAAACAGTATCATATCGTATTATGGTATAGGTTAAATACTGTGACGCTGTTGATATAATTATTATTTTATTATGAAATGATTAATTACATATTAATA
>ERZ1034763.298-NODE-298-length-25713-cov-11.477629_pt1 | contig 25713 bp, 20 predicted proteins | sample MGYA00520701_ERZ1034763 | MGnify/ENA primary metagenome ERZ1034763 (study PRJEB33766, sample SAMN09781707) | gut metagenome | biome: gut microbiome | host: Homo sapiens | place: Madagascar | study: EMG produced TPA metagenomics assembly of the PRJNA485056 data...
ATATTGAAATGTAACACATGGTTTATAAAAAGCTATATTTCCAAACCCCTGTGATGCATAGTTTCCGTACTTTCCAAATTTTTCTTCCCGAATATCATTCATTTTCTTTTCATATTCAAACTCTTCATAAGTAGAAAATTGTCCATTCTTTGAAATTTGATATGGGAAAAAATATGTAAAAAAAAGCAATGGCTTACAATAAAAATAAAAGTAATCCGTTGCAAATAATTTTGTAATAAGATAATGGCTTTCCTTAGTTTTTCCTCTCATATGTATTACATTCCTCTATTATTTTTCATCTCATTAAGTACTTCATTAATTTTTAACTCCCGGGGTAATTTTTTTGTTATTTTCAACATATTATCAATCAATGTACCACCAGTATTTTTTATATCATCCTCATCAAATTTATGTCCTTTTGGTGTCTCGTCACCTTCAAGAAAATGACTCATTTCTTTTTGCATATTATTAATATCCGATTTAAACTTTCTTGCAGCTTTTACAAACTCATAAATATTTGAGAATTCCTCTCCAACATTTTTATCATTTTCTTTTTTCTTCAATGCATTTTCAATATCTCCTTTATGCTGTTCCCAATAGAGAAACTCCGTATGAACATTGATATTTCCTAATGCACCTATCATAACTTTTACTCTTTCTTTATCCGTGTCCAGATCATGTAATACTTCAAATTTATTTTTTATAGATACCTCATACTCTTCCAGAGGTTGGATAAAATCCGTAACAAATTCTACAGATAAATTATTTAAATGATTTCTTTTTCCATTTTTTCTTTGCGTCCAGGCAATACAAATTGCACTTCCTGCGGTAAATATGCTAACAAACACCATTACTACCGTAGTAATAATAGAAAAAATACTATCTGCACCAAAAAACTTTTGATTTATAACCATCACCCTTCATACTCCCTTTTTTCCTTAAAAGAATAGGGAACCCCAAAAGAGTTCCCTATTAGTCAATGGTTCATTATGAAATTACTGTAACAGAGAAAGTACACCCTGATTAGACTGATTAGCCTGTGCAAGCATAGACTGTCCAGCCTGTGCAAGAATATTGTTCTTGCTGTAGTTTACCATCTCTTTTGCCATATCTGTATCACGGATACGAGACTCAGCAGAAGATGTATTCTCGGAAATGTTATCCAGGTTGTCGATGGTATGCTCTAATCTGTTCTGTACAGCACCGAGTGCGGATCTCTGGGAAGATACCTTAGAGATTGCATCGGAAATAGCGTCGATTGCGTAGGTTGCTGCAGAACCGTTTTTGTCAGTTACATTTAATCCCTTGATTCCAAGGTTTGCAGAGTTCATAGTATCAATGTCAACAGTGATCTTATTTGTCATGTCAGCATCTGCACCTACATGAAGACTAAAGCTTAATGTGTTAGCGACCTTTGCCGAACCTGTCTGGATCTGGAATGTACCAGTACCATTTGTAAGATTTACAGCTGTACCCACATCGCCAACACCTACCTTAGCACTTCCTTCGGTATCTCCAATCTGGTTAGCAGCTAAAAGTTCTTTTGCAGCTAATTCATAAGCTTTTTTCTTTGTGATAAGAGAATTGTCATTATCATCAACACCATCATTTCCTACTGCTCCGGTTGCATCCTTTGCATCATTCAAAACAGTAAGCGTTGTTGTTCCATCACTTACTTTGACACCACCCTTTATATAATCTTTTAAATTAGCAATTGTAACTGCGGTATTATCCTTGTCTGTATTCGTATCATCTTTGTATTTGCTTGTTGTCGTAAGTTCTGCGCCTGTTGAGAATGCTGTTGCTCCTGTTGCTGCTGTAGTACCATCTGCTGTCTTTACAAACACCTGATTCGTTCCTGTCTCATCATATACTTTTGTATCACCGGCTTTCAGCACAAAAGTCTTATCACCAATTGTAAGTTTTTTAGTACCTGTTCCAGGTGCTGCAACCAGCTTATCTGCGTCCGCTTTTAAAGAACCAATTGTATAGTTCTTCCCACCGATGCTTACAGTATCCCCATCATTTAATGCAGCCATAGTAAATGTAGCAGTTCCATCGCCATTATCAGTCAAAGTTCCCTTTAATCCGGCATCATGTGCTTTCATATTGACAGTCTTCTCACCGTCATCACCCTTTAACAGGTAAATCTCATTGAATTTGGTTGTCTCAGCAACACGGTCGATCTCTGTATTTAACTGGTCAATCTCATCCTGAATAGCCTTACGGTCTGTATCCTTGGAGTTTGTACCGTTTGCTGCCTGAACTGCAAGCTCATTCATACGCTGTAACATGCTGTGAACTTCTGTTAAAGCACCTTCAGCGGTCTGTACAGAAGATACACCGTCCTGTGCGTTGGAAGAGGCCTTGTCCAGTCCGCGGATCTGCTTTCTCATCTTCTCGGAAATGGTAAGTCCTGCTGCGTCATCTGCTGCACGGTTGATTTTGTAACCGGAAGATAACTTCTCGGTTGACTTAGCCTGTGCTCCGGATGTGATACCAAGCATTCTGTTTGCGTTTGCTGCCTGCATGTTGTGTTGTACTACCATACTCATAATAGAATCCTCCTTGAACTCCCGCTATGCGGGGTATTATGTGTTTTCCTCCGGAAATCCTTTTCCTAAGGTGTTCTTATTGCGTCACTTCATAGTAGCGCGTCACAAGCATCTGTGATGCTTTGCAACCTTGTATATTTAGCCATACACCTTTCGATGTACCGCAATAAGCGAAGCGTCCCGGGTGTGCCCCGCCTATTACCAGAATTTAAAACAGATCAGGAGTTAAATTTATCTTTCAAACTCTCTGCATCTTTCTTTGCCTCTGCCTTCATCCGCTCGTTCCACAGGATTCTCTTAATTTCCTGCTGTGCCTCCCTGGAAATACCCGGCTCTGCATAATAGGTTTCTCTCTTTCGTGCCGGATTTTCTTCCGTGGTACTTCTGGCAATATTAAGTTCCCTCGGAGCATCAATGAGCAGCCTTGCGTGATTTCCCGAACCACCTACATAGACCACACGGATGTTATCACCAATGTTTACATATTGCCCCTGTTTCAATGAAAGTTTCAGCATTTTGTTACCTCCATGTATGTATTCCATACCCTGTTTCCTCGGGTATGTCCTGCGCATTTTCTTACGCATCTGCATTTTTATAAAATGCTTCTTTTCTTTTTATTTCAAAAATGCGACAATGTTTTATAGAATGTTGCATTTTATGTCACAAAAGCACTTTATTTTTGGCTTGAAAGGAGTAATTTTTATGGGAACAACACAACCGATCCGAAACCGACAGGAACTGCAGAATTTCAGTTCATACTACAAGCAGGTAAAACCGCATCTGCGTAATTATACTTTAGTTGTATTGGGATTAAACACTGCACTGAGAATCAGCGATCTATTAAATCTTCGCTGGAGAAGTGTCTATGATTTTAAAAAGAACTGTTTTCGGGATCATCTTTTGGTATGGGAACATAAAACAGGAAAAAGAAATTATATTGCGATAAACCAGAACGCGAAAAATGCCCTGTATCTATATTTTATGGAAAAGAATCCCGATCCGGAGGAATATGTTTTCTCCAAACGGACAAACCCTTATAAACCGCTCAGCCGTTCACAGGCTTACCGCATTATTAAAGAAGATGCCTCACATACAACCAGTGAAGAGGCGATCAGCTGTCATTCTCTCCGGAAAACCTTTGGCTATTATGCATGGCAGGAAGGAGTCCAGCCAGCACTTTTAATGAATGTTTTTAACCATTCTTCGTTTCATATCACGAAACGTTACCTTGGAATTGAACAAGACGAAAAGGATCTTGTCTATCTGAATATTAATCTGTAAAACATTCGGGGAATGCTTTGTTGCGATACCATGTACAAAGCGTTCTCTTTCATAAAATGTTTGACTTTAATCATAAAATGCGTTATTCTGTTTTCAACAAATATCTATATTCCAAATCTGATGCCAGGTCGTTGTTACCCAAAAAGGCAGCACGCAGCAATCATGGGGAGCATTTCGCTCATATATCACAATTGGAATTAAAATTTCATAAACGTGTCATAGCAGAACTGTTTCTTATTATTTCATATTGTAAAAACAGACGTTTATGATATATACTAAAGAAAAGGCAGGATACCACATGGAGAAATCTGACATTCTGACAGCTTCACTGCCAGATGCCAACGATGAAACAACCGATCACAGCACCATTTTTGATGATGTTTTCCGAACAATTGCTCAGAAAATGCCACAGCTTCTGATTCCTCTGATCAATGAAGTATTCCACACTTCTTACAGTGAAGAAGAACATTTTGAACAGTTGCGGAACGAACATTATGAAAAATATGGCACTGTGATTACAGATTCTATTATCCGGATTGGCAATCACATTTATCATCTGGAATGCCAGTCCTCGAAAGACAAAACGATGGTTATACGAATGTTCGAGTATGATATTTCGATTGCGATCGAGCACGCTTCTTATGAAAATGACGAAATCTGGGAAATTGAATTTCCACAGTCCTGCGTTCTCTATATCCGTAACCACCGCGATCTCCCAGACTATCACGAAGCGGTCGTGAAGTTTGCGGATGGACAAAAAATGCGCTACCGTGTTCCAATTTTACAGGCAAAAAAGTATACCGTTGACCGCATTTTTGAGAAACGGCTACTGATTTTGCTACCGTATCATATTTTACGGTATGAGCACTTTTTGAAGCACAACGGGACGGATACCAGAAAGTTACAACAATTGTTAGCTGACTTCCGTGAAATTAACCGAAGACTTGAAGAAACAGCTGAAAAAGAAAATAAATCACATCTTTATATGGATATGATTGTTCTGATTGAACAGATTGCAGATTATATCATTCCAAAAAACAATACCATTAGGAAAGGACTGGGTGATGTTATGGGTGGCAAGATTTTAAAATTACGGTCGGAGGAATTGCTGGAACTAGGCGAAGCTCGTGGCGAAGCCCGTGGGGAAGCTCGTGGAAAAGCAAAAGGCAGACTTGAAGGCAAACGCGAAGAAAGACTCGATGCAATTCAAAATATGATGGATCTTGGATTGACAAAAGAACAAATTTTAAGAAAATATTCTCTGGAGGAATATGAGGCAGCATTGCGTTCTATGCCAGCAAAAGTATAACCGAAAAGAAAATTTAAAATATTTTCTTTTCAGGGGTTAAGGAATGCTTCCATCGTCCGATATATTATGTGTAAATAAAAATGCAACATTCTATAAAAGAATGTTGCATTTTTATTTCTATATTTTACTCAAACACGATCCTATTTATACTACTTACTTTTTATGGTATCTTCAAACGCTTTCCGCACATCATCATTATGGCTTGTGATAATAAGGACTGCATACTGCCCTTTCGTAAAAACCAACCCATCCTGAATCCGGCTGACCTGCTTCGGTTCATAGGACTGCAGCAAATGATACCGATCCTGCTGATGCTTTGTCAGGCTTTCTTTTGCCTCATCTGCATCTGCCTTATCTTTCACGGCAATCACTACAATTTCATCTGCTTTGTGTCCATCCGAAGAATAGCTTACAAAATAACTGTCCACTTTTTTATAGTCCATGTCAGAAATATGGGAAAACTTATCTTCTGCATCTTTTTCTGCGCTGCTGGCATTGAGCATCTCCGGCAGATCCGGATCCGCTGCTTCCATCGCCGTGCGCAGGTCATACATACTGACAGAACCGGACGTGTTTTTCTTCGCACCACATCCCACACACATCACCAGCATGGTCAGCACCAGCAGAAGTTTCCAACCCGTTTTTTGTTTTTTCATCTGTTATCTGGCCTCCACAGTTTCTTCCGTACTGAACGTTGCCCCATTTTGTGCCGCATTATCCATGGTCATATCCTTATTTCCGATATCAGCACTTGTGCCATCCATCATCATGCCATCTCCGTTTGCAGATTCCAGTCCCTGAAATGCTTTCTGGACAGCCTTGTCGATTTTTTTCTGTTCTTTTTCGCTGATATTCTGGCTTGTATTGTCCGTGTTATATCCCGGCATGGTAACATTAAACAAATATCCTTTTCCATCCGGATCCTGAATCCAGTTGTAAGTTCCCAGACTGTATGGCATATCCTTATAGTTTCCGGACATCAGGAAATTGTCAATGGAAGAAGCTATGGCATTTGCCACCTGCGCTTTTTCCTCTGTAATATCCTCTTTAAACGCAACCATGACCCCGCCAAGCTTTTTGTCCATAGCAGCACGCAATGCTTTCGGCAGATCATATATACTGTCCACGGTTTTCTTATTCTGGTATGCCATATTGTACTTTAATGAGTTAGCTGCCGGGAAGTAATCGCGATCCCAGCTCTGGGACTGTCCATACATGGCATCCGTCACATTAAAGTTCGCATAATTTCCATTTCCTGCATCGGAATAAATATCGGTAATGTACCAGTCTCCGTCAATTTTTACCACATCCCAGCTATGGAATTTTTCTGTATTATGTTCCACTTTACATTCAATTCCCATCATCTGCATGAACATGCGGAATGTCGTTGCATAACCGACGCATACGGCATTGTGGTATTTTAACACACCGTATGGATTATCACAGTCTTCCTGTGTACTCGGAATAACGGTCAGTGCCCCGGAATCCTGCTGGAGCTTTTTGGTCATCCAGTCATACACCGCCTTTTCCTTTTCAAAATCAGACATGCTGTCCGTAATCTTCATATCTTTGATCGCTTTTTTTGCCATATCAAGGGTTTCTTTTTCTTTGTCTGTCAGCTTTGAAGTATCGCCGGATTTGTAGGCATCCGAAATATTTGTGGTAGGTTTGATCTCATAATTATCTGCGATCTTTACGTAATCCTCGGTAGTCTCAGGATTTTCTTCCTTTTTCTGCTCTGCAATATAGGATTTTAAAGTCACCAGATTAAACGCAGAAATCGTGGTACTTCCCACAACGCCTGCCGCAAGAATCACCGCTACAATCCCTTTCCATGCACCGCCTTTTTTCTTTTCTTTCTGCTCCGGCTGCATCGGATTACTTTTTACGCTTTCATAAGTTTCCATATGTATTTACCTCATATTTTAATTGATGTATTTTTTCTACTGCACCTTTATTATAGCAGTTTCACATCCAAAAAAGGCTATCTTTAAAGAAACTTAAATAAATATTAAGATCCGTCTGTACGAAAAAAAGGACATCCACCGCGAATGTCCTTTTCTCCCATATGGTATCATCCTTATATTGCATCTTCCTCAATATGCTCCCTGCCCTGTGCAATGATTGACCGGACGTGGTCATCTGCCAGGGAATAAAAAACAGATTTTCCCTCCCTGCGGCATTTGACTAACTTATTCTGTTTTAAAATCCGAAGCTGGTGGGAAATTGCAGACTGTGTCATTGACAATGCCGCTGCAAGATCACAAACACACACCTCTGCTTCAAACAGGACAAACAGGATGCGGATACGGGTGGAATCTCCAAACACTTTAAATAATTCTGCAAGATCATACAGTTCCGTTTCTTCCGGCATCGTGTCATTCACGATCTTTAGCAGATCCGGATGTACCTGATTTTCACTACAGCATTCAATCTTTTCTTTTTCCATGAAGTTCCTCCTCTCCACCGGAACATTTCCGGCAGAATTATACCCTATAATTTTTTTACAAAAAGTGCGCGGATTGCATTCAGCACAGCAATCACCATAACACCGACATCTGCAAAAATTCCCATCCACATATTTGCAATACCTATCGTTACCAAAAACAGGCAGAGCAGTTTAATCCCGATTGCAAAACAGATATTTTCATATACAATCCGCAGGCACTTTCTTGCGATACGGATTGCTTTCGCAATCTTGAGTGGATCATCATCCATCAGTACCACATCTGCTGCCTCAATCGCCGCATCCGATCCAAGTGCTCCCATAGCGATTCCAACATCAACACGGGAAAGCACAGGTGCATCATTGATGCCATCCCCGACAAAGGCAACGGTACTCTTTTCTTCCCTGGTCTGCAACAGTTTTTCCACTTCGGAAACTTTATCTGCCGGAAGCAGCTGGGAATGTACTTCCGTGATTCCAACCTCCCCTGCTACCTGCTGTGCTACACGGTCATCATCACCGGTCAGCATTACCAGCCGGTGCACGCCGGAATTTTTCAGTGCCTGCATGGCAGCCGCCGCATTCGGCTTAATCATATCTGAAATCAGTATATGACCGGCATAGACACCATCGACTGCCAGATGTACGATTGTACCGGTACAGCTGCAGTTGCGATACGCAATTTTTTCTTTTTTCATGAGTTTGTCATTTCCTGCCGCAACCCTGTGTCCGTCTACCGTTGCGATCACACCATGTCCACCGATTTCCTGTACATCTGTGACCCGGTCCACATCCAGTTTCTTACCATAGGCTTTCTGCAGGCTGATACTGATCGGATGTGTGCTGTGACACTCTGCCAGTGCCGCATACTCCAGCAGCTGTTCTTCCTCTTTCGTATATACCGGATGTCCGGACTCAACCGGACAGCTGCCGGATGCACAATTTGTTCCATGAATTCCGCAGACTTCAAATACCCCCTGCGTAATTGTCCCTGTCTTATCAAAGACAACCGTGCGTGTTCCCGCAAGTGCTTCCAGATAGTTGGAACCTTTTACCAGAACACCCTCTGCACTGGCACCTCCGATTCCTGCAAAAAAGCTGAGTGGAATACTGATGACCAGCGCACACGGGCAGCTGATAACCAGAAATGTCAGTGCACGGTAAATCCAGATGCCCCAGTCTGCCGGAAGCCCCATAAACAGCATGCGGACAAGCGGTGGCAATATTGCCAGTGCCAGCGCGCCGTAGCAGACTGCCGGTGTATAATAATGTGCAAATCTGGAAATAAAATTCTCGGAACGTGATTTCTTGGAACTTGCATTCTCCACCAGATCAAGAATCTTAGAAACCGTAGACTCTCCAAACTCTTTTGTGGTGCGGATCTTTAACAGTCCGGAAATATTGATACATCCACTGATGATTTCCTCTCCCACAGCGACTTCCCGCGGAACACTCTCTCCCGTCAGTGCACTGGTATTCAGGGAAGAATGTCCTTCCACAACCACACCATCGATTGGGACTTTTTCGCCCGGCTGTACAATAATCACCGTGCCGATCTCCACCTCATCCGGGTCTACTTTTTCAATCTGACCGTCTGTTTCAATATTTGCATAATCCGGCCGGATATCCATCAGATCACTGATATTCCGGCGGCTCTTACCGACTGCATAACTCTGGAACAGCTCTCCGATCTGATAAAACAGCATAACTGCAACGCCCTCTTTGTAATCGCTGAGGGCAATCGCTCCGATGGTTGCCACTGCCATCAGAAAATTTTCATCAAACATCTGCCTGTTACAGATTCCTTTCCAGGCTTTCCGCAGAATATCATAACCGATCACAAGATACGGAACCAGATAGAAAAGGAACTCCAGCCACTTTGGTATGGAAACAATGCTTCCTGCAATCCCGATGATAACCAGAAGCACTGCCGCCACAATAATTCGTTTTAATACTTTTTTCTGCTTTTTATTCATGGTGCCCTCCAATCTGACTGATACCTATGGAAAAAGCCGGATTTAAAGAAAGATCTCACAATCATCTTCCACTTTCTTACAGTTCTTTAACACATCCTGCATAACCGCTTTCGCATCTGCACCCTCTTCAAATTCTACGTTCATCTTCAGTGTCATGAAATTTACAGTTGCATCCTTTACTCCGGTAGTAGCTTTTGCAGCTTCCTCCATTTTATTTGCACAGTTTGCACAATCCACATCAATTTTGTAAGTTTTCTTCATCGTCGGTTTCCTCCATACTTTCCTTTTTCATTTTATCATTCTTTCATATGAGCATTTGTTCATATGTTTGATTCTATTATAGCGTATAGTTCGTAAATGTCAATATATTTTTAATACGCTTGGATTGTTTTGGAATTGAATTTTCCAGACCATTTTTTTAATAAACAGATTTGCATGTGTTTTTTAAGAAAATCAAGTGTTCTATCACTTTCCAAATTGATAGTGGACATATAGAAAATAAAACTTTCTTTTAGGTTCGGGACATATCTCATAACTTTTTTCACATATGTCCCATTTAAACATTTTCCCCGTATTCACCGTCTGTTTCCGGTTCTTCATAATCATCTGAGCCATCATAAATATCCTGCATCAATGGTTCTTTTACTATCTTTTTCTTTCCGATAAGCACTGCCGCTACGGCTGCGGTAATCGGTACGGTCAGCACAACCCCAAGAGTTCCCGAAAGTCCCTGCATGATTTCTGTTCCGATTACATAAGAATTGATCAGCTGATTATAACTCAGATTGTATGCATAATTGACAACGAGCGTAGACAACGAACCACCGACATAGGCAAAAATCAGTGTATTTGCCATGGTTCCCATCATATCGCGCCCCACACGGATTCCCGACACAAACAACTCTTTTGTCCCCAGCTGCGGACTGCGTTCGTGCAGTTCCTGAATCGTGGATGCAATTGACATGCCAACATCCATGGTTGCCCCAAGTGCTGCTATAATGATTCCCGAAAACAGAAGCTGTCCTATTTTTATGTGTGTATTCTGTGCCACATAATTCAACGTTTCGATATCAGACACATTATACCCGGTAATGCCTGCGGCTTTTCCAAACACAACTGCGGCTGCGGCTGCCACAACCACACCGCTGACCGTTCCCACCACTGCAGATACCGTCTTTTTAGAGACTCCGCCCAAAAGCCACAGGGTCAGCAATGTCGAGAGAATGACAACAACAATGGTAATACCGATCGGTGAAATGCCCCGGTACATCAGCGGAAACATCAGATAAACAATACACACACCGGTAAATGCCAGACTTGCGATGGCTTTGACTCCTTTTTTCCCACCTATCATACATATCACCAGACAGAAAAAAAGTACAAACAGATAAATTGCCATAGTACGGTCTTTGCTGTATACCGTAACGACAGCATTATCATCTGTGGAACTGACAATGACAATTACGCGCGAACCAACTTCACAGTTCTCCATGCCAAACAAGGAACCGCTTGGATTGACGGCATCAAACTCTTCCCCTGCATATGCTCCGGATTTAACCTGTACGCGCACCTCCTGTGTCCCGTATCGGTTTCCATCTTCTGCCAGATTATCTTTCGTGATCTTTGTCACGACTGCTTTCTCATAGCTTTGCCCTTCCGTGGAAATCAGGGATACTTTTTCGAACTGGTTTCCTTTGACTAATAACAGTAGGAACCCCACCAGACAAAGGGTTCCAACTAAAACTTTTTTCCAGTTTTTCTTCATTATTATTTAGCTGCTTTCTTTGTAACAGTAATCGTAATTGTTTTACCTGCTGCCTGATACTGGCTGGTTGCTGCTGCCTTCACCGTAATTGTAACCTTTCCGGCCTTTTTTACGGTAACTTTTCCGTTCTTATCAACAGTTGCAATCTTTTTGTCGGAAGAGGTATAGGTAAGCGGTGTTTTTGCTTTTGCATTTAAGGAAAAGGCTTTGTCTCCTACGGTTTTTTTGTAAGAGTTCTTCGCCTGAATGGTCTGCTTTACCGCATCTTTTACGATCGTATATGTAGTAGATCCCTGTAACTGTTTCCTTGTCGTTGCATCATAAGTTGTTACAGAAAACTTTTTGTCCGTTACTTTTACGACGGAATAGGTTGGTGTCCAAGTCTGGCTTCTCTCAGAAATGAAGTCCTGTTTGGAAGCAATCAGGTTATAGAATTTTGAACCTGTTGCAGAGTTTGCCTCTAAATATACGGTTCCTTCCGGATTGGTAACAGTTCCGCCAACGGTCTTGTTTACGATTTCATAGCAGTTATTCTGTGCCTGATAATCACTGTCTTTTTCAGCTTCCTCTACAGATTTGTATCCATAAGTGCTGTAAGAAGTATGATCCTTTCCATCCCCCTCAAGCTGGAAGGTTCTGGAATAGGTATGATCATGTCCCTGCATCACCACATCAATCTTATACTTATCCATCAGTGGAGTAAGCTGTGTACGAAGCACCATACCATCGGAATCGGAATGGTCGTAACCACTGCCGTAAATATCCTGATGGAATACCACAATACGCCATTTGGCATCTTTATTCTCATTGATTGCTTTTTTCATGACATTCTCATGCGTTGCACAGTTATAGTTGTTTGTGTCAAGAACAATGAACAGGACATTTCCATAACGATAATAGTAATCGGTTCCTGCCTTTGTCTTTCCCTGTACATAACTGGTATCGGTATCGGAAAAAGCATTTGGATTATTAAAATGCAGGCTGTACTGATTCGAAACACTGTCGTGGTTACCAATGGTCGTTGCTACCGGAAGGGAAGTCAGTGCCTCTGCCCCAAGATATCCTGCATATTCCCGCTCGTTGCTTCCGTAGTTCACCTGATCTCCTGCGGACACAAGAAAACTTACATCGGAATGATCTTCGAGTGCTTCATTTAATACGTTGTTCCAGTTATAGCTGTCATTTCTTGCAGCAAGATTTTTTTCCGGTGCAGAAGTTACAACATTTCCTGCATTTTCCATCTTTTCACTCTCACTGCTGGTCTGGCCTTTGGAAGCCCCGATCTGCGGATCCCCGACATACAGGAAAGAAAATTCATCAAATGCCTGTGTGGTATAGTTTTGTGTATCCTGCCACTTTCCATCCTGAAATACCTGATAATAATAGCTGGTATTTTCTTTTAGACCGCTTACGGTTACTTTATTGGAAAAATATTTCGTGGTATCTATGGTCACAGCTTCGGTCTGCGCTCCGGTGAACTCTGTCGCACCATCCATATTCTGTCTGGTAGAGATTCTCACCTTTGGAGTCTCAGCCGTTTTGCTGTACCATGCATAATTTAATTTTGTCTCATCCGCACCCGGAGTCAGTGATACATGTTCATACTCACTGCTATAAGCAGCCCAGTTCTTTTTCCAGTTGCTCCAGTCTGTAGACTCCCGGGAAGCATCATTCCAGTGTTCCGTTGCTGCTGCAATCTTTGTCGGGATACCAGTGGCAAACATTCCTGCCAATACAGCGGTGGAGAGAACTCCTGCTGTAAGTTTCATCACATTTTTTCTCATAATTCTTTTGTTCTCCTTGTGAAATCTGTAAGATTTATTACAGGATTTATAATAAACGGGTTATGTAAGATGTACTATCCGGTTTCTGTAATCCTTTTGTAAAAACAAAAAGAGTGGATGCTTTGGGACATCCACTCCACATGACGGCCTATGCCATGCCGTTTACGGTTTTATATTTATAGAGCATCTCCGCGTGGTTTTGTTCTTCCACCTGGATATCTGCCAGAAGTTTGCGCACATCGGAATCCCCGAATGCAAACACATCGGTATTATACGTTCCGGACACCATTTTTTCAGAACCAATGCTGTCTGTAGCAAGGAAATTATCGTTTTTCTTATCTTCCGGATTGGTCATGGAATCATATGTTGCCTTTGGCTCATACATCTTTCCATCCCTGTCATTGACGTTGCAGGACGGGACACTGCCTTTCATGACCTGTTCCAGAGACTCCACATGCTTTTGCTCCTTTTTTTCCAGATCGGCAAACAAATCCCGAAGCACCGGGTCCTTTGCTTCCTGTCCGTAACGTTTGTACTTCTCCACGCAGGAAAGTTCCTGTGTGTGCAGATCCTCAATTGTAGCCATCTCTTTTTCTGTTAAAACCATGGTTTATACCTCTTTCTTTCCATAAGATAATCTTGTTGATTGCAGAACATGAACACTCCGCAACCTTCTCCTCTAGTATCTGTAAAAAAATACAACACATACCTGGTAAAATTTCGTCAAAAAGGGTTGAAACTTCTCACAACAGATTGTATAATTTCGTTTGTATTTTATACAATGTTTACAAAAAGGTGGATTATTTTATGGAAGAACGAGAAAAATTAAAATCCCGTCTGGGATTCATTCTCCTGTCAGCCGGATGTGCGATCGGAATCGGAAACGTATGGAAATTTCCATACACTGCCGGACAGGGCGGAGGCGGTGCCTTTGTGCTGTTTTATCTGTTGTTTCTGATTATTCTCGGACTCCCGATCATGACGATGGAATTTGCGGTTGGGCGTGCCAGCCAGAAAAGTCCGGTCAAAGCCTACCATGCACTGGAAAAACCCGGACAGAAATGGCATATCCACGGGATTATCACATTGATCGGCTGCTATCTTCTTATGATGTTTTATACAACGGTCACCGGCTGGATGCTTCATTATTTTTATATGACGGTCACCGGACAGTTTCAGGGACTGGATGCCGACGGTGTATCCGGACAGTTTACCACAATGCTGAGCAAACCTCTGACCATGGGCTTCTGGATGGTGGTAGTTGTTTGCGCCGGCGTATTTGTCTGCTCCCGTGGACTGCAGAACGGTCTGGAAAAAGTAACAAAGGTCATGATGACTTCTTTGCTTATCATCATGATCATTCTGGCGGTCAACAGCTTTTTTATGGATGGTGCAAAAGAAGGCCTTGCCTTTTATCTGATCCCGGACTTTGAACGGATGAAACAGATCGGTATTGCAAAAACCATTACGGGTGCCATGAACCAGGCATTTTTCACGTTAAGCCTTGGAATCGGCGCGATGGCAATTTTGGGAAGTTATATCGGAAAGGAACGCTCTCTGCTTGGTGAATCGGTAAATATTGCCATTCTGGATACGTTTGTTGCTATCACCTCCGGACTTATCATTTTTCCGGCATGCTTTACGTTCCATGTTGACCAGACTTCCGGACCAAGCCTGATTTTTATCACCCTGCCGAATATTTTTAACCATATTCCGCTTGGCAGACTCTGGGGAAGCCTGTTCTTTTTGTTTATGTTTTTTGCAGCGTTTTCCACAATCCTGGCAGTATTTGAGAACATCATCTCCTGCGGTATGGAACTGACCGGATGCAGCCGCCAGAAATCCTGTGCCGTTAATCTGGTACTGATCATTGTACTCTCCCTGCCATGTGTACTCGGATACAATGTATGGAACTGGAAAGGTTTTTCAATCTTTGGCGGGTCTGTGCTTGACCTGGAAGATTTTCTGGTAAGCAACCTGTTCCTGCCTCTCGGTTCCCTGGTATATCTACTGTTTTGCACAAGCCGCTACGGCTGGGGCTGGAAAAACTACACAACCGAAGCCAATACCGGAAAAGGATTAAAAATTAAAAACTGGATGCGCGGCTACATTACCTATATTCTGCCGCTGATTGTGCTTTTTATCTTTGGATTTGGCATTTATGATAAATTTTTTACAAACTAAGGAGGATTTCTTATGTATCACGCAAATGAATCACGTTACGAAACCATGAAATACCACCGCTGCGGCGACAGCGGACTGATGCTGCCGGAAGTATCTTTGGGCTTCTGGCACAATTTCGGAGATACCGGTGTTTATGAAAATATGAGACAGATGTGCTTTACGGCATTTGACCACGGGATCACACATTTTGATCTGGCAAACAACTATGGACCGCAGCCGGGCAGTGCGGAGGAAAATCTCGGAAAGATCCTTCGGGAAGAATTTTCTTCCTACCGCGATGAACTGATCATCAGTTCCAAAGCCGGTTTTGACATGTGGCCGGGGCCTTATGGAAACTGGGGCAGCCGCAAGTACCTGATTGCCAGCCTTGACCAGAGCTTAAAACGGCTCGGTCTGGACTATGTGGATATTTTCTATCACCACCGCATGGACCCGGATACACCGCTGGAGGAAACCATGGGTGCACTTGACCAGATCGTGCGCAGCGGAAAAGCATTGTATGTCGGTCTGTCCAACTACGACGGGGAAACCATGAAACGCGCAGCTGCCATCTTAGAAGATCTGCACTGTCCATTTATTATCAACCAGAATTCCTACAATATCTTTAACCGTACCATTGAGGAAAACGGTTTAAAACAGGCCGCAGCAGATGGGAAGAAAGGAATTATTTCTTTCAGCCCGCTCGCACAGGGTATGCTGACCGACCGTTATCTGCACGGTATTCCAAAGGACAGCCGTGTCAATACCGACGGACGTTTCCTGCATGCCGACCAGTTTGATGAAAAGCGGATGGCAAGTATCCGAAGTTTAAACGACATTGCAATAGCCCGCGGTGAAAGCCTCGCGCAGATGGCTCTTAAATGGGTGATCCGGGACGGTGTGGTTACTTCCGTTCTGATCGGAGCTTCCCGCCCGGCACAGATTCTGGAGAATTTAAAGGTATTAAACTCCGCACCATTTTCCGAGGAGGAATTACAAAAAATCGATCAGTGTTCTCTGGCATTGTAACTATTAATATGGGGTTTATTATGTACAAAAAATCGCTCAGACCTGATGATACCTATCAGCCCACGGTTCGGGCGATTTTTCTATTGGGATTGAATTCCACGCAAAATTGTGTATGATATAATTAAGACTGCAAAGCAGGAGGTATTTTCTATGCCCTTAACCAAAAAACCAACCTATACAACCGATGACATCTATGCCCTTCCGGAAGGACAACGCGCAGAACTGATTAACGGTGTCATTTACGAAATGGCACCGCCAAACCGGATTCATCAGGAAATTGTCATGAATTTTTCTGCTGCAATCCACGATTATATCAAAAATAACCATGGTAACTGCAAAGTCTATCCTGCTCCATTCGCCGTTTTTTTGAATGCGGATGATAAAACCTATGTGGAGCCGGACATCAGTGTCATCTGTGATCCTTCCAAGCTAGATGACAGAGGCTGCAACGGAGCCCCGGACTGGGTGATTGAAGTTGCCTCCCCTGGTACAAAGCGAATCGACTATGGTATAAAATTATTCAAATACCGTTCTTCCGGTGTCCGCGAGTACTGGATTGTAAACCCACTTACGCAAACGGTGAATGTGTATGATTTGGAAGGAGAAGAATTGTCTGACCAATATACTTTTGATGATGATATTCCGGTGTGTATTTATGATGGACTTATCATCAATATTTCCACACTTTTAAAATAAGAACGAGGAGACTTTCGTCTCCTCGAACTTGTTTCCCGTCTATTTTACCTTCACGTTTAATTTTAAAACTTTTTTCTTTCCATTGTTCAACGATACGGTCACGCGAACGGTCGCTGTTCCTTTCCTATTGGTTTTTATTGTTCCTTTCTTACTTACCGATGCAACTTTTTTATTGCTGCTCTGATAAGAAACACTTTCTACATTATCCATATTTAAGGCAGCCGACAGGGAAACCTTCTTTTGTTTTCCCTTTTTCACCTGAACGGTTTTATTCTTCAATGTAACCGTTTTTAGTATTTTCGCTGTAACCTGATCCATATCTTTCTGATCCATAAGGACATAATCCTTTTTGGAATCTGCTGAAAAATTCACATTTCCGGCTTTTGTAACCGTATAACTCTTGTCGTTTACAAGGACATAGGCACCTGTCTTTTGATCTTTTGCACACACATACAGCTTATTTCCGGTCTGTATGTCTGCTGTATTTACGGTCAGTGTATAGCTTACGTTGCCAGCCGGATCGGTGACCTGGATCGTCACATCTGTGTGTTTTCCATCGTTTTCTTCCAGTATCTGATTTATCAGATCAGCGGTCACCGTTGTTTTGATGGCTTTATTTTTCCGGGTTCCGGTAACGGTTACGGTTGGTGTATTTTGTCCGGCCGCGTTTCCATCGGACGGTGTTTGTGTACCAGCTGTATTTCCGTCAGACGGAGTTTCTACATCGGTTTTGTTTCCGTTGGACGGTGTTCCCCCTCCGGCTGTGTTACCACCCGAAGTATTTCCGCCACCAGAACTTCCTCCGGAAGATGAGCCACCTCCGGTTGTTCCACCACCTCCGGAAGATGAGCCGCCTCCGGTTGTTCCACTTCCTCCGGAAGATGAGCCGCCTCCGGTTGTTCCACCGCCTCCGGTGGAACTGTCCTCTTTGATTGTAACGGTCGCGGCTTCACTTGTCACTGTTTCGTAATAAGTCTGTCCATCCTTATCATCCGGCTCATATACTGCCTTAAACTGATAAGAACCGCCACGTTTTAAGCCTGATACAACCGTATCGGCTTCCCCATATACGAGTTTTTCCTGTGCCTTTATTATGGTTCCGTCCTGATAAAAAGAAATCGAACCAAGCGGAATACTGCCATTTCGGACTCCATCTACCTTTGCATACAGATGTACGGAATTACCGTTTTCTGTCTCTGCCGTAAGACGAATCGATGGTTTCGCCGCTGTAATGGTAAAGGTTCCGACTTTTTCCGCTATCACATCGTACTGGTTTCCAGTTACTTTAAACCACACCTCATAGCTGCCCGGCTGCACCGGAACAACATTTTTCCCATCCTGCCGATAGAAAACTTCAGGCTTTACCTGCGAATCTACCGTCTGTCCGTTGTCCGTTCGGACTACATTTACCGTGGAAACAAGGCAGCTCTGTTTCAGCCCTGTGTACGCAGCTGTCTGCTGGATGGTATCATACTGCATCTTTACGGCAATTGGATTTACCGTCACGGTTTCGTTTGCCTGGGAAGGAAGTGCCCTGTAGTTTTCATTGGCTGCTCCTGCATAAGAAACTGTAATTGCATTTTCTCCCATATGAAATCCGTTTGTCTCTGAAACCGGAATCTTTATGGCTGCCTCTCCGTTTTGAAGCGTGATGCCGGATACTTCATAAGGGGTCTGGTTAATGTATACCGAAAAACCAGCAGACGGCACGTTCTGTCCCTGTAAGCTGCTATCTGTATAGACCGTCCGCACAGTAAGATTCAGTTCATCCTGCATGGACACGGCCGTTGGTAATCCATTTATCGTAGTGGTTGTTTCCTTTGAAGTAGCCGTCGAACCGGATGTATCCGGATCTTTGTTTACAATCAGAATTACGTTCTGTTCGATCTGTTCATCTGCTGAAAATGGACGGATTGTGATGTAGTAGGTTCCCGGTTCTGGCAGTTTCAGTTCGCCACTCGTAGCATCTTCATAAAATTCCGGTGTAATTGTATGTACCCCGTCCTGATTTGTCTCCGGATGAAATGCCAGTCTAAGATCCGAAACATTGGCATTTCCATCATCACCAACCGTTGAATAATATATATGATTATTGAACTCTACTTCGTATGTAAGTGGAACCTGATATAAAGTTTTCCCATTTTCGGGTGTCCCTTCCTGCCATTCCACATCCAGATAATACGATTTATCACTACTCATAATATTTGAAACATTCGCCAAAAGTACAGGATTTTTTACTGTAACATTTTTTACCGCAACCGGTTTATCCCCTGACAACTCACTGGTTTTCCAGATTTCTCCGTTTCCAGACGATGTCCGTTCCAGTGTCATTCCCGCCTGTCCGTCTGTCGGTGTAAAAGAAACCGCCGTATCCGCAGCCCTTCCAAGTTCCAGATAGGTGTGACCATACTCCGCAATTCCGGATTTTCCATTTCTTCCATTCAGGGTTTCAAATGTAAGTGCACCCGTAATGGTATCTGTAACATTCAGCTTCTGTTCTTTTCCTAAGATCAGTCGGTTTCCTGCTGAATCCGCACTCACAATCGAATGTACCTGTGGAGTTTCCATCTGGGAAAGATCAATCGCACTTGCCCCTTCCAGCCTGACCGTACAGCTGTCCAACGCTGCCGGTGCAAATGTTCCACCGCCCTTTACTGTGAGGTTTCCTACTTTGCTTATACCTGGAATTCCGGTATAGGACTGGTCGGTATCTATGGTCAGAAATGTCTTCCCTGCGTGATTTTCAGATACTCCGTACACCTGTTTCGTATCGGAACCGGTAAGTGAAATTTCCACATCGCCGGAAACCGTATATTGTCCATCCGCTGCCGGTGGATCCGGCTCCTGCGTGGAAAACCAGTCATCCTGATTTACATATGGTTCAATGGCACCGGATGCATAGATTTCCCCATTTTGCGTACCGGAAACGTGCGCAAGCACGATCTGTGTCTTACCGTCATATGTTCCGTTCATGGAACCGGCATAAATATTCCCCAGATTGGTACCACCACCCGTAATCAGAATCTGTGCCTCTGATCCCGGATGATTCCCCATATTCTTTCCATTCTCATAAAGGGATCCGCCAAAGATATCTACATAGCGGAATCCGCTGTCGCACGTAACATTCTCAAGAACAAGTTTATGCCCATTTGCAAAAATTGCATCGTGCAGACGATTGGAAAACCGCAGCGTAATGTTTTTAAATGTCACATCCGTATTCAGGATAAATCCCCCCTTACGGTTGGAAAAAGTATTTCCATTTCCGTTGACGGTCACGCTTTTATCAAAAATAAACGGTTCCGCAGCCTCGGCATTTAAAAAAGCACCACTTCCCAAAATTGAGATTTCATCCCCATTGCCGGCAGCCGCATAGGCATCCTCAAATAAATTGTAGGGATTTCCATAGCTTCCATCTCCGGAATGGGTAGAATTTCCATCTTTAAATTCCGTATAGATCGTTCTTGCCGCTGTCTGCACAGCCTCCTGCGCCTTTACCGGCACGACAGGCTGCACGGTAATACACATGGTGAGCACGATAAAAAATGCCCATAGACGTTTTACTACATTGTCTGGTTTCATCTGATTGTTTTTTTTCATCCATTTCTCCTGATAATCAGAACAGGGGGATGAGTCAAAAACTCATTCCCCTGTCACTTCATTGATAGTCTCTGCCATCATCCTAACATGGTTACCTGTCAGCGTCAACAAATTTATGACCTGTTTTTATACCTATATCATCTGCTGATTTTATATTTTATTATTTCTATCTGTTCTATCTGTGTGATATCAATCTTCTGATTGAAAATATAACGAGCCCCACAATATTTCATTTCACTTGCAGATGCATAGCCATCTCCAAGCTCTTCAAGATCTGTATCATCCATGAAAGGATGTTTCTTTTTTTCAGTTCCTTTTCTGTCATCGGTAAGAGGTAACTCTCCTATGGAATATTGCTTTCCGTCTTTTGTTGTTGCAACTACATGATAAAAACACCCTTTTTCTCTCCAGTCATTGACGGGACAAATACTAACCGTATAAGGTGTAATTTCAACAGGGATTGTTTTTTTTGTTTTCTTAACATCCGCTTTTAACATCTTCTCCTTCATTGGAACAACTTTTCCCTTAACCAAAACATTTTTTAATGGCGTATTTGAATTATCCGGTGATTGAAATCCCTTATATACTTTCGGATTTTTCCACGCAGTATCATCGGAATAAAAGCCGCACACATTGATCTGAATACCATCACCTGTATCTATTACATCCACCTTACTGGTAGTATCTAACCCACCTAACCAATAATTTGTTCCTTCCAAAGATTTTACGTTCGGAAGGAACACCTTTGCACGCATAACCTTCGTATTTGAAGCAACCTGAATTGATGATATGATTATCTTTTGTTCTTTTCTGCCATCATCTTCTCTACTGTTTGATTTTGCATCAGAATTTTTTCCACACACACACAGACAATATAGCATTGTAAAAATTAATAAGTACAGACTGATTTTCTTCATTCATAATCCTCCAATTTCTTTTTCTTTAAAACACTAAGGATTAATATGCTTCCTATCACTATAATTCCAATGCCAGCCACATATTTCATCGAACTTCTGCTCTGTACTCCAGCTCCTGTACTTACCTCAGAATCTTCAATATAAGTATCTGAAATCTCCGCTACAGACTCAAATGAATAGACACCGCTTTCCACATTTTGAGTTTCCGGAATTTTCTCCATAACCGGATACTGATACCCTAACGAAATCCAGATACGTGCTGTTTCATCATCCATCCCAAGTGCAACCGGCTGTCTCATTCCCGGTTGACTTCCCACCAGTACTACTCTCGTACAGTCCGATAATGCCTCTCGTTTTTCCAGAAGTATATCATAGTAAGGTTCCACTGTATGTTCTGCTATCTCTGTAATCATCCATTTTCCGGCATGATTTTTTACTTCTTCCTGTTCTGCTTTTGTCAATACAGACTTTGCTTCTTCACGCAATGGAAGTCCTTTGGCTACGGTAAACATTCCATATGTCTTTTCCATTTTAAAAGGAATGACCCATACATAATTTGCACTTTCCAGAGCACTTGTGAGTTTTTTCGTATCTGCCGTCTGCAATTTTATAAGATTACAATCCACATATACTTTTAATGCCTTGTCATAATCGATGGTTGCATCCGGCTCTTCTTTTTTCATTTCATCCTGTAAATTACTGATTTCTGTCCAATCGTTGCTCGTTATTAACTGATCCTGATCTGAAACCGGTATTTCCGCGGCATAGACAGCAGAACCTGCTATCGTAAAAATTGTAATCATCATAAGCATTATTTTTAAAATATTTTTCATAGCCATCCCCCCTCTCTTGTGTATACTATACTTCATTTTTCCCATTATTCTTTCTGCATGTTAAAATTGGTTTGATTTTCGTCAAAATCTGCATTAAAAATCCCATAGCATACACCATGGGATTTTTTCAAAGATATAACACAATCTGAACCTCAAATATATTTTCATCGATATTTATAGATTTCCATCCCCCGTATTTGTCTACAACATCTGAAATATTCTGCATACCGATTCCATGCAATGCCTGTTGTTTCTTCCTTGTCAGTAAACGTTCTCCCTGTTTATTGACTTTTCCATCAAACGTATTTTTCACCTGTATACCCAGAATTCCCCTGTCATATTGTATCCGAATCTCCAAAAAACGATCTTTTATCTGCTCCATTGCCTCAATTGCATTGTCCAACAGATTTCCAAACAAAACATTCCAGTCATATCCATCCACTGGCAACTGGCACGGAATCACGATCTGCGACTGAATCTGACAGGACATTGCCTCCGCTTTTGCCAGTTTATGATTCAAAATCATATCCAGTTCCAGATTCCCCGTATTCACATACTTATGCTCCGTCTGCAAATGCTCACTCATTTTATTTACATATTCCTGTGCCTTATCATACCTTCCTTCATTAAGATATGTCTGCAGAAGATACATATGGTTTTTCATGTCATGCCGCAAAGAATCCAGCTTTTTCTGATTCTGCTGCATGATATGCATCTGCTCCTGATAGGCCATCATATGTTCCTTTAAAAGCCGTTGCTGCATTTTATCCTGATAAGCTTCTCCCAAACGGTCATACAAATAGAACATTCCAAGATCTACAACGATCATAATAGCCAGTGATAATACTGTTTTTGGCGAATTTTCGCCGGATACGCTCTCAAGAGCATATATCCAGACAATATTTCCGGCTAATACAAGAATCATAAAGTAATAATTCTGTGTTTCCATAACCCTTCGCCGACATATCACCTGTCTTATTCCCATTGCTATGAGCAGATTGACCATTGCCCCTGTGATGGTTCCCATTGCCCGCCCTTCGGAAAACAAAGAAAAATCTCCCAGATAATAATACATGATAAATTCAATGGTAAGCCCCAGCAATACTGTAAAACAACCTGCCATTATTTTCTGCAGTATACTTCCTTCATACAATATACCTTCTGCCGCCCAGAGAAGCAGTACCATACTCACCGTAGTTCCCATGGCATTTCGAAAACCAAATGCAACAACTGTATTAATAAGCCATACGAGCACATAAACAATATTTGCCATCCATGGCAGTTTTCTTTTCTTTTCCAGAAAAATATCCGTCACTTTAAAACTTACATACACACTTAATATGTTACATACCGCTTCAAATATTCTTTCTATGTTATTCACCCGCCACACCTCATCTTTTCCATAATTGCATGATCAAGGTTATTTTTCATAGACCGACTGACCGGAATGTCATCCCCATTGATCATGTGTACGCTGTCTTTCTGAAAAGATTCTGCATACCGCAGATTAATGACATAAGATTTATGTACCACGCAGAATAAATGCGGATTCAACGCAGGAATAACCTCCGAAAGTTTTCCATAAACACATAATATATCATTTGCTGTTACCACTTGAATTTTTCTGGCAAGGCTCTGCAAATAAAAAACAGAATGTTCTTCTATCCGTATCGAATTTCTTCCTTTCCCAATTTCTATAATATGTGGCTGAAACTGATACAGCCTTTCATATTCATCTAATATATAATCTACTCGTTCCTGTTGTATGGGTTTCACGAGGAAATTCATTGGACGCAGATCAAAAAGCTGCATGGCATACATTTCTTTTGCCGATACAAAAACAATCTGCATGGATTCATATTGGATCTGGGATCGAATCCAGTTTCCAACGATAATCCCCGAGCTGTCCCCTAATTCAATATCCAAAAATAACAAATCATACCTTTCGCTTTGCTGCAGTTTTTGAATAAATTCTGCTCCACTTGTATAACCGTCAACATCCACTTTTATTCTTTTCATTTCTGCAAACCGAAAAATACTTTGTTCCAATTTATAAATAAATTGTATATCATCATCACATATTGCTACTTTTATCATTGTATATCCTGTAATTTATTTTCCTCTCTATTTCAGGATTTCCTGCAGCCGCGCATCTGTATGCAGGAGTTCCTTCGCGCGATCCCGGTACTGCTGCTCATGCAGATACGTGTAGCGGAACGGCTTGATGGACGGTGCCAGATCAACTGCTTTCTCAAAATCCTCCCGCCGAAGATCCAGTGTTTTTACATAATCCCAGAACCCCGTCTGCGTAAAAATCGTGTCTACCCTCCGGTAACGATGATCCTGCACAACACTCATCAGATATGTCGCAATGCCGACCTGAATCCCATGAAGCTGCGGATGCTCAAGCATCTTGTCCAGCGCATGGGAAATCAGATGTTCGCTGCCGCTCGTTGGCGCACTGCTGCCCGCAATCTCATTTGCAATTCCGCTCATCGCAAGAGAATCCAGAAGTTCCTTTAAAAACAGATCATCCTGTATCGAAGTAAACGGTGTGCGCACAAAACTGTTGACTGCTTTCTTTGCAATCATAACAGCAAAATCGTTGACTTTTCCGTACCCATGTTCTTCCTCAAAAATCCAGTCATACAGTGCCGTAATTTTTGATACCATATCGCCGATTCCGGAATATAAAAATTTCTCCGGTGCACTGCGGATAATCCTTGTATCCACCACAATCCCATATGCAAGTTTTGCCGGAACGGACTTGCGGCGTCCTTCCACCAGAAGGGAAGCACTGGCACTTGAAAAGCCATCGCTCGATGCCGATGTCGGGATGCTGATAAACGGCAGATTTCGCAGAAATCCACAATATTTCGCACCATCAATCACTTTTCCGCCACCGATGCCGATGACTGCCTGCGTCTTCGCCGGCATGGAAAATGCAAGACTGGTCAGATCTTCCAACCGCACGGTATCAAGTTCCTGATATTCTAAAATATCAATGTCCTCCTGCTGCAATGCTTCCATAACGGTAGAACCAAACATTTCTACAAGACCGTTTCCAAATAATACAACTACTTTCTGTAACTGTAACTCTTTTAAGTAAATCCCCAGATTGTCCAATGCACCCGCACCGATCTTTAAAAGTGCCGGAATGGAAATGTGTTTTCCTGCCATAATAAATGTTCTCCTTCTCATTCTCTTTTCTTTCGATTTTAGTATAAACAAAGGTTCCTAAAATTACAACATTTTCATTTGTCTTTTAAATCGTTCTGCCTTCTAGATAAAGGATTTCGTGTTGCCAAAAAAGATACCGTTATAGTGAATTTTTTATTGGCATACTCCGCTAAAACTTTACC
>ERZ1034763.300-NODE-300-length-25639-cov-6.220607_pt1 | contig 25639 bp, 21 predicted proteins | sample MGYA00520701_ERZ1034763 | MGnify/ENA primary metagenome ERZ1034763 (study PRJEB33766, sample SAMN09781707) | gut metagenome | biome: gut microbiome | host: Homo sapiens | place: Madagascar | study: EMG produced TPA metagenomics assembly of the PRJNA485056 data set...
CATTTCTCCATTTTGATCCGGCAATTCAAAATCTGGTGCTTTAGTTCCTACTTCCAACATACGTTATTTCTCCACTTCTTTCACTTCTATCTGTTTTCTTGTCCTCTTATTTTCCGAAATCATTTTATGACCAGAATAAACTGCCATAATCATGCATATCAGAGAGCCAAACGCAAAGTATTTGTGTGTTGCTTTTAACCCTTTATATCCGGTATAAAAAGTTCCAACCATTGTAACTACTGCTCCGAATGACCAATATTTATGTGCTTTCATGCTTTATTCACCTCCTGTATATGAACATATTATATCAAATTTCTTGTAACATGGTATATATTTTCCTGAATGACACCATCTCTATCGCTTTTTGCCTATTATCGGCTGATTATAGTATATCTTTTTATCTATACTACTCCGATCTTCTGACTTTTCATCAGCTATATTTTTACGATTTATACAACAATTCAAATCGTCAACAAGCTGTTGATGATTGTATTTTTATGATTCCGTGGGGACATCATATTCAGATATTACTTATATACCTGTGGTGCTGTCAGCAACTGATTATCTAATCACAATACGGATTTTCCAACATTAACATTATACATAATATCTGCCGGTTTCTCATAACTTTTCGTCATCGAAACAGCTTTAAAGAATATCACAATTCCAACACAGAACAGAATCGCTATCATTCCGACACCTATGCTTATATTGCCTGTAAGCTGCGATACCACGCTGACAATCGTTGTTCCGACAAATGAAGCGCCTTTGCCGCATATATCCATAAGTCCGAAATATTCACCCGAATGTTCCTCTGGAATAATCTTAGTAAAATACGAGCGCGAAAGAGCCTGAATACCACCCTGGAACATTCCTACAAGTATAGCAAGAATCCAGAACTGTAACTGTGTCTTTAAAAATATCGCAAATACGGCTATGCCAAGATATGCCAGAATACAGACAGTAATCAGCTTTTCTGTGCTGACCTTGTATGACAGGTTTCCAAATATAATCGCACACGGAAATGCTACAATCTGGGTTACCAGCAACGCAAGAAGAAGTCCTGTGCTGTTAAGTCCCAACGCCGAACCATACGCTGACGCCATATCTATTATTGTATACACACCATCTATATAGAAGAAAAATGCGAGCAGGAACATAAACACCTGTTTTTCCTTTTTTATATTCTTAAATGTGCTGCCAAGTCTTTTAAAACTCTGCGCTATCGCATGTGGCTGCTTCCCAACGTAATATTTCTGTTCATATCTTTTAAGAAGAGGAACTGACATTCCAAGCCACCATAAAGCCACTATCACAAATGCTATTCCCATAGCAACTTCCATGCTGATTCCAAGCTTTCCTGACCCCAGCACAAGTACAAGACATGCCACAAATGGCACACAGCTTCCTATATATCCCCATGCAAACCCCTGAGATGACACGTAATCCATGCGCTTATCATCTGTCACATCCATAAGCATCGAATCATAGAATATCAGGCTTGAAGAAAAACCTATCTTAGCCACTACAAATACTACCAGAAATGCCATCCACTGAACCATCAGACCAAGAAGTGAACATCCTATAGTTCCGATAAGAATCGACGCCATGAATAATGGCTTTTTAAATCCTTTCGTATCGGCAATTGTTCCACAGACAGGTCCTAAAATTGCAACTATAATTGTACATATCGAAGCCGCATATCCCCAGTATGCAAGATAATCAACATCTGAAAGTCCTGCTTTTCCTGCGAGATAATTAAAATATATCGGAATTATCGTTGATACCAGTAATGTAAATGCTGAATTGCCAACATCATACATTATCCATCTTTTTTCTTTTCCATTGAGTCTCATTTTCATGATTAAATCGCCTTTCTGTCCATCATGACAACATTTTCACCAACATTACCTTCTGCATCCTGCACGTATTTTCCGCCAAATGTATAATCATATATTTTATTAAATGGCAGAGCACCACTCGCAGAATCCCTGAACTCACCAATCAGTCTTACTGCCAGACGCACAGCATTATCGTAGAGTTTATACAGTTTTTCTGTGCTGTCAGCGCATTGTGGATTAGCCTTGTAATTAACAAGCACCCCATGCATTTCCTTGTAATTTCCGGTAATTCCAAGCAATGCGTATATCGGGTATCTTTTCAAATGTGATGGTGCTATAAGAAGTTTGTTATACTTAATCATTCCATCTAATGCCTGAATAACTTCATCTGTCGTGAGGTTATCGTAAAATTTCCGTATTATATCTGCATTTTCATGTGTTGGAATAATGTGGTCTGTAAGGCTGTGGGTTAATGGATTAAACCCATCTTTTATCATGAGACTTCTGTCAAATTCAACTTCTATCTCTGTGTGGCTGACTCCGCTTGCAGCGATTTTCTCATCTATGTACTCATGACAGCTTACATCTAACGCAAAATGGCAGCAGAAGCCATATACATAAGCAAGCGCAGCTCTTTCATCCCTTGCATCAAGCCTGCTTATTACCTTTGCCGCATTTTCAAAAAATTCTCTTCCGCTTCTTCCATGCATGTCATACCCCTGCTTGTTAACAGTACATGTCCATAGCGGTTTATAATAAAATAATATATCCGGTCCATGAAGTCCTATATCATAAAGCTGCTTATAACTGTTGATTGTGGTTCTGATTCCACCCGGAAGCTGTCCAAGCACTTCCTGGCCTAACCTGTAATGTGCATAAGTCGATGGCATTGCTATCTCTCCAATTTTTATTTCTGAATAATAATATGTGAATTATGTAAAATCTGAAATCACTAATATGTTAACAAAATGTAAAAAGTGAGAGTATTTTCCACTCAGAAGAAAATACTCTCACTTATATTACATAATTGTTTTTAATTTATTCCCAGACTATTTTCTAATCTGCAATTTCTTTTTTCATTGTCATGTAACCAATCAACACAGTCCATACATATGCACATGTTTTAGGAATCATCAGCATTCCAATCATAGGAATTACATCTGCCCACAGCACAACTGGAATATAAAAAGCAAAGCTTAAGACAATCGTCAGCCACATCCAACGGAATGACTGGTCATTACTGTATTTTGCACTTTTATAGAATATCACAATAATAATTATCCCGATTAATGCAAAAGGAATATTACGATAAATTCCCCATGAAAGCGGAGCCGATGCACCAAGCCAGTTATTCTGCGGCATCATGCACAGAATTATTCTTAATCCTGCAAGTCCATATATAGCAGCTGTAACTGCTTTATGCCCTTTGATGTTATAACGTTCACGCCAAATATGGTAAAGCACAACATAAAAGATTGTCATTGTAACTGATGTAATCCATTTACCAAGTCCCAATTGTACAGTATAATTCTCAAGACCTGTTGTACAAAGTGCAAATGCACGTGGCACCAGATGAAATGCATCTCCACTTCCTAAAAGAACTGCCATGATTCCAAACATAGTAAACTGATGGTTACCTTTACTTTTACGTATCATCAGAATCCCGATTGTAATTACTGAAATCAGATATACTGTGTCAAATAAAGTTTCTACAATTGCCTGCATAATAAAATATCCTTTCCTTTTTAAGCTACATGAACGATGTTCATTTTGATTCAAAAATTTTCCCACATATTATAATGTGGGAGAATTTTTAATATAACGTTTTGTTTATAAGCATCAGTATGGATGATGGATTATAGTCCTGACGGCTCATTGATACAATCATCAGGGAAAACAATATGTCTGCAAACTGTTTTTCTGTAAATTGCTGATCGAAGACATCTGGGCGTATCTTAGGATCGTTTTTTAGGACATCACATAATCCATTAAGGATATGCTCCCACGTCTGCATCATTCTTCTTTTACCATCATTTTTTCCTTCTTTCACAAAACCAAATGAATGCAGCGAGAAGAATCCTGGATACTGCTTATTGCCATATTCCAACCGTTCATAAATCCATGAAACACATGTTGCAACATCATGAAATACATGTTCATCCTGAGGATGAAAAAATATTTCACGCCAGACACTCTCTATTGTATCACCAAGCAGAGCTGACTTAGATTCATAATAATTATAAATCGTTCCCACTGAAACAGAGCATCGCATTGCAACAGCTCTTATGCTTACAGCGGCCCAGCCATTTTCTTTAATCACTTCCCTGCTGGCAGCTAATATATCTTCTTTTGAAGTCGCAGGAAGATTCACTTATCCACCTCCATTATGTTATTAATCCTTAGTATTTCTCTTTGATGAACACTGTTCATTTCGAGAATATATACCATTAAATTTAATTTGTCAATAACATTTGCAAATACATCACAAATTTATTTATACAGCTTAAATATATTCACACGTTCATGCATGTTAGCTGCTCCCTCTGCCAGGTTAATACTTATTGCTGTGTTTTCCTCAGAAGCTGCTGCTGTACCCTGTACCACACTTGAAAGCTGTTCAATGCCCTGTCCGATCTGCTCTAATGACTCTGCCTGTGCATTAGCTTTTTCCATTGTATTCTGTGCAAGTTCAGCAAATGATTCCATATCTACAATAATCTCATTAAAGGCTTCTGCTGTTGTTCTTGTAATAGCATTACCCTTTTCAATCTCAACCAGAGTCTTATCAATAAGCTGTCTTGTATTTATTGCAGACTGTGCGCTGTCTGCTGCCAGTTTCCCTATCTGGTCTGCAACCACCGCAAAACCTTTTCCTGCTTCGCCTGCTCTTGCAGCCTCAATTGATGCATTAAGCGACAAAAGATTTGTCTGGGAAGCAATATCCTCAATATCAGTGATAATATTACCAATTTCCTTAGAAATTTTTGTAATATATTCCATTTCAGCCTGAAGCTCATTCATCTTTTCTTTTTCTTCATTTGCCTTATTTGCAGATGTCTTTACACGTTGAGATGCATCTTTTGTTTCATTTGCTGTGTCAATCGCCAAATTAACAACATTATCTATAGTAGCGTTCAATTCTTCAATTACACCTGCCTGTTCTGTCGCACCCTCTGCTAAAGACTGTGATGAACTTTCAACATCCTTCGCATTAGATGAAACCTGTTCTGCAATGTTGCTAATATCTGTCAGTGTACTGTTAAAACGCTTCAAAATATACAGAAGTGATTCTTTTAATTCTGAAAAATCACCCAGGAAAGAGGTGATTTCATCGCCATTTCTTGTCAAATCACCCTGTGCTATCATTTTTACTTCCCCTGAAATCTCACGGACATAATCTGAAAGAATATTCATCGCCTCTCTCAAATTATTTATTGTAGCACCGAACTCATCTTCCGATTCATATGTAAGCATTTCCACGTTAGAAAGTTCACCTTTCCTCAGACTGGCAACTGCTGCCTCTATCTGGATTACAGGCTCTGTGATTGACTTTGTAATTATCTTTCCAATAATTGTTGTAACAACTCCAATCGCAATTCCCATAGCAAAAATAACAACAAAAATAATTATAGTACACACATTAGCAATTATTTTTGCTTCATCCAATTTGACCTGGAAACCATCACGCAGTGTACTTAACTTACTGCCAAAAGTTGTATAACTTTCATACACACTTCCCGTCATCAGCTTAGCTGCTTCAAGTTGTTTTCCATTGTTACTCAGTTTCAGGATTTCATCAGACAATGTCTTGTACTTATCCCATGCAGAACTTGCCTGTTCATAATCATCTTTCCACTGTTTTGCTTCTTTGTCTGAACTGATTATTTTATTTAACTTTTCTGCAGTTTCAACAATCTGACTTTCCAGGCTCTTGATTTCCTTTTCACAGGAAGCCTTATCTGACGCATCTGTTTCTGCAAGATGCTGATACTGTTTAATTCTGTAATCAGATGTCAATGTGTCTAAGTCTTGCAGATAGCCCAATGACGGAGACCATACTTCAGTAATCTCACGTATATTAAAACGAATTACTAATGTTGAAATAAGTGCTACCAACACCAATAATACTGTCATAACAAGTACAGTCATCCGATATAATTTTAATTTTGCTGCAACTTTTAAGTTTCTTATTCTTTCTTTGATTTTTGCCATATAAATCTCCTTTTCTTTTTATTATAGATTTTATGAACAATGTTTACTTTAACCACGAACTTTCTAAGTCTTATTACTTTATAACGATAACAGCTGGATCACATGACACATAATTGCTAATCAGCTATTTTCCCATCAAAGCCCTAATTTATCTATATAATCACAACAAAACTTATTACTCAATGCAGTTAATAACTAACATGTTACTAACAACATGTCCTATTTGTAAATTTTTGTCAATACCTTTAATTTTTTTCTATGTACAAAAAAACATCTACCTGCATTAACACAGATAGATGTTTTTTGCTATTTTTTACTGTTTTGCTGAATGACATTTATATGTACGTATGGCAATCCATATAGTCACAATCACTGCAAGAATTAATATCAGCCACACAAAACAGCAGATACCCAGGAATGTCGGACAAATATGGCATAAACCACATACATCGTTTTCATGTGTTACATTCACATTAACATTCTCATAAGTAATGGCGTACGCCGAAAACTTGTCTGTACGGATTGTTATTGTATCAGGTGCATTATCCATATCCGTTAAAATGGTATATTCCCCTTCATGAGAGCGGATAATGAAAAACTCCCTGTCACTGCTTTGCAGTTCTGGTGGAATACCAATTACCACGTCAACCAGTTCGGATGTACCAGTAACAGCGTTCCAGTCACCTTCTCCTACTTTAATGAACAGTGAAATATCAACGTACATTCCGAGTGTAAGATCTGGCAATTTCTTCCGGTACTCTTCAATGCCACTTTCAATTACACTCTTATCCATCTCTGGCACATTATCAGAAATATCCTTCACATCAACACGGATTTCTATGTTTTCCCCGCTAGCTACACTCTGAATCTGCTCTGATGTCAGCACAGCACCTGCTACTGCATAGGTATCTGCAACTCCCGCCGTATATTTCTGTGTTCCACAGACAACTGTTACGGTAACTTTACCCTCTCCCACGCTTAATTTAGTGCTTGTGCCTGACATACCTTTCACATTTCCCGTTGCCACAGTTTCACCAGTTATGTCCAGTTTATCATTTTCTATTACCACAGGTGTATCCACTCTGTCTGGCTTAGGTGTATCCGCTCTGTCTGGCTGTATAGGCAAAGCTGGTTTCTCTACCGGACTTTCCGTTGGTTTCTCCTCTGGCTTTTCAGCTGGGCTTTCCGTCGGTTTCTCCTCTGGCTTTTCCACTGGACTTTCCGTCGGTTTCTCCTCTGGCTTTTCCACTGGACTTTCCGTCGGCTTCTCCTCTGGCTTGCCCTCTGGTTTCTCCGTTGGTTTTTCTTCTGGCTTACTCTCTGGTTTTTCTGTCGGTTTTTCCTCTGGCTTGCCCTCTGGTTTCTCTGTCGGCTTCTCCTCTGGCTTGCCTTCTGGTGCTGTTCCACTATTAATTTGTATAATTATCGTAATGTCCTTTTCTGAGCAGTTTCCAGCATTGTCCTCCGCTTTTACCTTAATGCCCACACTGCCAGATGTAAGCTCATCTTTTGGTATAACGAATCCAATCTCATTTCTCATGCCTGCTGCAAAATCTTCATTCAAGGCATGTTCTGCACCATTTGCAATCTGATAAACCACCGAAGCCAGACCTGCCGAAATAGCATTTTTATCATCATCCTTTACTGTCACAGAAACTGTTGGTGCTTTATCATATTTTTCCACCAGATTTTCACTGCCATTTACTGAAAATGTAATCTGTGGTGCATTGTCCTCTATAATAACACCACTGATACCGCCGCCATCTGTGCCAATCATCTTAGTGTCAGAAACATTTCCTGCTTTATCCTTAGCGGTAATTCTGATTTTTCCCTTAAAATCCGGATTGATATAAAATACAGCTGTATAACTTGAATTGTTCCCGCCTGGATTTTTCTTCACTGTTGCCAGACCTGTTGTGCCACTATTCTGTGTGCCACTATCTTCTGGTATTAATGTATAATCCACACTATCTATTCCGCTTTCCGCTTCAGTGACAGGAATAGTGATTTCAAGACTGTCTTTTCGTATAAGCCAGTTCCAGAGATTTTTATACCCCTCATTGAAAGATGCATCCCCTAACTCTGGTTTTCTAATATCCTTGAAATAACCATAATAGATTTTGTTGCCAAATTCCATCTTTCCAACTGTTGTATAGGCTGTTCCTGTATAGCTGTCATTGTCATACCATCCACAAAATTCATATCCATCATATGATGGAGCCGGCATATCCATCTCCTGTCCATGTACATATGTTTTATAAGCATTTTCAGGCTCATACACGCTGCCGTCTGGTAAGGACAGCTTATAATCTATATTAAATGTGTCTGGTATCCACTTTGCATAAAGTGTTGTATCTGTCACAATCTGAGCCTGTGCATTAAAATCATATTCCATGCCATCTGTACACGCTGCATCTGTATACCAGCCTCCAAAAGTACAACCATCACGGACAGGATCGGCTGGCTTTGTGACTATACACTGCACAGGCTGGGCTGGTGTTAAACTATTATAAGTTGTCCATATAAGCTGAGGCTCAACAGCATTTCCACCCTGGCTGTCAAAGGTAATCTGTCTTACATAAAAACTCTTTTGGTCGCTGGCAATGCTGTCACTATACGCATTTTTAAAATATTTAATATACTTTTCGCCTGTACTTTTTACTGTGTAGACAGCCTGAGTCGTTTTCAGTCCGTTAGAATGGTACATTCCCTCATAAGCTGCCAATTGTGTCAGCACCTCTGACTGCGTGCTTCCTGTGAGCTTACCTCCTGATGGTCCGTACTTAACAGAGGCATTCATTACAAGGCCTGATGACAAAGGCTGTCCCTGACCTGGTCCAGTAAATGTCAGACTGTGGCTGTCATCCTTTTTTATCTGCTCAGAAAATCCCTTCCTCACATTTCCGTTGTTATCCGTGACCTCATAATACAGATAATAAGTTCCATAATAATCAGGCGATGAAATCCTGTATTTTCCTGCAGCAAGAGCAGATGAATCAAGATTAACCATTCCTGCTGCCGTTGTATCAGAATGATCTGCCACCCATTTGTATGCTGCACTCCGAATACCACTAGGAGTTCCGCCTTCATCCCCTGCCTCATCAGCAAATGATAGTGTTACTGAAACATCTGAATCAAAAAACCATCCGTTCGTATCATTACGGTGGTTCCCATTGAGTGTACTGCTGACTGTTGGTGCTGTTGCATCAATATCGGTCATTTCCACTCTGTATTCACCGCTGATATGGCTTGCATTATCCTTAAGCCTTACTTCATAGATTCCATTTTTTGTAACTGTACAGCTGTCGCCTGTAAAGGTTGTCCATGCACTATCTCCCTGCCTCCTGTACTGACGGGTCCAAACACCACTGCCACCGTAACCTGTTACATTTCCTTTATTATCATAAACTGCTGTAGTATCATCCGTAACACCAGACAGCTGAATTGTGCCTGTTTTGCCACCCGCAGCTGTAATATCTCCAAGCTTCGGAGCTGCGCTGTCTATTTTAGTCACAAGAACCTCTGTCGAAACAGAGTTTCCATACTCATCCATAACCACAAATTCATAGACACCATTTTTTGTTATGGTACAGCTTCCTGTAGTCACATTATCTGTCACTAAACCATCAGGCGTATAGACAGACTTAACCGTTCCTGCACCTCCACCGCTTCCTGGCTTCACTGTCCATGTAAGCACTGCACTATTTGTCCAAGAAACCGGATTACCCGTTACTCCAATCGAAGGAAGTGCTGTTCCAGATGCTTTCTTTATTACATTGTATGGTCCCGACATGACTACTTCTGATACATTGCCCGCAACATCTTTAACCCTTACCTGAAGATACTTTTGTGTCTTTACTACCTCTTTTGCAGTATATTCCGCCGTATAGCTGCCATCTGCATCTGCCGTCAATATCTTCCATGTGGAAGGTGTTCCCTTTGTATCTGACCATGCATACTCTACCTTTTCAATACCGCTGCCACCTGTATCCTCTGGGAATACCACAAGTGTCAGGTTATTATATATGGTTTCTTCTCCAGCGCTGCTGCCACTGCGTATTGTTACAACCGGTTTTTTTGCATCTATTTTTTTAACCTCTATGGTTTTGGAAATCACATTTCCATAACTATCTGTTAATGTTATTGTATAATTTCCATTTTCTGTAACATATAAACTTTCTGAACCACTGGATGATACGATATTTTTAACTCCATTTTTCGGACCATCAAAAGTGAGCTTTGTTCCTGTACTTTGTGCTCCGGCATACTGCACCACGATATATTTTCCCGGCTTCCATACATCCGCAGCATCTGCAGATGAGACTGTATTGCCTTCTCTAACTGATACCGCTGTAATTGCAGGATTCATAAATGTAAACTTCTTATACTCATGCGTCGATGCACCTGATACAGCAGATGCAAGTACATGAAGATACCATTCTTCTGTGTTTCCTGCCGTTCCCAGGCTCTCTGTCAGCTGTGTACCACTTGTGACATCCTTCCAGCCATAAGAAGGCAGTGTGCTGTCCTTTGTCCATACATACTTGATAGATGATGCACCTGATGCTGTAATAGTTGCTTTATGGCGTGGCAGGCTGCCACTTGTGTCTTGCGTAACTGTTACCATTGGTTTCGAAGCATCCACACTGATATTGGTATTGCTGCCTGAAAATTTCTGGTTTGTACTAGGCTGGCTGCACATATCCTTAATGCTTCCAATATTGCTGATTCCTTGTACCTTTAATGCATTGGTGTCATTAAGACTGACAGCAGATGATACTGTTCCCGTGAAATACAAAACATTCGTGTCTGCCCCACCTGCATATGAGAAGGTTCCTATATTAGTAGAAATTGTAAGGCTGCTATTCAATGAACTGTTCTGCTTGTCAACAATCTCATTAAATACCAGAGCGACCGTAATTGTATCTCCAGGAAGATATGTGCCTCCTGCCATCGGTGCAACCCCGAGAAGCACTGGCTCTTTATCATCATTGACAACCGCATAACTGGTAAGGCCATCAACATACCACTCATCGCTATCTGCACCCGTAGCGCCAAAATAAACATAGCAGTTTTCTTCTACGCCAAGTTTTACCCATGTTTTATCACTGTAACTGTAAGTTTTACCAGACCTATTTAATGGATATCCACTGCCTTCACCACCGCCAGTCCGGGTATCTGGAAAATAATATGTTCCTGCTGATTTCTTCGCTGCCTGCAGAAAATTACATGCCCAGAGCTGTCCACTTACACCTGCTACTGCAGCTTTTTCACCGTTTATATTGTAGTTTTTATCTTCCAATGGTATAGTTCCCATATAGACATGTTCATACCCATCTACTAACTCATAAGCTCTCAGCACATATCGGTAATACCATCCACTTGCCGTAGATTTTAAATACTCCTGCTGTCGTGAATCAGTGTAATAATCCGAAAAAGAACTGCTTGTATTATAGTTTGTATCTTTATAACGGTTTGTCAGAAAACTTACGTTAGTTCTTGTTCCACCCTGTGATTTATTTGTATCTGCAATTTGTTTTCCATTTGTCCCAGATGTATCTGCTACCTGAGTTATTGATTTTTCAGTTGTATAAACTGACCTGTCTATGGTGTAATTGTTGTCCTTCGCCATTGTACGTGTCTTTGAGCGGTTTGCTTTGTCAATCTCTCCGCCTCCATCCACGCGATAAATCTCCAGTGAATAAGTTCTGTCGGCATTAGAATACTTCGTGCCGTCATTGCGCGCATAAGCGCTTGCCACACCAAGCTCTCCAACTCTTACTGTCTTTGACATTTCATTGTCTGCAAAAGTAACTGAGCCCTGCTGATGAATAAAATGAGTACCACCTACCGCAGAACCATTTACTGTACGGTAATAAACCGTCTGTGGTTCATCAGAGCCATTCTTTCTTGTGATTGTAAAAGTCGTACCGCTGCCGTTGTTTGTTACATTGCTAACTGAAAATGTGCCATACTCGGGAATCCCGAAACCAAATCTATCTGCTTCGCTGTAAAACACCTTCTCTTTTTCAGCATTCATTACCTTCGCATATGCCCGCACATAATATTCTACGCCTGAGATTAATCCTGTCGCTGTTCCATTCAGCTTTCCATTCTTTGTGTTAATAACAGAAGATGTCTTTACATTTCCATTTTTAAACTCCAGTGTTGGAGCTGGCATCACACCCCACACAAAGCCTGTCTCCAGAATCGTATCTTCTCCAGTATGTGCCAAAACTGCTTTCAGGTTAAAGCTGTCCTTGCTTCCTGAAACTGCTGATGGCGTGTCAAGCTCCAGCTCAAGAGGCTTTCCTTCCACTGTAATCTCACAGCTTTTTGTGCTCCTATTGCCTGCAGCATCGTATGCCGATACCATAACTGTCTTCACGCCAGGAGTGTTACTGATGCCATCTGGTATCGTATATGATAACGATTTATCAGCAAGTTTATGGTTATCCGACACAGACAGAGCCTCCGCAAACAGCTTCTCAACCGCAGCCTGCGTTTCTTCCTCTAAAACAGTAATCGGCGTATATGTAATTACCGGTGCATTTTTATCAATATTGTCCACCCGTACTGGATACACAACTGACTTGTCGCTGCCTCCCATCTTATAGTTTATTGTAAATTTAGATTTACCATTTTCTGATACTGTCGCAGAGGCACCAGATACAACCACAACATCGGTAATTCCAAGCTCCGGCATATCCCCTGTTTCTACAGTTATAGTCACATCACTATTCGTAAGTGTATCTGGTGACAGCGTATGGCTTATCTTCGGTCCAAGCCCCATGCCCTTCACAAAATAAAAGCTGATACTGTCTGTTGCTTTGATTTCCTCTGTTGCAATGTCTTTGAGTATTCCAGTAATTTTGTACACTCCGCTTGGTGAATTCAGCGGCATGCTTAAAGCAATCTGTTCCTGTGACTTTGCCTTTCCAAAGCATGCATCTATTGCATTTCCAGTTTCAACCTGTGTCAATGTATATTCAGTAGAATACTCTTTATTTCCTTTCTGCTGGATAGTAACAAGAGATTTTATGGTAATGTTACTTCTTTCTGTAACTTCTTCCTGCAGCTTCAACGAGAATTTTTCAATATTAGAATCAGCTGCTCCACCATCCAGTATAAGCTGCATCCAGTCTATCTTTACAACCCAGTTGGGTGCTACTGTCACAGATATGACATTCTTTCCCTTTTTTAACTTTTCAAGCGGTATCTCCAATACGCTTGTATTCCATGTATTATTTGTACCTGACAGATAGCCTATCGTTTCTTTGTTATATTTCTTTTTATATTTATTTGTCTGATCCATCGGCAAATATATATCATCATTTAAATATACATAATCTGTCTCGCCTGAATCCTCGTCTACATCATATGCCTTGACTGCCAGATAAGCACTTTTCGCAGGAAGCTCATCCAGCGTAAATGCAATTTCAATTGGATGGCTGCTTTCTGTTGAGCTCATAATCACATCCATATCTTTATCTGCTTTTCCAGTATGGCTGTTATTTTCGTTATCTGTAGTAACCATAAGTGTCTGTGGATGTGCTGCAGCTGCAGTGGATATACCATACATCTCTGTATCCTGGGCAGCAACAGACATAACATTCTCTTCTGGCGGCTCCACGCCATAATACTCTATGAGATCATCAAGCGTCAGAAGCTCTGGTATTTCATCCTCTGCCATAAGCTGCTGTATCTCTTCTGGATAGTGATAAGGACACTTAAGATCCATGCAGTCCGTATCCGTATCACGCATGTGCTTCATTTCATCTGATTCACTGGTTTCTGTAATCTTATCCTGTGCTTTTATTCTTTCATTACCTGTTGCAAACACTGTGAAATCAATATTTATAAACATGATTAATGCCGTAAGTATTCCTGCTGCTGCACGCATATATTTTTCTCTCTTTGACATTCGTATCTTCATAAAATACTCACCTTACCCTTTTCTTTATCTGAATCTGCAAAATTATTTGCAAAATTATTTCTACTTTTCAGACAAAGTATATCTGATTTACTTTTAATTATGTGTATCATTGCGGATTTGGCAGCTTTTTAGTCGGATTTGGTAACCACCTGTTTCGTTGACGCATTACAGCTTCTTTGTTATTCTATATATAATAGTATTATCCTAAAAAGGGGGCTTACAACTTGCAGATTGCTTTATGTGATGATGAAATAATATACCACGAAAATATCAGAGAACTTATCAGGCAATATAAACAGATACATCCTGAACGCACCCTTTCCCTATCTTCTTTTTCATCTGGAAAAGAGCTTATAAATCATATAGATGAACATGGTGGATTTAATCTCTATATTCTTGACTGCATTATGCCAGGCATGAATGGTATTGAACTTGGACACGCTCTAAGAGTACGTGATGATACCGGACTCCTGCTCTACCTTACTACCTCTCCTGACTTTGCTCTGGATTCTTACCGGGTAGATGCATTTGATTATCTGTTAAAGCCTGTGGACAATGAACTGTTTTTCCAAAGTCTTGACAAGGCTTACCATTCTTTTTCACAGATTATGCAGGAAACTATTGCTATAAAGACTACAGACAGCATCCGGATGATTCCCATCACGGACATCCGGTATGCAGAACGCATAGATAAACATATTGATTACCATCTTACAGATAATTCCGTGATACACAGCACAAGCTTCAATGGTTCTTTCCAGAACGCTGTGACTGGGCTGCTGGCACATAAAAGAATGCTCATGGTAGGTTCATCATTTGTTGTGAACCTATTTCATGTCACGGAGGTTACAAAATCAGAACTCATACTTACAGGCAATCTCCGCGTTCCAGTTCCACGACGCATGTATGAGACGGTTAAGAAGAATTGGGCAGACTTCTGGCTGAATGGAGGAAGATACCATGCTTTTTGAAGATAATATTACTTTTTTAATTTTAAAGGTTATGATTACATGTGCAGGCACATTTGGCATGATGGGTTCCACCACAAAGTTCCGTTTTGTGAAAGAAAAGCCTGTGAGCATTATGATTTTCAGTGCATACATCATTTATGTCATGCTCTCTTCCTATGCGATTATTTATTTTTTCAGCTATGAGTATTTGCTGCGGGTATTTGTTCTGACAATATCCTGCCCAGCCGTCCTGCTGCTGCATAATATTTCTGATGAACCTTTACCTCGTCTTGTATTTGTCCGTGCAACTCATATACTTGCCTCCATATATATTGCAGGCACTATCACACTCGTAAATACTATGCTTAACGGAACGGAGCTTTCAGATATACTTATGCGTCTGCTCGTCTATCTGCTCGTTATCCTGTTTGATTTTCATTTTGTGCGTCACATCTATCTTGATTTTATTACGGAGATTAAAAAAGGATGGGGAATTCTTTCACTAATTCCATGTTCGCTGATTATCCTGGTTGTAGCACTTGCTTTCTATCCTGAAAATTATACGAAACGTCCCACAAGCGTCGTGATGATTTATCTGCTTGGTGCAGTCATTATCATTCTCTACACTGCAATCGGTGTATATTTTTCTATGCAGTATCACAGGCAGGCAGTAGAACAGAACAGAGAAATTCTGAAACTACAGGTACAGAACATACAAAGAGAAGCTGCTGATATGGCAATTCTTGCAGACCAGACAAGAATTATCCGGCACGACACCCGTCACATGCTTTCCACGATAGCATCTCTTGCTGAGAGCGGTGATATGCAGGCAATACTTGATTTTATTAGTATTGCTGGCCAAAATCCGAATATGCCAGAAGTATCTCATTACTGTGCAGATGCACTTTTAGATACTACGCTTTGTTCTTATCTTAAAACTGCAGAGGAATCCGGTATCCAGCTGCAAACCTCAATTGTCATACCAGATACACTGCCAGTTGACTCTGCAGGACTCGCCATCTGCTTTGCCAATGCACTCGGGAATGCAATAGAATTCTGTGAAAAGCTCCCAGCCAAAGATAGGAAAATAATTTTTAAATGTATTGATAAGCCTAAGCTTATGTTTGAAATTGAAAGCCCTTATCCAGGCAGAATATCCTTTGACAGAAATGGTCTCCCACATTCATCTGAGAATGGCATTGAAATCCATATCCGTTCCATTGTGGCATTCTGCGAAAAGTATGATGCATTTTACTCATTTACCGCTGATAATGGCTGGTTTAATGTTACAATTGCATTATAATTATGCATATATTGTGATACTTGAAAATGGAGGTATAATATGATTTTTGATAATAATACGGCATACCAGATTTATCGTATCATTGTCGCTATATTCGGCACACTTGGTATGGTAATTGCCACCACTCCAATGAAAAAAGACTATAAAAGAAACCTTCTTTTTTTAGGTGGATATGCAGTTTATTCGATTGCATTCACTTTCTTTTCCATGCATTTTTTTGGATTTTTGTCTTTTCTTAGAAGTGTTATTTTTACTATTTCCCTGCCTGGTGTAATTATGATTTATATGGCTGCAGATACCTCCATCTCAAGACATGTCTTCAAATGCCTGTCGCAGCTTCTGCTTTCACTCTATCTGCTTATCAGTGTGACACTGCTCAACACGCTGTTTAAAGGCACGCTGCTGTCAAATGCTATACTGATGCTGTCTGCCTACCTTACTATAATTGCACTGGAATTTTTCTTTTTAAGAAAATCATTCCTTAATATAATTGGAACTACCTCACGGGGATGGTGGATTCTGGCATTGATTCCGATTTCTTTCTTCATCTACATAATGACACTGGCACTCTATCCTGTTCACTATACACAAAACCCGTCATTTATACCACTTTTCTACCTGTCAGGCATTGTTATCGCCATCATTTACTATGCTGTGTTCCAATATCTGCGGACACAATATCAATACCAGATGGATGAACAGAACCGTGAAATTCTTGAAATGCAGATACAGGGTATAAAAAAACGTGCAGAAGATACAAAGCGGAATGCAACGGAAGTAAAGCTCGTCTGGCAGGACACCTACAAGATGCTGTCTGGTATCGCCGCTCTTGCAAGAGAAGGCAATGCCGAAGCTATACTTAAATCTATATCAGAAGCTTCTGAACTAATCCGCATGAATATACCTGCTTACTACTGCAGTGATCCTATACTGAATGCTACGCTCACTGCTTACATTGGGCAGGCTGAAAATGCCGGCATCACCATAGAACATCATCTTGCTATTCCTGAAACTCTTCCTGTTGATTCTTCTGAGCTTTCTATCTGTTTTGCCAACGCATTGGAAAACGCCATAAAAGCATGTAAAAATCTACCGAAGAACGAGCGGAAAATTATTATCCGCTGCATACATAAACCTGCCTTCATGTTTGAAATTGAAAATCCATACAAAGGCAGTATTACCTTTGGAAAATATGGACTGCCTGTTTCTACCAGAATTGGCCATGGATTTGGAACACGCTCTATCCTGGCTTTCTGTGAAAAGCATAATGCTTTCTATAGTTTTTCTGCAAAAGACGGCTGGTTTAAGGTCATGATTACTTTGTAACCACGAATAAAAATGGCTAAAGTAAATCTACATGTAGATTTACTTTAGCCATGCATATGATACTGCTGCTTATTTTCATACATACAATAATCAGCACGATCAAATAACATCTGCATTGTGCAATTATCATCCGCATCAGATAATGCCCATCCATGCGCATAACTGATAAAACTATGATTTTCATTGCTGTTATACTCGTCTGTCTGCCTGCATAAATTATCTAATATTTCTTTAATTTCCTGTTCGTTTGTATTGTAAATGACTGCCATAAATTCATCGCCGCCATATCTTCCCACAAAGTTCCCATCTGGAATTACCTTCTGCAAAAGATGTGCAAAATCAAAAATTAATTGGTCTCCAGCCGAATGTCCCTTTGTATCATTCACAGCCTTTAAATTATTCAAATCAAACACTATACACGCTGTCGTTTCATATATTGCTTCTGCATTATGAAGAAGTTCCTCACAGTGGCTTTTATTCGAAAGTCCTGTATGAACATCTATATATGCCTTCTGCTCTAACAATTTATTATTCCTTGCCATCTTCATTGCCATCAGCATCTGTATTATAACCATAATGACAATACCTGATATATCAATAACAGAGAGTATCTCAATGGTACGTATCTTTTCAGCAATCTTCTGTGAATAATTCTGTGCAGCAAATACTGTCTCATCTGCCATCTCAAAATACGTTTCACTCATAGCAACAATATCTGTATTTTCATATCCATTCTGTCTTACAGCTGCAATTTCTGATTTTAATTTTTCCCAATAATCACTCTGTACTTCCAGCTTTTCCTGATATGTTTTATCTTTCAGTTTTATTAAATTATAATGCCCATCCTGATACTTTAATCCACTTATAATATCATCAAGATATCTGATCAGTCCATCGTTCTGTGTTCCTGTAATCTCAAGCTTTATTTCACGCTGTGTAGCTCCACGCACAAGACCAGCATAATTTATAACACGTGCTGTCCCCTGCAAATTACCAATCTGTATCATAATAAATATAACAAGAACCACAAGTACAAGTATGAGCCCGCTTTGTATAATTCCTACTATGTTTTTCTTTTTCTTATTATCTGAGATTTTTGCCATAAATTCCGCGTTGACATATCATATTATGTCAGATTTGATTTTTTCCATGAGGATTATATGATGTTTCTAACTGCTTGTCAATAATAATAGTAATTGGTTCATCGTCTTCTGCGCTCAATCCCGCTTTTTTTATAGTATTCTGCTTTGTCCTCATACATTCGCTTTTCCGCTTCTATCACATAACGTTCCAGATTATTCCCCATTTCTTCCATATAGACCATGCCTACAGCCAGATTCACAGAATAATCCTTTGTGGTCTCCCGAAGCCGCTCCACCCAGTCTTCAGCAATGTCATTAGTAACATCCGGGCAGATTACAAGCATCTCATCACCGCCGATGCGGAACAAGCCACAACCATCAAATACCTGCCTGAGACATTCACATGAATTAAGAATCAGGGCATCTCCAGCCTCATGTCCCTGTGTGTCGTTTACATGCTTCAAGCCTGTAATATCGCAATACACAACTGCAACACTCTTAGTCTTATCCATCTTCCCTACATACTCGGTCAGGGCAAAACGATTGCCGAGCTTGGTAAGTGCATCCATATAGCTTATCTCAATCAGCTTTGCCATCAGCTTTCTCCTCTTCAGGCAAGAAATCAGAAAAGCTGCCGTAATCTGAAGTATATCATGTGCATAATCCAAAAATATCGGTGGGGGATTGTCCACGCCATAAAAAGCTATAACATTTCCGTTGTCATACAGTGGAACCACCACAAGAGAATGAATACCCTGCCGCTTAAGGTTTTCATACTGCAACGGGTCGCTTTCCTTTGTTTCCTCCAGGTCACGAATCATGATGTCCTTGCCATCCTCAAAACAGCGATACCAGTTGGCACACACCTCCGGCGGCAAATTTTGCAGGTTCTCCTTCTCAGAGTGGATACCAGGTGCGCACCACTCATAAGTGTTATCATCACCACCATTTTCATTTTGCTCAAAGATATATGTCCGCTCGCCGCAGAGAGCCTTTCCCATATACTCCAAAATGATATTAATACTCTCATCTGGCATCTCTGCTGAAATGGCTTCTTTCATACCCTTGTTGGCCAGCATCTCCATCTCCCGGTAGATTCTGACCACCTCATCCTGTTCCTTTCCTTTCCTAATGTCGTTGGTAACATCAATAGCAATCTCAATGCGGTATTTTTTCCCAGTGTCTGCATCCTCCACCATAGTATCCTTTATCATCAGATGCCTGTCGATCACATGGTTATAATAACGCCACTCCACAAAATTCCCCACTGAAAGCTGATCGTTGGTACACATCCCACATGGAATGTTTGAGTCCTGCAACACCTCATAACACTTTCGGTTCCTAAGCTCATCTACAGATTTCAGCCCTAATACATCCATTGCCTTGCGGTTCAAATATATCAGCTCATTAGTTTCAATGTCCGATACATATACAAATTCATCTAAATTCTGTAAAAAAGACCAGATGTTCTTTAATTTATCCATTTCTATCCCCCCTTGTAACACATAAAGATAGTATCGGGATACGGCTGTATCTTGATGGAAAAATTCTTTTTCTTTTTACAATTCTAACATACACATTTTACAAAGACAAGGTGTATGTATTTTGCATAGGACAGCTTGCACTCCACTCACTCCTCGCCTGCAAACTTCATGCCCCAGCTCATGCGGGTATCGTACATCAGGCTGGTCAACGCAAGACTGTCCTGTGGAGTATAACAATCGCTGCCAGTACGCCCAAGCTTTACACAGCGGCTTGCTTCTCTAATCTCATACTCAAAACCATTGATATCTACCGGACGGCGGATAACCTCTGGCTCTTTGCCCTCCACTTCCAAGGTCATGCTCTCGGCATGCTGGAAATCTGGTAGAAATATACTACCCTTGCTGCCTGTAATGCGGGCGTTGCGATCCAGATTCTGCCCGATTGTCTGAATAGACTCTGCCTTGCATCCATCGTTATAGGTCAGTTCAAGACGACTATAATCGTCTGTGTCATACTCATTGATGTGCACTTCTTTTGTCTCAACCTTCTCGGGATTCTGTCCGGTAATTATGCGCAGAAATCCCAGATTATAGATACCGATATCCAGCAGCGCACCTCCACCCAGATTGGAAGCAAACTTGCGGTCCTTCCTAGCTCCAGATGCCACAAAACCATACTGACAGGTGATATTCTTCAGTTCCCCAATCGTACCCACCGCCAAAATCTCCCGCAGATGGTCATACAACGGAAGCATCCAGATCCAGAATGCCTCCATGATAAACAGATGCTTTTCCTCTGCCAGACTATACAGCTCCTGAGCCTGTTCCGGGGTGATGGTAAATGGCTTTTCGCACAAAACATGCTTGCCATGTTCCAAGCAGAGTCTGCAGTTTTCGTAATGCAAGGTATTTGGTGTAGCAACATATACTGCCTCCACTTCCGGGTCTGAGGCAAGGGCATCGTAAGAGTTATAAAAATGTGGAATACCATACTGCTGTGCAAATGCCTGTGCACTTTCCATATGACGTGACCCCACAGCAACAAGCTGCTCCCCCTCTGTACCCATCTGTTCCACTGTGGATGCAAATTTTTTGGCAATAGTGCCAGTTGATATAATTCCCCACTTCATAGTCGTACCTCCTATCCATAGTTTTATATATCACGTCAGTGGCGCTGATATCATTTACAAAGTCTATTTTACAGTAATTTAAACCTCGCTGCATCTTCATGTGGATTCACTTTAGCCAGTCCTATCTCCTCAAACTGTGCCGTAAATGGTATGAAGCTTTCCTGCATCGCCTGAAATGCCTTCTGCATCTGCACTTTATCCAATGTTTTACCTAAAGTTATATGTGGCAGCCATGAAAATGGCTTATAATACTCACTCATTGTTGTCTCTGGAATATCACAAAATGTATTATATATTTCCTTAGACAGATTAAACAAATTCTGGTTCAACACAGGCGTTGCATATATTACATACGGAAACAACTGTCCCAACGAAACAATCCTCATGCTTCCTAAGTACAGCTTTCCATTCAAAGTTTCAAATGCCGGTTTAAGAACATCAACATCTCTTGCCTCAATTGAAGCTATTGTCATATGCGGCGGAACATGATTATCAATCATAAAATGATTGTCCGTCCTATCGGCAATCTTGTCTATATACCGCTGTAAGATTTTATTGGTCTGTCTGTCAAAATAAATCGAAATAAGATACACTTTTTTATTCCTTGTCTGCAATATCAGCCGTTAAAGATGGGTAGGCATCAAGCATAGACTGCCTTGCCTCTCTTCTGTCATCCTCCACAAGTTCTCCACCTTTCGTTAATTTATTTTTTACAATTTCTTTTATGCTAGCATATCTCAATTTATATATTTTGACAAGGCAAACCAGTCCACTTTTTCTTCATTCAAAAGTCCACTTATATTCTGAGAAATACTTCCAGATATTCTGTTGTTTCATGAATACCTTTTTGCAGGTTCGTATAGTTTGCACGGACAAGTGCATTTCTAAAATACCACGCATTCTCCGTTTTCTCCTTTCTTGGATTTGAGTAATCTGTTTTATCTAAAACAATTACTCATTCACCTAAAGGAGAAAATTCCAATGCAAAACGGAACTGTTTTGAAAAGATTTTTTGAAAAAGGATTTTTATATGGACCCGACACTGGAAGAAAAAGCTGCGAATCTTTTATATTTCATAACAAAGAATCACAGCTTTTCCGATGGCAACAAACGAATCGCAGCAACAATGTTTCTGTATTTTCTTGATAAAAATGGCATCCTGTTTGCTGATGGAAACAAGCTGATTGACGATCATACACTTGTAGCACTGACGATTATGATTGCAGAATCAAAACCATATGAAAAAGAAATAATGATAAGCGGAATTATATGGACAGGACATTTATTTAGTCCTGTCCTCTTATATGTTGTATCACTTTTTAAACAGTGCTACAATAAAGAAAATTTGAATTGTTGCGTGATAGTGAGGAGTGTAAAATGAAGTATTCTTATTGCGAAAAGCTAATGTGGCTTGCAATGAACGGTGTAATCTTTGAATTGCTGGAAGAAAAAACGCCGGATGTTGATTGTAAACAGTGGAAAAAGAAAAGCAAAGAGCGTTATAAACAAATCATTTCTGAGTTGGATGAGATTGGCGACATGATGAAAAATCCGCTTCGTGTATCGTTAAGCGGCGGAGCTGTCTGGATGGCTGTTTATGAAACAGCCCCAAATAAAATGAGTGAAAAACTTTTCTCTGAAATGGTTACTGCAACAATTGGCGCACCGATTATCAAGAAAGCCTTTAGCGGTAAAAATCCGTTTTCTTTGGATTATCAGAAGAAAAAAGCAGAGAAAGATAAAATTGCTAATGGAATGAGTAGCAGTCCATATAACTGGGTTACGGAAACTATCCCCGGCAGAGATGGCGATGAGTACACTACAATTTATCGCCAGTGTGGTCTATGTGAACTTGGCAGAAAACTGGGACACAGTGAACTTGTTCCTTACATGTGTCAGATGGATTATATTTCTGTGGACATGATGGGCGGGGTGCTGCATCGGACAAAAACACTGGCAACCGGTGGAGACTGCTGTGATTTCTATGTTTGTAAGAAAGGCTCGAAATGGGATACTACTGAAAAGAATAGATAAGTACAACTTCCAGCTTGTATTCTGAAATGATTTACGGGAGGAAACCTGCTCTATGAATAAAAAAATATGGGATTTATATGCACCATTCTATAAGACTGCGATGAAAGCAGACTCTAAAATATATGAGAAGATGTATGTGCGTATTTCCAAAGTAATACGGAATAAAGAAGTTCTGGAGATTGCCACCGGTCCTGGACTCTTTGCGAAGAACATTGCGGGTTCTGCAAAAAGAATGATTGCAACAGACTATTCCGAAGGGATGATTGCTCAGGCAAAAAAGGGGAGATATCCTTCCAACCTTATCTTTGAAGTGGCGGATGCAACCAACCTTCCTTATGAAGACGATTCCTTTGATGTGGTGCTGATTGCGAATGCGCTTCATATTATTCCGGAACCTGAAAGAGCTCTTTCGGAGATCGACAGAGTGCTTAAAGATAAAGGAATTCTTATTGCCCCGACATTTGTTAATCATCAGGGCGGTGCCGTAAGCAGGCTCTGGTCAAAAATGCTTAAGATTGGTGGTGTCCGATTTGAGCATGAATGGAGTAAAAACGATTACGAGGATTTTCTGAAAAAGAATGGCTGGAAGGTAGTAAACAGCAAATCTCTGGGAGCACGAATAACTATGGATTATGTAGAATGTGTGAGAAGCTGAGGGTGATTCCGGGTAGGAGAGGAACAAGCATGATACAAGAATGCGTTTTTTTATACTGATGTGATAAAATAAATACAGCGTAAATTTAATATACCTATATGTTAGCCAAAGCTAACGTTTAACAGGAGGACAATAACCATGATGGAATACACGAACAAATACTGGAAAATGCTTATGCCGCTTATCAAGCGAAGTCTTACAAAGCGCCTTGGAAAGAAAGAAACAGCTGAACTGATAAAAAAAGCGGATACCGTTTACCGGGACATGCTGAATCGCATAGATGACGTCGGAAAGGACAATCCAATGGCTTCGAACATCTACGAGTGCCTGGTTTTCCTGGCGGTATGGAAAGCGTCGGACGGTAAGATTACAGTTGACGGACTGCGGGAAATAACCCGCGAAATAATGAGCACTCCGATCCTGAAAGCTGCCGGACTTTACATAAACGCCAACAAGCCCGCCGGCATAAAGCGCATAGGGAAAATGATGACGAACAGTGCAAAATGGATCGACGAACACCCGCAGTACAGAGCGGCTTCATGGGATTTCAACTTTGATCCGGGCAAGCATTCGGAGGGCTTTTACTACCACTTTACGAGATGTCCGCTGAATACGTTCGCGCGCCGGGAGGGATATCTGGAAGTCTTGCCCGTTATGTGCGAAATAGACCTACTGACTGCCGGGCTTATGCACGCTAAGCTTATCCGCGAGCAGACACTGGCTTCCGGCGGAGAGATGTGCGACTACTGGTTTGTCGGCGACAAAAGTATGGCGGCGAAGTAAACGGAGGTATGATATATGCAACACGAATGTAAAATTCCAGTTTGTTAAATTGGAAAATACGAAGTTGGCGAGGGATGACTTATGACAATCCATGAATATGGCAAGGACAACCAAAAGATCATTGTGCTGATCCATCCGTCTGTGGTTATGTGGGATTATTTTGAATATATCACACCCCTGCTTGAGGGAAAATTTCACTTGATTATTCCCGCTCTGCCCGGATACGATGAGATAAATCCAAAACAGGATTTTACAAGCATTGAGAACATTGCCGACAACTTGGCAAAGTGGCTGAAATCACATAATATTCAAACGGTCGATCTTCTTTACGGCTGTTCTATGGGAGGCAGTATTGTCCTTCGAATGCTTGCCGAGCGAAAAATCACAATCAAAAATGCGATCTGCGACGGTGGTATAACGCCTTATCAGCTTCCGTGGATTGTTACAAGGCTAATTGCGGCCAGAGATTTTCTCATGATATCCATGGGAAAAATCGGCGGACTTGGACTTCTTGAAAAAGCGTTCTCAACAGACGAGTACAGCAAAGAAGACTTGAAATATGTTGCAAGAGTGTTCAAATTTATAAGCTATAAAACGATTTGGAGAACCTTTGAATCCTGCAACAACTACGCTATGCCGAAAAATATACCCGCATACGGCGGCAGGCTTCAATATTGGTACGGCGATAAGGAAACGAAAGACCGTGCGTGGGATATCAAGTATATAAACGCAAACTTTCCCGGTGCCGAATTGATAGAACTGAAAGATATGGGACACGCAAGTATGGCAAGCTTGCACGCGCAAGAAATGGCGGAGCGGCTTGAGACATTGGTTGAAAGATAAATCCTAGTATATTTCCTAATATGCTCATATCAATATTCCTTCTCTATCTCTCCATCTATT
>ERZ1034763.305-NODE-305-length-25252-cov-7.875342_pt1 | contig 25252 bp, 21 predicted proteins | sample MGYA00520701_ERZ1034763 | MGnify/ENA primary metagenome ERZ1034763 (study PRJEB33766, sample SAMN09781707) | gut metagenome | biome: gut microbiome | host: Homo sapiens | place: Madagascar | study: EMG produced TPA metagenomics assembly of the PRJNA485056 data set...
TCGGTTCTGATGCTGACTTCTCTCAACCTGGCATGCTACAACAATTCCCGTCGGGATATGAGTAAGTCTTACGGCAGATGAGGTTTTGTTTACCTTTTGACCGCCTGCACCGCTTGAACGGTAAACATCCATTTTAATGTCCTCCGGAGCTATTTCAACCTCGACCGTATCATCGATTTCGGGCATTACCTCAACCGAAGCAAAAGAGGTATGGCGTCTGCCTGCCGCGTCAAACGGGGAAACTCTTACAAGGCGGTGTATGCCCGTCTCACTTTTCATAAAGCCGTAGGCATTTTCGCCCTCTATGAGGATACTTGCCGATTTGAGCCCTGCCTCGTCGCCGTCAAGGAAATCAAGCGTAGTGACCTTAAAGCCGTGACGCTCGCCCCATCGGCAATACATTCTGAAAAGCATCTGCGCCCAATCCTGCGCCTCCGTTCCGCCTGCGCCGGCGTGGAAGGTAAGAATTGCATTTTTGGCATCATATTCACCGCTCAAAAGAGTTGTAAGGGTCATGGTGTCAAGATCGCTTTCAAACTTTTCTACGCTCTCGGTGCACTCATCGAGCATACCCTCGTCCTCTTCTTCATTTGAAAGTTCAATCATAACAAGCGCATCGTCATAATCCTGCCTGAGCTTTTCATAAGCCGCCACTTTGCTCTTGAGGTTGCTTGTGCGCTGAACGACCTTTTGAGAATTTGCTATATCATCCCAAAAGCCGTCAACAGTCTGCTCTTTTTCAAGCTGCGCTATCTCTTCTTTCATCTTATCAAGACCCAGAGCCTCGGAAAGGTCATCAAGAGTCTTTTCGTGGTTTATAAGACGCAGTCTCAATTCTTCGTATTGAAGCATAAATATAATTCCTTTACTTATAATTTTTATATATTTACAAAGCTTAGTGCCTCGCCGACTATTTAATATCGGCTATGTCATAAGGCGTTTTTTGATACACAAAGTAGTTAAGCCAATTTTGGAAAAGCAGGCTTGCCGCACCGCGCCAGGTGTCTACGGGCGTTTTTTTGATGTCGTTATCGGGGAAGTAATTGTGCGGCATCTTTATGTCAAGACCCTTTTTTAAATCGCGGAAGTACTCGCGAGCCAAGGTGTCGCTATCATATTCGCAATGACCCGAACAGTAAAAATTGCGACATGCCATATCCGACACGAGATGGACTCCGGCTTCCTCGGAATAAGACAAAATCTGAAGATCCTTTACTCTTATTATATCCTCTTTTCGGTTTTCCGTGTGACGTGAATGCGGAACATAAAAGACATCAGAAAATCCGCGCAAAAGCGGATGATACAAATCAAGCGGTTGGTGGCGAAATACGCCGAAAACCTTCTCGGGAAGCAGATGCTTCGGAATACCGTAATTATAGTAAAGCGCAGCCTGCGCTCCCCAGCATATATTAAATGTGGAATACACATTTGTTTTTGCCCAATCAAATATTTTGCAGAGCTCGTCCCAATAATCGACCTCTTCGAAGTCCATCATCTCAACGGGCGCTCCGGTAACTATCATACCGTCAAATTTTTCGTCCTTAACATCGTCATAGGTTTTGTAGAATTTGAGCATATGCTCCCTTGACACATTTTTTGAAATATGGCTTTTTACCTGCAGCAAGTCTATTTCAAGCTGAAGCGGAGAATTACTGAGAAGCCTTAAAAGCTGAGTTTCGGTCTCGATTTTTGTAGGCATTAAATTCAGTATTATAATTTTAAGCGGACGAATGTCCTGCTTGACGGCTCTGTCCTCCGTCATAACAAATATATTTTCAAGCTCCAGACTATGATGCGCCGGAAGCTGATTATCTATTTTTATGGGCATACAGCCACCTCTTTCAAGAAGACGAACCTCGGTCTTTTACCCGTTTAAGTTCTGACAAAGTATTATAACATAACACATCACCGTTTGCAATGCCGATACACATAAAAATACCCCGACCGCAGTCGGGGTATTTTAAACTTATTTATTACCGTTTATATCAGCAAACGGGTTTTGTGTTTTCCTCTTCCTCGTCGTCCTTACGTTTTTTACGAAGAATTATGAAGAATATAAGTGACAATCCACAAAGGAAACCAGCAGCTGCGGCGAGAGGATTTTCACGGATAAGTTCACCGGTTTTGGATATTACCGGGTTATTCATTATCGGGTTGCCGCTGTCGCTCGGTTTGGTTACCGGAACTTCGCTTGTCGGCTCCTCTACGGGTGTGCCGGGAACAATAGTAATAGTACCGTCGTCGTTAACGACAAAGTCGAGCCATAAGGTATTGGTGCCCTTCGGAACAACTGCAATCTGCGAGCCGTCATCAAGTTTAATAACGGTTGTTTCTGTTGCCGTATCACTTACGCTTACCGAGAAAGTAGTCTTGCCGGCTACTTCACCGTTTTCGTCGGTGATTGTTACAACATGGAAACCGTCTTTAATAACGTCAACGCTGTATGCACCGTCTTTTCCTGCCTCAGCCTTGATTTCGCCGAGGTCAATGTCGAGCTTAGCGCCCGGGAAAAGGTTTTTACCGCGATACACATTACCCTTCATACCCATACGAACACACGGGTCTTCGTGTTCTCCGCCGGGATTGGTTGTGCCTGAAGGATTTGTTGTGCCTGAGGGATCTGTCGGAGCTGTCGGCTCTGTGGGTCTTGTCGGATCCGTCGGAGCTGTCGGCTCTGTGGGTCTTGTAGGCTCGGTAGGTTCTGTGGGATTTGTAGTCGGCTCTGTGGGTCCGAAGCATTTTTTAAATGTGAACACAATGTTCATATCGGTGGTAACCGAATCAAATCTCAACATACCGTACTGCATTTTATCGGTATAATCTTTACCGTTTACCGTGACACGCTCAAGGTGGCTGTCAAGCTTTGCAACAGCTCCGAGAGAAAGCGAATCAAAACGGTCAACGGCGAACTTAGCACCGCTTGCAATAAGGTTGCCGTCTTTAAGGACATAACCTCCGTCGTTATACGTTACGGTAATTTCATGGGTATTCGGGACTACAGTTTTAAGCTGTGTTTTACCGATTTCACCTGCCTCGGCGAAAACGCAAAGCTGCATGGTGAATATAAGCAAAACAGACAACAGCACACTGCAAACCTTTTTCATGAAACCACCTCCTTAAAAATTTTAGAAATCAAAATCTGGCAATAATTATGCAGCAACGTACTCTACGGTATAAGTCATATGGCCGACATACTCAGCTATGGGAGCGTTGAAGTCAGCGATTGTAACGGTTGTCGAAGACTTAGCAGCGGTGTTAAGCTCGGAATATTCAGCAACGTCTCCGCCTGCTACGGTGAAGGTGAGGAATTTATCGGTAGCAGCGTTTGTCATTTTTCCTGCATCGTTAGCAGCAGCCGAAACCTTGAGCTTAGCGCCGAGCTTAAGCTGAGAATCAACGGTGTAAGAAGCGTCCTGAGCTGCGGTGTCATTCCAAGCAACTGTAATCTCAGCAGGAATGGTAACGGTGTAGTTTTCGGGATCGTTGTTCTCCTTATCGGTTGTCTTTGTCTTAACCTGAACATCGGCGGTCTTGGGGTCTGATTCCTTGGTTATTGTAGCTGCGAATGAGGGAACTGCAATAGCTGCTATCATCATAACAGCAAGAAGAATTGATACTATCTTTTTCATAATTATAACTCCTTAATGAAATAATGTTTAACTGTTAAACAAATTATTGGTCAACAACTGCTGCTGTGAAGGTAACGGTAGCATCGCTGTAATCGGTGATGGTAGCGTTCCAAGCTGCTGCTGCAACGTCAACGTTAATGTTGTAAGTATTGTTAACTACCTCGGCAGCAGTCTTAACGGAAGTGTCGCCGCTGAAGGCGTAAGGAATGGTATAGCCGTTATCGGTAGCGGGCTTCATTTTGCCAGCCTCCGAAGCAACAGAAACGGAAAGACATTTGCCGGTCTTGAGAGTTGACGTAACATTGTAGGTGAAGGCTGTGGTTTCAGCGCCCCATTTAACGCTCATTTCAGCAGGATATGTTACTGTGAAATAACCGTCTGCGGGAACGTTTGTTGTATCGGTCTTAACGGTTGCGACACCCTTGCCGCCCGCTGTATCCTGATTGATTTCAGCTGCAAAGGACGGAACGGAAACTGCCGCGAGCATAGCAGCCGCAAGAACTATTGAAAGTAACTTTTTCATAATATAACTCCTTTTCGGATTAAATAATTAAGCTATCGCTTCAACAGAAGCTGTAAATGTAAGAGTATCTTCATACTCATCAATGGAAACGGATCCCCAGTTTTCCTTAGTAATATTGACATTTACCGAATATGCGCTGTCGGTAACTGTCTCGTGACCGGTTGTTATGTTGGTATCACCGGTTATAGTGTAAGGAAGAAGTCTGCCGCCGCCTGTATGGAGATTTGCGTTGTCCTGAGTTACAGTAACACGAAGGTTATTTCCGCTCACAAGCGTACTCGATACAGTGTAACCGATTTCGGTACTTTCGGTGCCCCAATAAATGGTGGTTTCGGCGGGATAAGAAACGGTAAAGGTACCGCTTATTCCGCTTCGGTCGGTAACTACCGAGGAGTTACCGACGCCACCGGAAGTAGACTGATCTATTGTCGCAGTTGCAGCAAAAGCGGGAACCGATATAGCCAAGAGCATCGCAGCCGCAATGACTATTGAAAGAATTTTTTTCATAATTGGTTCTCCTTGTATTTTGAAAGGGTTTCCGACTCTTAGATTGTAGCGGGAGCTATCGAAACCGTAAGTGTAAGATTGCCCTCGTACTCATCTACCGGAACCTTTGCCCAATCAGCTGAGGCAATGTTTACTGCTGCGTTAACAGCTTCATCTGCAACAACTGCAGAGGCTGAAGTATAAGCTGTGGTGCCTGCTACGCTGAAGGGAAGAGTAGCGGTATTGCCCGATGCGGTAGCCTTGAGGTCGGTTGTACCGTCTTCCTTTGCAACCGTAACATTAAGACGGTCGTTTGATTTGAGCTGGCACTTTACGTTGTATGTAAAGTCTGTGCTTTCTACGCCCCAGTAAATAGTGGTTTCTGCCGGGAAGGTTACCGTGTAAGAAGTAGCCTCGGGACCGTCGGGACCGGTTTTTGTAGAAGTAATAACCTTAGCCGTATCGGAGGTATGGTCGCTTGTAAGCGTCTTGTCAGCTGCAAATGACGGAACGGAAACCGCTGCGAGCATTGCCGCCGCAAGAGCTATTGAAAGTAATTTTTTCATTGTGGTTATCTCCTTTCAAAATCAAAGGCTTACGGTGAAGGTAAGAGTATCGCTGTACTCACCGACGATGGCGTTGTTCCAATCGTCTGCGGCAACCTTAACCTTGAGGGTAAGTGCCTTTGCGGGATTGATAACGGGGCTGTCAGCTATAAATTCGAGGTTAGAGTCAGCCGAGAAATCGTAAGCCAATGTCTCGTTTGCATCCTCGGTAAGCTTCATAAGTCTTGAGCCCTCAACGCCGATTTTAAGCTGCTGGCCGTATTTAAGGTGAGACTCAACAGAAAATCCGTCAAGAGCTGTTTCCTCTGCGCCCCAGTAAATTGTGGTATCGGCCGGAATTGTAACGGTGTATTTAACAGCGTCGTCTTCGGGAGCATCGGGGCCTGTTTTTGTGGCGGTCTTAACAATAGCTGTACCGGTATTGTCAGTCTCCTTGGTTATGGGGTTAGCTGCGAAAGCGGGAACCGAAGCTGCTGCAAGCATAACCGCTGCAAGTGCGATTGAAATAAGCTTTTTCATTATAGTAGTCTCCTTTCAATAATTAAACCTCAGCGGTAAAGGTAAGGGTGTCGTTGTAAACATCAACAACAGCTCTGTTCCAGTCCTCGCTGCTTATTGTAACCTTGAGGTTTTTGTCAACGGCCGGAGTTTCCTTGTTGCCGTAAACTACGGGGCTGTCTGCCGTGAAAGCGGTGTCGCCCGAAAGAGTATAGGGAAGAGTGTAAACCTCGCCTGCTGCGGCATCGGTCTTCATAGAGCCTGTGCCTGCTACGGTAACCTTGAGAGCCTGGCCTCTCTTGAGGTGAGACTCAACAGAGTAAACAAGATTTGTCTCCTCGGTGCCCCAGTAAATTTCTGTATCTGCCGGAATAGAAACGGTGTATCTGACAGCAGCATCCTCAGGCGAATCGGGGCCTGTTTTTGTGGATGTCTTAATTATGGTTGTGCCGGTCTGCTCTGTTTCCTTGGTTATGGGATTAGCTGCAAAAGCGGGAACCGAAACAGCTGCGAGCATGGCCGCTGCGAGTGCGATAGAAATAAGCTTTTTCATAATTTATCTCCTTATATTTATTACGCGTTAGTATATTCTGCCGTAAAGGTAAGAACATCTGTATGCTCACCCGAAGCGGCTTTTTGCCATTCAGCCTCTGCGATGTTCACGGAGAGGTCATAAGACTTCATATAATCGCCCGGTAAAAACGCCATTTGCTCTGCGCCTGTAAGCGTGTAGGCGATAGTCTTTGAGCCGTCTAAAGTGTTGACAAGCTTTGAGCCGTTGAGCGACGAAACAGCCACCTTAACGGTCTTGCCGGGAGACAGCCACATTTTAGTTGCCGTAACCTTACCTATTGCGTAAGAAGTAGCTTCCCACGGTATTTCGGTATCGGCAGGAATTGTAAGCTCATACTCATCCTGTTTGCCCTCGCCGGTAGAAATCTTTACGGAGCCTACGGGGTTCTCTTTGTTCAGCGTAGCCGGAGCCGCGAAAGACGGAACAGTCACGAGCGACAATAAAAGGACTGCGAGCAAAACTGATAATGTTTTCTTCATAGAACCACCTCCTTATGGTCTTGATAAAGCATTTAATTTGTTAATTAACCTTTAGTGTAATCTACGGTATAAGTAAGAGTAGTCGAATACTCGGCTATCGGAGCGTCCGTCCAACCGGAAATCGTCAATGACGGTTTTTGAGCGGGAAGCGCTCCCTCATTTTTACCTGTAAATTCTGTGGAAGTAAAGTTCTGTGAAGTATACGGAAGAGCGTATGTCGATGTTGCTGCATTGGTGAGAGTGTCATTTGCGACAGAAGCACTGCGTGCTACGGAAACACCGATCTTACTGCCCGTGTCAAGTGAAGACGTAACCTTATAGGAAACATCAACAGCTTCCGTCTCGCCCCAAGGAACATCTATTTCCGCAGGAATTGTAACCTCAAAGAAGTCGTCTGCGGCAAAATGAATATTGACAGTTTTTCTGACAGGCTCATTTGTTGTCTTGTCAACAGCAACCTCGCCGGTAGCTTTATCGATAAGCTCTATTGTAATAACATCTTCACTCGTTACGGTAACGCCCGTGGCGGTAAACGTGAAGTTTATTGCCTTGGGAGCTGCCGCCGAAGCGGTGTTATTTGCGACATCCGCGGTTTCGGGAGAAGTTTTAAGAGCGTCTGCCGTTACGGTTTTTTCAATCGCACCCGTCATTGCTACGTTGTAATCGTGGGTGGTGCCTGTAGCGTCCTTAAGGCCTCCGTTTTTAGAGGTTACACGAAGTGTGTAATTTCCGTCCGGATAGTCAACGGCATTTGAAAGAGTAAAGACTGCGGTTCCCGTTGTTGCATCCTTATTGAGAGCGACGCTGTCTTTGTCTACCTCCGAAACAAAGTTCGGGAAAAGACGGAGGGTATCTATAATACCGTGGAGAGCTTCGCCGTCCGAGGAATTAACGGTGTTACCGTCGTTAACCTCTTGAACCTGCCTTATATAGCCCTTAAACGAATTGTACTCTTCAACCGCTTCCGTTATTGCGGTAAGGTCCTGAATACCGCTATTGTCCATTTGACCCTTAACGGTATTGTAAAGAGCCGTGTACTTTTCTTCGAGTCGAACAACGCCGCCCTTAACCGTCTTACCGGTGATGTCGTCGGTGTAAGTTTTGATATTGGCAAGCACCTTGTTAACCGCCGCGGCCGACTTAGCATAATTCTTATACTGAGGAGCGCTTGCAAATTTGTCGGCCTTATCAGTTAAGATATACTTAGCATAATAATCAAGGTCGTTATACTTCTCGATGTAGTTTTCAAGCGCCGCGGTCTGACCGGTAGGCATAAGCCTGCAGTCGGTCGTAAGGTCGGTCGCTTTACCGGTCTCGCCGTACATTGAAGCAACAAGAGCGTTAAGGTCTTTAATACCGGTTATAGCGGTACCGGAGTCACTCGTGTAGCCGTCACGGTAATTTTCGAGAAGTCTCAAGCGTTTTGCAACCTTATAAAGGTTTTCCATTTTTGTGACGTTCTCCGTACCGAGCGCCGCAATCGCCTCGTCGGTATAGCGCTCATAAGACTGCTCATACCAATTGATTATGTTCTGTACGTCAGCCGCGGTGAGAGAATATGCGCCGTAATCTATAAGCGGCTTCTCTGTTCCGCTCTCATCGGTGCCGATAACAAAACCGGGATAAGGTAAGGCGTTGCTGTCTGTTACGGAACCGCCGGTTGCTGCAGCCGGCATAGCCTCAATCAAAGGTTTCAAATCGGTAACCGCAATTTGCGGCTGATCGAGCAAAGTGATGCCGTCGTCGATGCTCTTGTACTTTTGAAGCACGCTGTATGCTCTTGCAACGGAAGGTATTGACTTTTGATAATCCGAAAGCTGCGCATAAAGAGCAAGTGCCGTGTTTATCTTTTCGGTACGAGTGTTCGCTTTATAAATATCAACATCCGCTACCGCGTTTTCAAACTGCATTGAAGTAAGAGACTTAACCTGTGCATAATCGTCGAACGAGACGTCGCCGGTTCTGTTTTGTACGCCTGCGCCGTATGCCGAGGTACCTTGTCTGTATGTAAAGCCGACAGAGCCTATTGTAAAGCTCTTACCGTTCAATGCGGCTGCGCTCTTTCCGTTTGCGGACGTATCGTCGTAATTTGACAAGGGCGCTATACCTATGGTAACACGGAAAATGTTGTTAAGGGCCTCGGCTTTTTCATCTATACGATAGTTAGAGGTTGCCGAAATGCCCTGAACGCCTCTCGCGAACTGGAAGAGCGGAATCATAACATAGCCCTTGTAATGAGAAAGGGTCAGGTAATCGCCGTCTCCCGTATCTATGCCGTACTCCGAGGTGTAAGCGTAAATTCTTCTCTTGTTTTCATCCTTGGCGGTACATTTAGCCCATTCACCCGTCTTGGGGTTAATGAGATAGAAGTAAGAAGCCGCGGGGTCTCTGCCGCAGTCGATGGTGTAGTCCTCGGCGGCACCGTCATAGTATGAGCTGATATTAAACGCCAGTGAGAATGTGTCAAGCTGAGAGAAGTCTGCGTAGAATACAAGTGCCAAACGGTCGGTTTCGCCTATTTCGTTTTTGGAATACGACTTAGCAAAATCGCCGAGACTCTCAGACGACATATTGTTGGCTCTCAGCGCGGAGTAATCGCCGCTGCTGCTCGGTTCTTCGCTGGCAAGTCCCTTTGTAATGCTTATGCAGTTATACCAGCCTTTTCTGTCTTCGGCATACTGGTTATTTATGGTAACCGTTGCGGCGTTTTTGCCCTCAAGGCCGTTTGATGTAATGATTGCCGAAGTACCGTTTTGACGATAGCTTGTAATACCGTTTCTCTGCGGGTCACTACCGAGAGCACCGGTCGGTATAAGTGTAGGAGTTGCGGTATCCTGAGAGTGCGCCGAAATAGCGGCGAAGGGAACCTGATATGTCAAATATCCCTTAGAATAGTAGTAATCCTTGCCCACCTGACCGGCATATTTTGAGTTTTCAAATTGCCAGCTTCTGGTGCCTTTTTCCAAGGAGCTGAAGTCGCCGAACGGTATAACCTTATTGTTTGTAAGCGCCTGGCCTATTACAACAGAGTTGTCGGCAAGCTCTTCTTCTATGAAGCTGAAGTACTTTAAGAGCTTCTCCTCTTCCGCTCTGCCGAGCATAGCGAGCTGGCTTAAGTTAAGGCGGATATAAACCTCATAAAGGCTCTTAACAACGGCTTTATCCTCATCGCTTACCGCGAGAGTATTTTCGTCGAAATCGGGAAGCTGCTCAAGCTTAGTAGCAATCATCGGAACAAAGTCCTCGGCGCCCGAGTTAGCCGAGCCATAGGTTTTACCGTCTATACAAGCCTGCTTGGCGGTCTTGAACTTTTCCCAAGCCTCAGTCATACCGAGTGCTGCCGCCTTGGTATCGAGCGCAGACTCCTCAAGGAATGAAGCATCGATTATACCGGATTTTCCGGCTACTTCGGATTTGTTATATTCCTCAATTGATTTTTTATAACCGGCTATCAAGTCCTCGATGTACTTAACGGCGCGGTAATCGTAGGAGTCGGGATTTTCAATGTACTTTTGGCAGGCATTGAAAATAGCGCGCGGAATTTCTGTTTCCTGGTCATAATATGTCTTAACGGGCGTGCCTGTGTTTGCTGCTCCGTTAAGGGTATTTTCGCTGTATTTCTGACCGTCTGTACGGTAGAACAATACATTATCAAGGAAAATCTTTTTACCTACGCTGCCGTTGTTGGTTTCAAGGCTCGTAGAAGAAGGGTCATACGAGCAGCCTGTAAACTTAAAGCCGGCGGACATAATATCCTCGATAGCTTTAAAAGCATTTGTACGATTAACTACCGGATCTTCACCCGTACCGATTTTGGCCTTATCGATATAAGCTCTTTTGGGCGAATCGGCTGTTGTCTTGCCACCGTCTTTCGTAGTCATGCACGGAGCGAGCATTGTGCCGCCGTCGATATAGTATTCGCCGCTAGTCCATGATGTCTTGTTAATTCTGAAGGAATAGCGTCTAATAAGCAGAGCATCGGATATCGAAGTACCGGCAGGGTCAACAACTACCGACTGCGAAAGCTTAATTTTCTCGTTATAATACTTGTCGGCATTTGCTTTAGTTTTATCCGAGTTGTTCCACACATACATATCGGACACAGGATTTTTTACACCGAAATCCTCGTTAGAATCCGTAACAACGGAGTCGGTTTCGGAGCACATAAACTGAAGCGGTATGCGGACATATCCCTTGAAGTGGTCAAGGTCAACAGTACCGTCTTTTAACATAACCTTTTTCCAGCTGCCGTCCGTTTGCTGCAGGTATAAATATGGGTCCTCACCCATATAGCCTGCTTTTGTGGTGCCGACAGTTGAGTAAATTATATCGCCGTATCTGTTAAAAGCATTACTGCTTTCACTGTAGTCGTTGTCAAAATCCTGTGCAAAATACTTTTCGTTTGAACGAAGGCGGAATGAAAGCCCCGTTACGCTGACCTCGGAGAAGTCGAGATAGTACCAAATCTCGGAAGCACCCGTCGGGTCCCAAGTCTGGCGGCTCCATGACGTATCAAAGGACTGAGGGCTGTCGGTGGTTGCGGCGGACTCGATACGCATTGCGTAGCCGTAGCTGTTGCCCGTGTCTTTAACGCCTACACCATCGGTTCTGCCTTCGAATGAAAGGTGATTACCCTCCTGCATATAGTCAAGAGAGCCTGACGTACTGCGTACATTGTTGATTTCGGCGGTTCTCTCGTTGGTTCCGGCATCCGAAAACGAACCGTGGTCATCTGCGTTACCTTTTTTATCAAAGGTAAGAATTTCACGCATGGCAAGAACGTTGTTTGTAACGGGGGCATAAGCGTCCGCATTGTATACATAAGTCGGAACATCCGAAACGTATGCGTTAACAGCCTCCGAGAACCAGCCGTCGCTGTCGTACGCCGTTATCGTAATATTGTAACGGTGATCGTCAGACAGACCCGCAGGCACCTTTGTTTTGATTTCGTCTGCCGTAATCTCAGCCGTGTACGGTGCAGTACCGGTGGGACTAACCATCTTGCGCAGCAAAACCGTGCTTGTGTGAACTTCGGTATATGTTCCGAGATCAACAAGCTCTAACATATACCCGTCAATTGTTTTTGTGCCGGTTTTGCGCTCGCTAACCTTAGCCGCGGGGAAGCTGACCGTAATTCCGCCGTCGTCATTAAGTGTTGCAGCCGCTTCCCTTTTATCCGATTCGGTAAAGGTCGGTATCGGGTCATATTCGCCCTCGCCGGCCGCGAGAACCATGGGAATCGACGTTACCAAAAGCACTACGCAAAGCAGCACAGCAGTTATGCTTTTTCCGATTTTAATCTTTGAATTTTTTTGCATAAACTGCAACTCCTTTCCTCAAAATCTGTATTTTGAATATAGTTTCTTATGAAACCACGATGGTCGTTTTTAAATCCATATTGTTAAGTTTACGCTGCTCTTTATCAAAGCTGTATGTCTTAACATGGATTGTTGCCGGATAGGTTCCTACCGCAAGCTCACGGTTCAGCGTGAACTTTGATATTGAATAGCCAGGCGGCAAGAGATTTGAGGTATATATAACCTCGCCTGTATCTGAAAGCTCTATTTCTATAACAAAGAAGCACGGGTTTTCCTCGGGGTTTGAGAATACGAAGCTTTGCTCCTTGGTATTTGCCGCCAAGGGAAGCTCGGGAATACCGTAGACCTTTATCTGCCTGCCCCTTGTTTTTGTTTTATCGGGTACGGAAATCTCGCCCTCGCCCAATATGGCATTTTGGTCGATTACGCCTGCGGGGGGCGTTGTGGTTGTGCCATCGCCGCCTGTCGGTATAACGGCCTTTAAAAGGAATATAAGACCTATTATAAGTGCCGCTATCAAAAGCGCAAACAAAAGCCAAAGCAAGAGCCTGTCTTTAACTATCGCAATGAATTTGTCAGCCTCTGTCTCTATGTAGCCGACTACCGCGGTATGAGGCATTTTCGTTGCGGCATACACCTTTTCGGTTTGCCCGTCGTCAGACTGCAAATCACCGATTTCGCGTTTGCCCTTCCCTATTTGACCGACAACCGTATAGCCGCCCGAGGGATAGCGCGAGTCTATTTCTTTCTTTTTGAAATAAGAAACCGAGAAGCCGGTTTTGCCGTTTTTGTAAACGCCCTCGCCATCGGCTCCGGTAAGATGCCGAAATATAAGATCTGCCAAATGAAAAACCTCCGATAAATTGATTAAAAACGCTATATATAATAGTATACGATAAATCCGCACCGCTTCGGGTTTACTTTAACGTTTGTTTTCCATCATTTTGCGGAGCAAGCGTCTATTTACCGATTTTAAGGCGCAAATGGGTACACTATTACACCGTATATTTATACTTAAGTTTACACCAAAAATGACTTGGTGTAAAGAGTTTTTAGCTAATTTAAAAACTCATTTTAAACAGTCTTTAAACCAAATATTAACAGATTGTGAACGCAGTTTGACAATCTTTTGTCATTTTAAAATGAAAATATGTAAAATTTTAGATTACAAACACATTTCGACAATAGTTGCAGCCGATTTAGGTAATTTTGTACAAATTATACACCTGAAATTCTCTGTAATCAATTCACTTTCAGAGAACTATTCCGTTTTCCTCTTGATTTTATCACGTGCTGTGCGACAAAAAAACACCATCGTAACAAAGAGCCGTTTTAATTTCAAAAATGACCGAAAAGCACAAAAAAACGGGCTTGTAAAGCAAATTACAAGCCCTAAAATGTTTATATCTATAAGATAATTTCGGATATTAAGGAGTTGGAGAGTAAAAATCCGCGCCGCGTCAGAGAAATTCCGCCGCTCTCACAGCTGCAAAGCCCGTATTTTTCGTATTGCTTTGCACTTTCAAGCATTTTTTGCGGTATCTCATGATGAAAACGGGCGTAAAAACGCTCTTGAGTAAGCCCCTCGCGAAGCCTTAAAGCGAGCATACAAAACTCCTCTTCGTCGCCGCCGTCACCCTCAGTTAAACGCTCGTTGCCGCTTATGAAATACTCAATATCACGCGGATAATATGTGCGTTTTCCGCCTAAAAACGAATGTGCCGAAGCACCTATGCCGAGGTACTCCTCATCGTGCCAATATTTCAGATTGTGGCGGCTCTCAAAGCCGGGAACCGCAAAATTTGATATTTCATACTGCATAATACCGTGTTCTTCGAGGTATTCGCACATAAAAAGGTACATATCGGCCGTATCGTCGTCAGAGGGGAACGGCAATTTGTCTCTCATACGAAAAAACGGCGTATTCTCCTCTATTTTGAGAATGTAGCAGCTGAGATGCGGCACACCAGAAGAAATGCAGAAATCAAGCGTGCTTTTAAGGCTCTCTTTTGTTTGACCCGGCACGCCGAGCATGACATCAAGCGAAATATTATTTATTCCCACTTTTTTAGCCCGTGAAACGACACTTTGAACCTCGCTTTTGCCGGCTCGTCTGCCTAAAATCCTGCGTTCGCCGTCATTTGCCGACTGCAAGCCTATGGAAAGCCTATTCACTTTACACTTGCTTACTTTTTCAAAGAATTCGTCACCGAGCGAAAACGGGTTGCACTCTACCGTTATTTCCGCATCATCGGTCAAAAACGTTGATTTTGCGCCGTTTATGATTTGACAAAGATAATCCGGAGCCAAAACCGACGGAGTTCCGCCGCCAATGTAAAGTGTATTGGCTTTGCAACCAAACTGTTTTGAATTATTCCGAAGCTCTCGCAAAACAGCCGAAACATATCTGTTTTTTGTATCGTCATCGGCGCGAAACGAGTAAAAATCGCAATACGGGCACTTTGAATTGCAAAACGGAATGTGAATATACAGTCCTATATTATTCATCGTCTAATTTAAGCACAGCCATAAACGCCTCTTGCGGAACTTCTACCGTACCGAACTTGCGCATACGCTTTTTACCCTCTTTTTGCTTTTCAAGCAGCTTCTTTTTACGCGTTATATCGCCGCCGTAGCATTTAGCAAGCACGTCCTTACGCATTGCCTTTACGGTTTCGCGCGCTATTACCTTGCCGCCCACGGCTATCTGAATGGGAATTTCAAACATCTGGCGCGGAATATTGTCCTTAAGCTTCTCAGCTATTCTGCGCGCTCTCGGATAAGCCTTTTCGGAGTGAATAATAAACGAGAGGGCGTCTATCATATCGCCGTTCAAAAGAACGTCGAGCTTTACAAGGCTTGACCTTTGGTAGCCGCAAAGCTCATAGTCGAACGAAGCATAGCCGCGCGTACGTGATTTTAAGACGTCAAAGAAGTCATAGATTATTTCGTTAAGCGGAAGTATATATTTTAAGTCCACCCTGTCGGCGTCAAGATACGTCATTTCTTTATATTCGCCGCGTCTGTCCTGGCAAAGGTCCATTATGGCTCCCACATAATCCTTAGGAGAAAAGATGTGCGCCTCCACCATGGGTTCCTCCGCAAAATCGATTGTTGCGGGGTCGGGGTAGTTGCACGGATTGTCTATTTCGACTACGTTTCCGTCGGTAAGATGTATTTTGTAAACAACCGAAGGTATTGTTGTTACGAGGTCGAGGTCATACTCTCTCTCAAGGCGTTCCTGTATGATTTCAAGGTGCAAAAGTCCCAAGAAACCGCACCTGAAGCCGAAGCCGAGGGCACTTGACGTCTCGGGTTCAAACGAGAGCGAGGCGTCATTCAGCTGTAATTTGGCAAGAGCGTCACGAAGTGCCTCATAATCCGCTCCGTCCGCCGGATAAATTCCGCAGAAAACCATCGGATTTACCTTGCGATATCCTGCAAGCGGCTCCGAAGCCGGATTTTCGGCAAGAGTCACGGTATCGCCTACGCGCGCATCGCCTACGGTTTTAATCGAAGCAGTGATATAACCGACCTCACCCGAGGACAGCTGCTTTGTCGGCTCCAAGCTCTTGGCGCGCATATATCCCGTTTCCACAATTGTAAATTCGGCACCCGTAGCCATAAGACGCATGGTCTGCCCCGGCCTTACCACACCGTCAACTATTCTGACATAGACAATTACACCGCGATAGCTGTCATATACGGAGTCAAAAACAAGCGCTCTGAGCGGCTTTGAATCGTTATCATCCGGAGGCGGCACAAGGTTTACGATTTCTTCGAGCACAGCGGGGACATTCTCGCCCGTTTTTGCCGAAATTCGCGGCGAATCCATACACGGTATGCCTATAACGTCCTCCACTTCTTTAGCAACGCGCTCCGGCTCTGCGGCGGGAAGGTCGATTTTATTTATTACCGGTACAATTTCAAGGTCGTGGTCAAGCGCAAGATAGGTATTTGCAAGAGTTTGAGCCTCTATCCCCTGTGACGCGTCAACTATCAGCACAGCTCCCTCGCATGCCGCAAGGGAACGCGACACCTCATAGTTGAAGTCAACATGACCGGGAGTGTCTATTAAGTTCAGTTCATATTTTTTGCCGTCGGCAGCCTTGTAATCAAGCTTTACGGCACGTGCCTTAATGGTTATACCGCGTTCACGCTCAATATCCATATTGTCAAGAAGTTGCGCCTCCATATCACGCTTCGCCACGGAGTCCGTAAGCTCCAACAAACGGTCGGCAAGCGTACTCTTGCCGTGGTCGATATGGGCAATTATGCAAAAATTTCTGATGTAGTCCTTTTTACCTGACATAAATTTCCTCTTTTATCTTTTTAAATCCCGTATATTATATCAAATTCGGAGTTAAATGTGAATACCGAAAATTATTTCTCACGGTCATAAAAAGACAGCATCGGCTTTATCTTTTTGCCGCCTATCACTCTCTGCTCGTAGTTTTTGGTTATTTTAAACACCGTCCCCGACAAAAGCAACAGACCTATAAGGTTCGGCAAAGCCATAAGGCCGTTAAACGTATCGGAAAGATCCCAAACAAGCTGAATGCTCGACACGGCACCTATAAATGTCATTGCGAGAAATATTATTTTATACACCGCAGTCAGCTTTTTTCCGCCTATATATTCTGCGGCGCGCGAGCCGTACACCGACCAGCCGAGTATGGTTGAAAAAGCGAACATAACTATACCTATGGATACTATATAAGAGCCCCATTTGCCGAGCACGCTCTCAAAGGCATATATTGTTATATTGACTCCCTCAAGTCCGCTTTGCAGATTTGCCCCGGTAGTCAGTATTACGAGTGCCGTAAGGGTGCATATAACAATGGTGTCAAAAAACACCTGAAATATGCCCCACATACCCTGTGTTACTGGTTCCTTGGCATCAGAGGAGGAATGGACCATTACGGACGAGCCGAGGCCTGCCTCATTAGAAAATACTCCGCGCGCCACACCGAAACGCATGGCTCTTGAAATACCGTATCCCATAACGCCTCCTCCGACGGAGCGCATACTGAACGCCCCCGAAAATATCTCGCCGAAAGCGTCGCCTATATGGCGGAAGTTTACGATTATTATTATAAGCGCGCCTATTATGTAAAACGCCGCCATAAAAGGCACAAATTTTTCCGTCACCGTGACTATTCTTTTCAGTCCGCCGTAAATTATAACGGCTATAAGGGCGCACACGACTATCCCCGTGACAATGCCCGGTATATTAAACGAACCCTTAAGTGCCGTGGATATTCCGTTGACCTGAGCCACCGAGCCTATTCCGAACGACGCGAACAGACAAAAAACAGAAAATATAACCGCAAGCCACTTTTGGCCGAGTCCCTTTTCGATATAATACATAGGGCCGCCCACCCACTCGCCTTTTTCGTTTTTTCTGCGGAAATATATGCCGAGCGCATTTTCGGAAAAGCTCGTCATCATACCGAGCAAAGCAGAAATCCACATCCAAAATACCGCACCCGCTCCGCCGGAGGAAATCGCGGTGGCTACGCCTACAATGTTGCCTGTGCCTACCGTTGCGGCAAGAGCCGTTGCAAGTGCCTGAAACTGCGATATGGCTTTTTCGTCCTTGGTTTTTGTTACCTTGCGGTCTTTAAAAATTGCGGCAACCGTATTTTTAATTGTGTAGCAAAAACGGCGTATTTGAAAAAATCGCGTACCGCACGTGAGATAAAGCCCGGTAAGCAGCATCAATATGAGCATCGGAGGCCCCCAAACGACGCTGTTTACCTTACTGTTGATATTCTGAATAAGCTCTACAAAATTTTGCATAGTACCTCCGAATGTGTTTTTATTGAATAACAAGAAAACGGGGCAAAAGCAGCTAATAACAGTATTGCTTTACGCCCCGAATTATTAAGAATAAAGCTTTCCGACTATGATGTTCACAAGCGAAACCGGCAATGCCTTTGAAAGTGTCAAAAACAGATGATATTTAGCGCCTTTTGTAGACAAAAGCTTCGGACGAGCTTTGGTTGCCGCAGCATACACCGCATCGGCTATATCGTCCGGCGACATACCGTTTTGCTCGTCGCGCTCCATACCGGCAACCGCTCTTTTAAGTGTTTCGCCGTAAAATTCGTCACCGGCGGTATTTTTCTCTCTTGCCGCGGTAAAACCCGTTTTAACATCGCCCGGCATTACGGCGCAGACCTTTATATTAAACGGTCGCACCTCGTTTGCAAGAGCCAGAGTCAGCGAATTTACAGCCGCCTTTGACGCCGAATAAAACGCCTGAAACGGTATGGCAAGCGGAGCTGCGAGAGAGCTGAGATTAACAATTCTTCCGCCGCCTTGAAGTCTCATATATTTAATTACGTTTTTTGAGCAAATAAAGCAGCCGAAGAAATTGACGTCAAACTGTTTTTTTGCTTCTGCAAGCTCTGTGAATTCAACCGCCCCTGAGATGCCGAAGCCTGCATTATTCACAAGTATATCAATGCTTCCGCTGTCATTATATATTTTTTTGAATGTCTCGGAAACCGAGTGCTCATCCGTGACGTCGCACGAGATATGCTTAACGCCTACCGTTTGAATCTTCGGCTCGCGGCGGCTCAGCTCATACACCCTATATCCGTTTTCAAGAAACTTACGGCAGCAGGAAAGTCCTATTCCGCTCGAACCGCCCGTAACAACTGCAGTTTTCATCAATCTCAACTCCGTTAAAGCAGGCTAAGGCGCAAAGCCGCCTCGCCCGTAAAATACAAAAGAATTTTATCACAGCGGAAACGTTTTCGCAACTAAATGCGAAAAAATATCCGTAAATTCTGTATGTGCAGCCATATGTAAGATTATTATATTGCCTTGCCGTATAGTCCCGTATTTTGCCAAATCGTCCGTTATTTTATTTTATTAAACAAGTCGATAATAAATACGTCTATATTGCTTGCGGCATATTCGGCGATGCCAAACGGCCGAGCTTTCTCAGACCGATTGCAGATTTTCACAATTTGCGGCGCTTTTACCGTTTTTTAACAGAATTACAGTTGCACATTTTGCTCGTAAGCTTTAAAATTACAGTATATAGTTATATAGTTATATTGTCGCAGGCATTAAAAGCGGCACGAGAATCGGTATAAATCCGAATAAAATCAGCCGTTTCATATTCACAAAAAAGGATGGAAAAAACAATGAAAAAGAGAAAGGAAATAACAAGGGTTTATCGGGATACCTTGTGTCGGCATTACTGTTTTTGTTGTTCGAAGCGGTGGCAATCACACTATGGCTAATAAAGGATAATCTGTTTTATTTGCTGAATTTCAGCTACATAGGCACCTGTCTCGCATTGGGGACGGCACTTTTTACCGCCGAGAAACGCTATGCGCGTCATTTTGTACAGCTGGCAGTCGGAAGTTATATGCTGCTGTATCTCGGCATAATCTCCCGAGAAAATATGCAGATTGAGGGCTTTTGGTACTATCTGTTCCTCGGCGTTTTTGAAGCAGCAACCATTCACTATGCCGTGGCCAAAATCTTCGGCCCGCTGCTGTTCGGACGCGGATGGTGCGGCTATGCCTGTTGGACGGCTATGGTTTTGGACTTTCTTCCTTATAAGCAGCCACGGAAGCCGCGAAAAGAAAAACTCGGAATTCTGCGCTATGTGATGTTTGCGTTATCATTGGCTCTTGTGTCGGGTCTGTTTTTGTTCAAGGTCGCAAATCTTGAGAAAATTATGTTTTGGCTGTTTCTCGCCGGAAATGCGCTTTACTATATATCCGGAATTGCGCTTGCCTTTATATTTAAAGATAACCGCGCGTTCTGCAAATATCTCTGCCCTATCACAGTATTTCTGAAGCCCATGAGTTATTTTTCGCTTCTGCGCGTCCACTGTGACGAGAGTAAATGCGTTCATTGCGGCAAGTGCCTGAAAGTGTGCCCAATGAATGTTGAGGTTAACAAGGATTCACGCAAGCGAAAAAACGGAACAGAGTGTATTCTCTGCTACGAGTGTACAAAAAACTGCCCCACAAAGGCACTGCATTAAAGCGAAAAATAAAGAAAGGTGCAATTCCGAATGAATTGCACCTTGTTTTTTACAAATTCAAAAAGTCTTTTCCGTAATCTACTCCGAAGTATTCGGCGAGCTGCTGCATTTCACTGTCCTTTATCGTGTTGACTCTCGGCATTCTTCCGTTTGTTATATTACAGGCGATTACCGACGGATATTTGCCTTTTGCAATCAACGGATTAATCCGCAGGAGCTTATTTCAACCTGCTCAAAGCTGCCGTGCTGCCTTTGATTGTGCCGCTCCGCCATTGGTTTTATCCTGCTGTTGTTAAAGCTCTCCCGGCATAATATTTTTATAGACATAATACTACACAAGTGCTAAAATTTAAGCAAATTCTAATTGAATTTAATTTTTAAAAATACTTTGGAAGAGTTGGCAAATGACAAAACAAAATTCTATGCTTACCGGCAAGCCGATAAAAAGTATAATTAAATTCTCGCTGCCGATTATGGCTTCATCGCTTTTACAGTATAACTATACATTGGTCGACAATATACTTGTCGGGCGATATGTAAGCACGGACGCTCTTGCCGCAGTCGGCGGAGTCGCCTCGATAAACTCGTTTATTGTCGGTGCGGCACTCGGCCTTACAAGCGGATTTACAATACCGGTGGCGCATGCTTACGGCGCAAAGGACCAAGACAGGGTCAACAGGTATTCCGGAAGCAGCATTACGGTGTCCTTCTTGCTCGGCCTGTTACTTGTTGTTGTCGCGCACATTATTTCCACTCCTCTTTTGAAGCTTATCGGCACGCCGGACGAAATTCTCGGTCTTTCCTCGGCGTATGTAAACATTCTTTACTTTGCAATACCGTTTCAGATGCTCTCAAACAATTTTACCGCAATTTCAAGAGCCGTCGGTGAGAGCAGAAAACCGCTCATATATTTTACGGCAAGTATTTTTGTAAATTTCGCGCTTGACATGCTGTTCATAAAGGTATTTCGCTGGAGCGTTGAGGGAGCTGCGCTTGCTACGCTTATTTCTCACATTACGGCAGCCGTCCTTACGGGAAATTACATTTTAAGGCGCAATACCAGCGTACACATTTCAAAAAAAGAGCTCAAACTTGACCTCAAAACAGCATTCATACAGTTAAAATTGGGAATACCTGTTTCGCTTCAGTTTACCGTTACCTCTATCGGGTCGATGTGTCTTCAAAGCGCGGTAAATTCATTCGGCACGGCGACTATTGCAGGCTTTACCGCCGCAGGAAGGGTCGAGAATATTGCAAATATCCCGCTGAGCGGACTCAGCGTCGGTACACAAACCTTCGTCGGGCAAAACTACGGGGCAGGAAAGCACGATCGAATAATTAAATCGGTTAAAAAAATATTTACGCTCAACATACTTCTTTCCGTCGCTTTAAGCGTTGCTCTTCTGACGGCAGGTATGCCGATAGTCAGTCTGTTTATGACAGAGCCTAATGAAGACGTCTTGTTTGCCGCCCATAAATATCTTATCGCCACGGCGGAGTGCTTCAGTCTTGTCGCGGTGCTGTTCGTTTTAAGGAACACTCTGCAGGGTCTCGGCTTTACATATGCAAATGCGGTTGCGGGTGCCGGCGAGCTGATAGGAAGAATATCAATAGCGCTTATTTTCACTCCGCTTATCGGCTTCAATGCAGTATGCTACGCAGCCCCTGCCGCATGGCTGCTTGCGGACATTCCGCTTGCGATTATATATTTAAAAAAGAAGAAGCAATTTAAGGCGTTAGCAATGCGGAATATGAATACAACAGCGGATATATAGCCCTTGAAATTTCTTTATCCGCAAACGAAATAAAAAGAATTATCATTAAACAGTCGAGTGAATCTCGTTTTATAAGTATCGACTTTATAAGACATTATTTATATTGGAATAAGCCGAAAAAGGAAATAATAATGAAAAAAAAGTGGTTATACAAAGTTGAAAACGATAAAATAAGTGTGCTTTTGTCTCTGATAGTAACGGTCATATTCGCTGCTGTTACGGCAGTATTGCATGGGTTTATTATCACCTTGGTATTTACAATAGTAATGGCTGCATTGACTCTTTGTTCTGCTTATCGTTTTATATTTATAAAACTTTTGATAGGAGAAGACTCGTTTTGCCATTGCAAATCACCTTGGGATAAAAAGGAATACAAGTACACAGATATATCAGAAGTTTGGGAAAGTACAGGTAAATCGGTAAACGGTGCGAGCCAGAACTATTTGAATTACAGAACCCCGAGCGGCGAAGTGAAAAAGTTTTATTTTTCGCCGTGTCAATATGATGAAATTTCTTTTCTTATTGAGAAAATAGACAAGGATTATTTTAATAAGGAAGAGGCCGACGGTAGCGAAGATGAGCAATAAACAAAAGTACGTGATTGACGGTAAATTATACGGAAAATTTCCAATGCTTTTATCTTCGGCAGTCAGCTTAGTATTTTTAATCTTAGCTGTTGACCAATTAAGAGGCGGAAGCGGTAAAATTTTTACAGTAGGTCTTATGTTTTCGGTAGGCTTTGTTTTGTCGTTGTTTGTTTCAATTCCGCTGATTAACAGATATTTTTTCTTTAAGGTATGCGTGGGCGAAAACGATTTTTCTCTTCGCACAACTCCGTTTAACGAAAAGACATATAAATATTCCGAGGTCAAAAACGCAAAAACAGAGCAGAAAACATCAATGAGAAGAGGCGGCGTTGTCTGTATTTATTATTTTTATTTCACGGACGGTGACAACAAAGAGCGTAAGTTTCTGTTTGACAAATCCTTGTATGAAAAGGAAACAGACGCATTAAAGAATCGAATAAACAAACAAAATCTCACTCCGTAACGGAGTGAGATTTTTTGTTAAGCACCGAATTTTAAATTTCGGGACGCAAGAATCAATAAGCGGTAGCGAAGCTTATTAAACACCGTGGTCTTACAGGTGCATTCTCAGAAACCGATTGCAGCCATCTTGCCGTCGTCTTGGCTTAAAAGCGGTGCGGCAATATCCGCTACGGTTATAGTTAGCATTTCGTCATCCGTCAAATGGTCAATGTCTGATTTTGCAAGTCGTGATGCCTGCTTTAATGAGGAAAGCTCAATCAAGTTTCTGACATATCTCCCGTTGCCGAAATCTTGCTTTTTTCTTGCGGCATCAAAAACCTCACTGAGCTTTTTATGCGCTTCTCCGGTAAACTTAAAGCCCGTTTTTTTAATCATCAAATCGGCTATATCTATAAGCTCGTCGGTACTGTAATCGTCGAAGTTCACATGAAATGCAATCCTTGAACGCAAACCGGGGTTTTTATTGAGAAACTCTTCCATTTTATCGGGATATCCTGCAAAAATAACAACAAGGTCACTACGGTTGTTTTCCATTTCCTGAACAATCGTGTTGATAGCTTCGTCGCCGTAAAGTCCGTTCCTATCGTCAACCAAAGAGTATGCTTCGTCAATGAAAAGCACGCTGCCCTTTGCCATATTAAAATGCTTTTTGACAAGCGGCGCTGTCTGACCGACAAACTGCCCGACAATATCCGCTCTGCCTACTTCATAAAGATCGCCTTTGGTGAGGAGCCCGTTATCCTTCATTATCTGTGCAAACAAACGGGCAACGGTTGTCTTTGCGGTGCCCGGATTTCCCGTAAACACCATGTGCATTGACGGGCGGTCAGCCTTTATTCCTTTTTCCGCATAGAGCTTTTGCATTTTGAAAAAGCTTACCGCGTTTTCGATAACCTCTTTTGCATTGTCAAGACCGATCATTTCGTGCAGCTCTACGGCCGCATTTCCTTTCGGAGCTGCTTTTACTATCTCCGCTTTTACTGTTTTTACATCTTTATACTGAGCATAAACGACAGTATGCAGTTTCTCCGTATACCACTCATCAAACCAGCGGTTCAGTTCTGTAATATGGAAGCTTTTTCCGTCCTTGATATTGTTGAAAAGCTTGTCGTCGGCATCTATTTTGTTATCCTTTGCCCTTTCGGACAGATAAATCTCAGCACGTTCGGCATTTGCCATATCCTCTGTAATTTCAACTATCGGCACAGACGTCAGATTTGCAAGAAAAGAATCGCGTGTTTTTACGGAATCGAGATTCGTCCAGAAAACAGTCAATACTGATTGGCAGAATGTTTTTGCCGTTTCACAAATTCTCTCAATGTTATTACGGTTGTTTCGCGCAAACCGGTCGTTGCTTTCATCATCCGAGTGATACCTGATGATTATCGCACCGCCTCCGCAGCTTCTGTAAAGCGCTTCAAGGGCACTATCGTTAAAACTTTCATTTTCATAAAAGTCAACATAAGTATAACGTTTATTAAAAATTCGACCGTTATCATACAGTGCTGAAATCAGCGAGCGCGAAAGTCCCTCTCTCGTTTCATTTAAGCGCGTTCTAAGGAAATAATGAACAGGATGACCTATTGGAGCTTTAAACATTTTGCCTGCATAAATCCTGTTGATTTCCGGAAGGAAGCTGTCTGAATACAGATGTTTTTTCGCCTCGTCGACAATTTTCTCTCGGCTTTTTAATTCAATAATGTTTTCACCGTATTTTAAGCTGTTAAAACCGTGTTGATTTAATAAAGGAGTTATGCCAAATTTTTCGGTGAGATCTTCGTCATCTCTTATAAAATTTGCATATTCTGCTATTCGGAGATTATCCCTTAGTCTATCAAAGACCTGTTCTTCGATAGAGTTGTACTCCGTCTTGAAATTGCATAATTTCATATAATTATCGAGGACACTTTTTATATTGCCGCGCTCATTTATAATCGCTCCGAAATAGATAACATTATTATTGCCGGTGCTTATGGCAAAAACATAGTCTTTTTTATCCGACTTGATATAAAATGTCTGTGATAGGCTCCGCATATTATCAGCAAATTCATCAAAAACGTCCGACTTTTTTCTCGGAATTTCAACATCCGAAAGAACGGTAGCTTCAATTTTGTAATATCGCATAATAAACCTCCAAAAACAAATAACTGACTTCCGGCTTTTTCTTACGCATATATAATAACGTTCGTGATGTACCTTTTTAAGTACATAAAATATCCTGTAAATACATATGGCTTTTGCTGTCTTACATTCTTTTTTTGATAAACGGTAAGTACAGAATTCTACTGTGCCAAGCCCGACAAACTATATAAATGTCTTTCCGAACAACAGCAAGTAACTC
>ERZ1034763.307-NODE-307-length-25220-cov-6.819471_pt1 | contig 25220 bp, 19 predicted proteins | sample MGYA00520701_ERZ1034763 | MGnify/ENA primary metagenome ERZ1034763 (study PRJEB33766, sample SAMN09781707) | gut metagenome | biome: gut microbiome | host: Homo sapiens | place: Madagascar | study: EMG produced TPA metagenomics assembly of the PRJNA485056 data set...
TGATTCCGCTTACCCTGCTGCTCCCGCTTCGTTTCGGAATTATGGGAGTATTGCTTGCGGGACCTGTTGCTGATTTTTCAGCGTTTGTGCTATCTGTTGTACTGGTGGGTATAGAATTAAAAAAACAAAAAAATGACATGTAAACAACAGCCCTATGTGAAAACATTCTTTTTCCGCCGTTAAGTAATCAAGAAGCAAAAACTAAAAACCGTTGCGATAAATTTTATAAATTTAGTAGGATAATATTTAGAAGTAAGGATTGAGAAAAATATGGAAACTATAAAATGGGTTCTATGTCCTATCTGTGGAAATAAAACCCGAACGATAATGCAAGAAGATACCGAATTAAAGAACTTTCCACTCTACTGTCCGAAGTGTAAACAGCAAACACTTGTGAATGTCAAGCACTTTGTTGTTTCGGTTAGCATAGATAGTGCAAATTAAGATGGTATCTGAATAGAAAAATACAGTATGCTAAATATTTTACAAGGCTTGATTTTCTAAGCAAACTCGCTTATAATTTGAGCCATAGCATATAGCTATTATCCACAGCTACTGAGCAAGTGTTATCAATACCGATAACAAAATGATAACATTAGCTTATATAGGCAGGATAATATGGATATATCAAATAATCAAAGGATTTACATACTCGGCAGAGAATAATTTCTAAATAAAATTAGTTAGGAAAAGTCGAGTTTGAGTAACGGACATGTTAAAGGGCAACGTCATTTATCCTCAAAAAGGTAAAAACGTTTAGCCTGACAAGTAAATAAAGAACAAGTAATAGACCTTGAAATGAGTCAAATATTTCTCATTCCAAGGTCTATTTTTTTCTTCATTCAATATAGGAAAAACCTTGTAAAATCAATACTCTTAAGAGATATGAATAGATAAACCACTTTTATTTTTCATTTCAGGATGTTCTTCCCCAAATTCACGGTTTTTATCCTCAAAGTCTTGAATCTGCTCTGCAACAGTTGGAATAGCGGGAGGAGTGAGCTTTTCGGATTCTAGTTGCGTTTTGCGTTGAGCCTTAAAATTAGCATCTATATTTGTGAGTTCGTCAGAAATGCCTTGCCAACGTTTTTGTAATTGTTCAGTCAAAGAAAAAATCCAGTCAGTACCATCGTATAATGGAGAATCCTTATATGGCAGATTTTCCTGTATAATATCTTCTTTACTTTTTAGACCGTAAGCTAGAAGCAAGGCACTAATGACATTATTGATTTCGTGAAAGTAAGCCATTCTATGGATCCCGTAAATTTGTGATGGGTGTTCAATGGCATCCTGAATTTTCCTATGATGTGGATGAAAACAGCAAAAAATTGATAAAAGCATTCGTGGCATCTGTTTGAAGAAGTTCATTCTTAAAGAGGTGCAGGAAATGAATTGTTTTATATAAGAGCAAGCAGAATTGAGATACCGGCATCCATTACAGATTGGAAAAATTCACTATCTTGCAAAATCCCCTCTAAAGTGTTACCATCAACTCAAAGTTAGCAACGACTAACATGCAATAGTCATATATAACTTGAGGAGGATGGATATGTTCATAGAGATTAAGGATGCAAGAAAGCATTATGGAGAGGGCGAGACACTTGTCAATGCGCTGGATGGCGTGAGTCTGTCGTTGGACGAGGGAAAGATATACGTTATTCTTGGACCATCGGGCTCAGGTAAAAGCACCCTGCTTAATATGATAGGTGGACTTGACAGTCTTGATTCAGGAGACATAACAGTATCAGGAAGAGATATCAGCAAGGCTAATAAGAAACGCATGGCTGAGTACAGACGTGAGGATGTCGGATTCGTATTCCAGTTCTACAATCTGATCCCAGACCTCACAGTACGTGAAAATATTGAGGTTGTGGCAGATATTTCCAAGAATCCGATGAATATAGATGAAGTTATGGAAGCTCTTGATATCAGCAAATACCGCACAAGATTTCCAAAAGAATTATCAGGTGGACAGCAGCAGAGAGTTGCGATTGCAAGAGCACTTATCAAGAATCCTAAGATGCTTTTGTGTGATGAGCTTACCGGAGCCCTCGATTCCAAGTCATCAAGAAGCGTTCTCAGGTTCATAGGCAAAGTCAATGAGAAGTTTGGAACGACAATCATCATAATAACCCATAACGAGGCAATCGCAGATATGGCAGATACTGTCATAAGAATCAAGGATGGTCAGGTTGCGTCATGTACAGATAATCAGCAGAAAAAAGATGCTGATGGATTGGAGCTGTAATATGACACTGAATAAAAGATATCTAAGAAATATTAAAGAAAATCTGTCATTTTATATAGCGTCCATAATTCTTACGGCAGTTGCGCTTGTTTTGTTTTATTTATTTTACATTGCCGGGACGGGAATCATGAACTATGGCGATGCATTTTTTGAAAGAAACAGACGTGAAGATGCGACATTTACTACATATTTAGAAATTCCAGATGACAGGATTGATGATTTAGAAGCAGAATATAATATCACATTTGAAAAAGAACATTATGTCAATGTGAATGAGGATGATTTAAAGATACGAATATTCAAAGCCAATAAGAAGGTTGATTTGTATGAAGTGATTGACGGAAACGACGTGTCGGCAGATGATGAGATAGTTATATCTAAGGGATACGCTGTCAATGAAAATGTAAATATTGGTGACAAAATAAAGATTAAGGGTAAGGAATATACAGTTACAGGATATTTCCTGCGCCCGGATTATCTTTATATGCTTGAAAATCCAGATGATTCATATAAGAATATAACATCATTCTTTCTTGCGTATATGACGGACAGTGCGTATGACAAGCTGGAGGCTAATTCGTGCCAGTATAAGGTCATATTAGGAGATAACACAGACCAGATTCAGTTCAGGAAAGATATTAATAATGAATACAAGATGAGCAGTTATCTTGCAGCAAATGATAACCAGAGAATAACGATGGTTGACGACCAGGCAACAATGTTCCTTATTATGGCATTTGTATTTCTTGTGACACTTCCTCTGATAACAGTTGCGCTTATTGCTATTATTATAGGAAGAAAGATTAAGAGCGAACAGAAGATGATAGGAACACTGTCAGCACTTGGCTACACTAAAAGACAGCTTATGTGGCATTACAGCGTGCTTGCCATGATTCCGGGAGTTATCGGAGGAATTCTTGTAACTGTAGTTATAAAGGTGATTCAGCAGCCATTTGGCGAGCTGGCATTAGCGGATTACGAGCCTATGCCGGCAAAATTCGTTCTGCCGATACCGATTGCGATTCTTGGGGCTGTTGTGCCTGTCATTATATATATGCTTGAAGCCGCTCACAAGGTAAGCAAAATGCTTAAAAATGATACAGTTGCCATGCTTAACGGTAGTGTCGGAGATGGTGGCAGAACACGTAAGGTTATGGTTGATAAGTCGTCACCAGTGCGAAGGAAATTTGCAGTGCGAAGCATACTTGCCAATCCGGGAAGAAGCTTTGTTGTGCTTCTTGGAGCATTTTTGGGAGCAATGATTATATGTGTGGCATTTATGTTCATTGACTCTCTTGAAAATGTTGTCGATAAAGGTTCGCAGAGCATGGGTGATTTCAAGTATCAATATGTGCTTAACAAGCTGCGCACTGAACCAGTGGATGATGCAGATGAGCTTGTTATAGGCAAATTTGAATATGATGGTTCGACATTTACAATGATTGGTGCCGCAAATGATGTGAAATATCTTAACATTGAAACAACAGATGGCAAGAGAGCGGACCTTAATGATGGATTTTATATCACTAATGTAATGGCATATTCATATGGACTTGGAAAAGGTGATACATTTACATTTATCAATCCTACGACACTGGAAGAGAAATCTATTGTGATTAATGGCGTTATTACTAATGATTCACAGAAGTTTCTTATTGGAAACAGTGATGATGCAAGAGAACTGCTTGGATGGAGCGGCAAGTCTTACAATGGATTAATGTCGCAGAAGGCGTTGGATTTGGGAGACAGCATATCGAAAACTGTGACTTCGGAAGATATAAGGGAACAGATGCAGACAATTCTTGATTCAATGGGAGCGATTATATATTCGCTTGCGGTTATAGGCGCGATTATCTGTGTTGCGGCTCTGTATGTGTCAGTTAATATGCTTGTTGCAGAGAACCGCCACAATATATCTATGCTTAAGGTTTTAGGACTTAAAAACAGAGAGATTAACCGCATGGTTCTTGATATCAATCATGTGCTTATACCGATAGGAATTGTACTCGGAATGCTTGCTGGATATGGCTGTATGGCTGTTGTGTTCAAGGTGTATTCTGGAATTGAAGGTGTGTTGTACTCAGCGGTCATATCAGCCAAGAGCATAATACTTACAATTGTCATAGTTGTTCTTTGTTATGTATTGTCACTGGCTGCGGTCAGAAAGAAAGCGGACAATGTGGATATGGTTGAGAGCCTTAAAGATAACAGAGAATAAAATACTGTGTGAAGTTCTTCTTATGTCGGTGCAGTTATTATGAGCAGAAATCAGTTAAAGATATATCATGCAGCACAGGACTAAGAAGATACTGACAAGAAAGATGGCTTGGCGGTGATAATTGAATATAGTCATCTTTCCTCATATATGCTATTATAAAATAACGAAAATTACTGAACGGATTATTGTGGCATATTGGTTGTGATATGGGTGCAAAGGTGAGGAACAGATGAATTGCGAAGATATGGTTAAGATGCCTGAATTAAAAGGCGTATTGAACTTGAAAGCTGGGGCGGAAGGCATGCTTCATCCGTTAAGATGGATATATTTTGCCGACTGCCTTCAGTGTGTTAAGAATGAGTATCGTGTTGAGGATTATATACATGGAAGCGAATTTGTGGTGCTTACCAACAGGAGCCTCACAGATGACAGCACAAGATTAAGAGAATTAATCAGCAAAATGCAGGAATATGACATAGCTGCACTGGGAATCAATGAAGGGCAGATATCGGATGAGCTTATAGATTATTGCAATGAGAACAGACTGCCGCTGTTCGAGCTTCCAGAGAAATTTCCGCTTGTGGATTTGAGCCAGATAATGTGCCAGAGACTTGTTCTTGAGCAGAATAATAAGAATTCAGCCGAGCAGTTATTTGCATCTATTCTGGATGCTGAGCATCTTAACAGAGGAAATGTATTTGCACAGGCGAGATTTTTAAATGTTGATTTGTCGGGAGAATTTCGTGTTATAGAATTTGCCTACCACAAAGATAAGAATAATTATGATGAAGGCGGATATGAGACTGGCAGGACAGATGGGGGAATGCATCGTGATGATTCACTTACAGTGGGTCAGTCGATAAGCAGAATTATCAGCACAGAATTTTCATATCATCTGTCTGAGAATATTCTTGTCCAGCTACAGACTGGTACAGTCCTTGCATTAGTCCCATCTGGCAGGATAAGCGATGAACAGTTAAAAGAGGTTCTTGGCAACATAGTAGATATTGCGGACCGTGAATATCACACTAACCTCTATGTAGGAGTTGGTAACAGCACAGGTTATCTTGAGGACGTGAAGCTAAGCCGTAATGAAGCATCTGCCGCAATCAAAGTCGCTGATATATCAAAGGCAGATGAACACATATATTTTTACAAAGACCAGGGCTTGTATACATTAATATCAAAGATTACAGATGATAAGTTCTTGGATGAATTCGTTGAGAAAAATATAGGAAAGCTCATTCATGCAGATGAGGTCAATGATGGAAATCTGTGCGAGACCCTTGAGAATTATCTCAACCACAACTGCAATGTAAAATATACAGCCGAATCAATGTATATTCACCGCAACACCTTAAATTACCGCCTGAATAAGATTCAGGAAATCTTAGGCAGGGAATTTGATGATATAGAAAGCTGCCTGACTTTAAAACTTGCATTTATGATAAGAAATTACCACAAAATGCGCCGTGAAATATAGACTTGTGCATGATGCACGAAAGATTTAGTGCACCGTGTACATTGTAATATAAAACTGGACTGTTATAATTTAGGCACAATCAAATAAAGCAAAGACAAAGGCGTCGAATTAAGTATTTTGCAATACTTTATTCGGCGCCTTTTTGTAATTTAAGGAGGACAAATTTATGACAACAAAGGATTTAGCAAATGCATTACCAGAGATTATAACAGAGCAGGTTCCAGGACCAAAGTCAAAAGCACTTCTTGAAAGAAGAGATGCAGCAATTCCACAGGCATTATGTGGCAAGACATATCCAATATGTATCAAGCAGGGCGCAGGCGCAATGTTTGAAGATCTTGATGGCAACAAGATTCTTGACTGGATCGGCGGCGTAGGTGTTCTTAACATAGGCTATTCTAATCCAGAGGTTATAGAGGCAGTTAAGGAACAGGCTGAGAAATATTTCCACACAATTTTCAATGTATATGTACATGATGGTTATGTAACACTTGCAGAGAGATTAAATAAGATTATGCCATGTAAGGGCGATGTTAAGAAGACATATTTCGCTAACTCAGGTGCAGAGTGTGATGAAAATGCAATCAAGATTGCAAAGGCTTACACTAAGAGAAATGGTGTTATCTGCTTCACAGGTGCATTCCACGGAAGAACTAATCTTACAATGGCACTTACAGCCAAGAAGATATATGCAGTCGGCATGGGACCATTCCCAGCAGGAATTTACCGTGCTCCTTATCCATATCTTTACAGAGCACCTAAGGGATACACAGAGGCTGAGGCAATTCAGTACTATATTGATGAGTTAAACAGAATATTTGATGAGGGTGCTCCAGCAAGCGAGATCGCTTGTATGATTTTAGAGCCACTTCAGGGTGAGGGCGGATTCATTCCAGCACCAATTGAATGGGTTAAGGCAGTTCGTAAAATCTGTGATGACAACGGAATCCTTATGATAGCAGATGAGGTTCAGTGTGGTAACTGTAGAACTGGTAAGTATTATGCTTCTGAGTACTGGAAAGAAGCAGGCGCAGCTCCTGATATCGTCACAACAGCCAAGTCTCTTGGTGGTGGTCTTCCAATATCAGCAATCACAGCAAGGGCAGAGGTTATGGATGCAGCTCCAGCCGGAACAATCGGTGGTACATTCTGTGGTAACCCACTTGCGTGTGCTTCTGCATTAGCAGTCATGGATATAATGCAGAGAGACGATTATGCAGCTAAGGCAAGACATATCGGTGAGGTTGTTACAGCAAGATATAAGGAACTTCAGAAGAAATACCCAGTTATTGGCGATATAAGAGGTCTTGGTGCCATGATTGGTATAGAGTTCGTAACAGACCCAGAGACTAAAGAGCCAGCAACTAAGCTTGTTGCCAGCATTATTAAAAATGCTATGCAGAAAGGTCTTCTCCTTGAGAGCTGCGGTACAGCAAGCAACACAATCCGTTTCTTAGCTCCACTTACAATGACAGATGAGCAGATGGAGAGAGGTCTTGAGATATTCGAGGAGGCAATTAAAGAAGCTATTGAAGCTTAGATAAATATATAAAGACAAAGGTGTCAGGGCAGACGGATAACTAATATCCGTCTATCCTGACATTCTTTAAAATAACTATAATTGGAGGAGATAGCTATGGAACAGAAGTCAAAGTTTGATAAGGTAATGGGTGCGTGGGACATACTCGTTATCGCATTTGGTGCAATGATTGGCTGGGGCTGGGTTATTAACTCAGGTGACTGGATTACAACAGCCGGCTTTATGGGTTCAATTATTGCGATGCTTATAGGTGGAGTGATGGTGTTCTTCGTAGGTCTTACATATGCAGAGCTTACATCTGCAATGCCTCAGTGTGGCGGTGAGCATGTGTTCAGCTACAGGGCAATGGGTCCTACAGGCTCATTTATATGTACATGGATGATTATATTAGGATATGTTGCTACATCAGCATTTGAAGCAACAGCACTTCCTACAGTAATCACATATCTGTTTCCTGATTTTAATCAGGTTTACATGTATTCAATAGCAGGCAAAGACATATATCTTACAACTATTATATTAGGTGTCGGTGTTGCAATTCTTATCACAATTATCAATATCAAAGGTGCTAAGACAGCAGCTATGTTGCAGACAATACTTACAGCAATTATTGCAATTGCAGGAATACTTCTTGTAGTTGGTTCTGCTGTTAATGGAGATGGCTCTAATATAACAGGACAGATGTGGGAGTCTTCAACAGGAAGCACACTCGGAAGTGTGTTCAAGGTTGCCTGCATGACACCATTCTTATTCATAGGATTTGATGTTATACCACAGGCGGCAGAAGAGATTAATGTACCATATAAAAAGATTGGTAAAATCATGCTGTTATCTATATTCCTTGCTGTTGCATGGTATCTTCTTATAATATTTGCAGTCTGCTACATTATGCCACAGAGTGCGATTGCACAGGAAATGTCATCACAGAACGGACTTGTATCAGCCAAGGCTATTGAGATAGCTTTCCGTTCACCAATGATGGGCAAAATCCTTATAATCGGCGGTTTATGCGGAATTATCACCTCATGGAATTCATTCCTTATGGGCGGAAGCAGAGCGTTATATTCAATGGGTGAATCACTCATGATACCTAAGGTATTCGGTAAGCTTGGAAAGAACAAGACACCAGAAGCAGCTATTATCCTTTGTGGTATTGCATGCTGTATAGCACCATTCTTCGGAAGAGGCGTTCTTGTATGGCTTGTTGATGCGGCTTCATTTGGATGTGTTATTGCCTATATGTTCGTGTCAATATCATTCTGTATATTAAGAAAGAAAAAGCCGGAAATGGAGCGCCCATACAAGGTAAAGGCTGGTAAGTTCGTAGGAGTTATGGCAGTAGTCATGGCTGGATTTATGACACTTTTATATATTGTTCCAGCATCATTTTCAGCAGCACTTATATGGCAGGAATGGGTAGTTGTAGGAACATGGCTTGCATTGGGAGCGTTCTTCTACTTCTATTCTAAGAGAAAATATGGTGCAGAGTTCGGACGTGATATATTCATTATCACAGATGAATCTAAGACAGAGGAAGTTGATCCTAAGATTGTTGCTATCAATAAGAAATATGAGGGCAAGCATTTCGTTGTTACAGTTGGTTGTGAGTACGGAAGCGGCGGACCAGAGATTGCCAAGATGGTTGCTGATTATTTTGGAATAGAGTATTATAACAGAGACCTTGTAGATAAGGTTGTAGAACAGATTGGTGTTGATAAGGGACTTGTTGAGGAGGCCGATACCAAGATTGGTGTAAGATATGGATTTGATACATCTTATGGTATCCGTTATGCCAACCTTTCAAACCGAGTAATTGATGCACAGTTCCAGGCAATTCACGATTTCGCAGAGAAGTCATCATGTGTTATTGTCGGTCGAAGCAGTGATTATATTCTCAGAGACAGAAATGATGTCTTAAATGTATTTATATATGCACCAGAGGATGATGAGGTAGCTGCTGTTATGAAAGCAAAAGGTATTAATGAGCATAAGGCAAGAGAGGAATGGGAGTCTGTTGAGAAGGCACAGCACGCAAGACATGAATACATTACAGGCAAGAAGCGTGGTGACAGACATACAAGAGATATTCTGCTTAACAGCAGTTTGCTTGGATGGAGACAGACAGCAGATTTCATTATAGACCTTGTGGAGCGCAAATATGCTATTAATGATGAGGAAGTCAGGAAGGAGGCTTAATATACATGAAAGGTTTTTCGATCAAGACAGAGATTGAGGAATATGATACATTTAAACAGTTCGCAGAGGAAGCGCAGTTAGGAGCAGATGATTTAGTGCTCTGCGGTGAGCATACATATAACGATTATATTGCACCACTTAATACAGGTGTGCAGACCTTATTCAGGGAGAAATACAGCAAGGGTGAGCCTACAGATGGTGATGTCGATGCAATTCTTGATGCATGCAGAGGCAAGAAATATGGAAGAATTATAGCCATTGGTGGTGGAACAGTTATTGATATTGCCAAGGTTGTAGCCGTTGCAGGAGCAGAAGATAAGGTAGATGACCTGTATGATAATGTCGCCAATCTTACGAAAAAGCACCCTCTTATAATAATTCCAACGACATGCGGAACTGGAAGCGAGGTTACAAGCATATCTGTAATCAACCGTGTCAGCAAAGGTGTCAAGATGGGTCTTGCCTCTGAGGCAATGCTTCCAGATAAAGCTGTTATGATAACTAATATGCTTGATTCATTACCATACAAGATATTTGCAACATCATCAATTGATGCGATGGTACATAGTGTTGAGTCATTTTTAAGCCCTAACGGATGCAGTATATCAAGAATTTTTTCAACAGAAGCATTAAAGACAATTGTCTCATGCTGGAAGAAGGCTGTAGATAATGGCGGCGGTGATGCATGGAAAGAGTACGCCGCTGATTTCTTAAAAGCCTCTAACTGGGCTGGACTTGGTTTCGGATATGCCGGCTGTGCAGCAGTCCATGCATGTGCATACCCATTAGGTTCTGTATACCACATTCCACATGGACAGTCCAACCAGTTAATGTTTGCCCCAGTTATGAAGAAATACAAAGAACTCCAGCCAACAGGCAGAATCAATGATCTTGAAGCCTTAATAGCCGAAACCCTCGGCTGCCACGCAGAAGAATCACTTGAAGTTCTCTATTCTTTAATGGACGAAGTCCTAAAGAGCGAGCCTCTTAAAAACTTCGGTGTCAAAGAAAGTGACCTCCCAGTATTCGCCCGCGACGTAATCAAAACCCAGCAGCGTCTCCTGAAAAATAACTACATCCCTCTCACCGAGGAACAAGTACTGGAAATATATAAGTCAGTATTTTAAGGTTTTGTTAAGGTTCTCCCAATTCAATGGTAAGGAATGCGTGTTATTATAACACCATCAAATAACAAACCCATTGAATTAAAGGAGGAATTATATATGTGGTCGAGAGCAGATTTAAAGCAGAGAGCCAAGAATACATTTAAGTTGAATTACTGGAAGTGCGTTCTTGTAAGTCTTGTACTTGTACTTATAGCAGGAGGGGGTGGTGGAAGTTCAATCAGTTCATCATCTACATCAAGATTTACAGATACTTCAATAAATAGTTATGATGATAGTACATATAATGACCTGGGCTTAGAGGAGATTATCCAGAAAGCGGCAGACTCAGATCATATAGCGTTTTTAGCTATGTTTGTATTTGTTGCATTTGTGATAGTATTTGCAGTCGCATGCATTATTGATATCTTTATATGCAACCCACTTGAAATCGGTGGCAAGAGATTCTACGTGCGCAACCTTCATGAAAAAGCACAGGTTGGTAATTTAGGATTTGCATTTGACACTAATTATATGAATGTAGTTAAGGTAATGTTCTTTAAAGACCTTTATGTAGTATTATGGACATTGCTTTTCATCATTCCTGGTATTATCAAGGAATATGAATATATGATGGTTCCATACCTTCTTGCTGAGAATCCTCAGATGAGCAAGGATGAAGCATTTGCTGCAAGTAAGCAGATGATGACAGGTAATAAGTGGAGAGCCTTCGTACTTGATTTTTCATTCATAGGATGGCATATCCTTTCTGTCCTTACATGTGGAATACTTGAGGTGTTCTATGTTGCTCCATATGTTGATGCTGCACATGCTGCACTTTACGATACACTTGCATATGGTGGACAAAATCAATTTACAAATAATGCATCAGATAGTATAGTTATGGAAAATACAGATAATATGTAGGAGCCGTTATGAGCTATAAGATTCTGATTGCAGATGATGAGCCGGAGATAAGAGAGCTTCTCCGGCTCTATTTGGAGAATGAAAAATATATCGTGATTGAGGCGGCAGATGGGCGTGAAGCGATGGACAAGATGCAGTCCGATAAGCCCGACCTGTGCATACTTGATATCATGATGCCGGAAGTGGATGGATACACATGTCTTGCACAGATTCGCAAGCAGAGCAATATTCCGGTTATAATCCTTTCAGCTAAGAATGCGGATTCGGAGAAGATTCTTGGACTTAACATGGGAGCAGATGATTATCTTTCCAAGCCATTTAATCCGCTTGAGGCAGTTGCCAGAGTCAATTCTAATATAAGAAGATTTTATGCATTAGGAGCTGGTGTTGATGGCGTTAACAACAGCAGTGCAGAGGCTGGTGAATCAGCGGGAAGACAGCTTAAAGTCCGTGACCTTACACTGGATGAGGATTCGTGTACATTAATTAAAGGTGATAAGCAGATTGAGCTCACATCAGTTGAATATAAGATAATGGAGATGTTCATGACACATCCGGGCAAGGTCTTTACCAAGCAGCAGATATATGAGTGCGGCTGGGGTGAGGATTATATAGTTGCAGATAATAATATTATGGTGTGCATAAGCAAGCTACGTTCCAAGCTTTCAGTTGATGCATCTGAATATATCAGGACAATACGCGGATTAGGATATCGTTTGGAAAAATAGGCGAAAAAGCGAGGGCTTGAGAAATAGGTGAAAAGTATGGTTTGGAGAAATAGATGAAAAAGTATGATGAGTTGAAATGGTTTCTTATCAGAAAATTTATAGAGATACTGCTTGTTGTCGGCGTGGCAGAATATTTCATAACATTTGCGATTAATTCGTATGTTATGCCTTTGGTATTTGAATATTTCTTTCCTGATTATGATAACATCAGAATGGCAGGTTCAGAGGCGGTAGCGTTTTTTGTTGTTATGATGGTGCTTCTGTGTCTGGGAGCAATCGGGTCAGTATTTCCATTTCCGATAAACGGAATTATACATGGTGGAATTGAGGAGATTCAGAGCGGACTATCCCAGATTATGTACTCTATGGATGAGACTACATCGGTATATACGCTTGACAGATATAATGCAATATTATTGTTTCTGACTGGATTTGCACTTATTGCGATTGTGGCGGCTCCGTATATATTAGGAGCTTTATGTTTTGCAAAGATTATAATCAAGGAATTCAGGGCTATTCAGGAGGAAAGAGAACAGCAGCAGAGAGATTTTGATAAAAAGAGAAATCTTATGCTGTCAGATATTGCACATGACCTGCGCACGCCTATGACAACGGTTAACGGATATGCCAAGGCACTTGCTGACGGAATGGTGACAGATGAGACAAAGAAGCAGGAATATCTTAATGCAATCCAGAATAAATCTGTCCGCATGAATGAGCTTATCAATCTGCTGTTTGAATATGCGAAGCTTGACAGCGAGGGATTCAGGCTTGATAAAACAAAGCTGGATTTGTGTGAGCTTTTAAGAGAAAATGCGGCACTTGCCTACTCAGATATTGAAGAGGCAGGGATGGACTTTGAAGTGCGGATACCAGAAGAACCGTATTATATCAATGTGGATTCTATACAGCTTTCAAGAGTTGTGACTAACCTGCTTAACAATGCGATACGTCATAATCCAAAGGGTACGACAATAACATTGTCAATGAAAGAGGAAGCAGCAGGAGTCATGGTTGTTGTTGCTGATGATGGCAATACAATCCCAGATGATATCAGCGGGCATATATTTGAACCTTTTGCCAAAGGCGACTCGTCAAGGAGAAGCGGAGGAAGCGGACTTGGATTATCCATTGCCAAGAAGGTAATCGATATGCATGGATGGGATTTAAAGTTTGTGTCAAAGCCGGATGACAGAAATACAAAGGCATTTGTTATATGGATTAAAAAAGATAAACAGGATTATATATATGGATAGTGCAGGGAAGTAATGTGATGAATAAGAGAGGTTATGTGATGGCAGCCGGCAGCGTTTTGCTGGCTGCTATGGTGTTATATGGATGTGGCAGAGGAAAAAATAGTGACATTAATGTTAAATTAGAAGGAACAGGAAGTGAATTGGCAAGCATGACAGGCAATAATATAACAGCTAACACTGATGCCACAGCCGCAACAGGGGCTGCGGCTGATATTGGTTCAGCGGCTGATGTTGGCACTGTGATTGAGGCGGATGCAGCAGATAAATCTAATAGCGAAGACAGCCAGTTTTACATAACAGAGATTACAGATGAGCTGTTTGCGAAGATGCAGGGGAAATCATACAAGGACAACTGTACAGTGCCAAGAGAGGATTTAAGGTATCTGCATGTGCTTCATAAGGATTTGAATGGAGAGACAAAAGAGGGCGAGATGGTTGTAAATCAATTTATCGCAGAGGATGTGCTTGAGATACTAAAGGAACTGTACAAGGCAGATTATCCGATTGAAAAAATCAGACTTATAGATGAGTACGATGCGAGTGATGAGATGTCTATGAGAGATAACAATTCATCATCATTTAATTTCAGATTTATATCATATACTACAACAGTGTCAAAGCATGGCAAGGGACTTGCAGTTGATATCAACACACTCTACAATCCATATGTCAAGATGGTTAATGGCAGTCTTAGTGTAGAACCTGCTACGGCTGTGGAGTATACAGACAGAAGCAAAGATTTCAGATGTAAGATAGATCATAATGACCTGTGCTACAAGCTGTTTACAGAGCATGGCTTTGAATGGGGAGGAGACTGGGAAAGTGCCAAGGATTACCAGCATTTTGAAGTGCCAGATGATGTAATCAAAGTAAATGGCTTGTAAAAATGGTGTAAATGTTTGTGATAATGATAAAAAGTATTTCTAATATACACAAGTATCTGATATACTTATACGAGTTTAAAATTATAAAAATAATAAGGAGGAGTTATCGTGGCAGATATAATTAAAGCGATAATCTACGGTATTGTAGAGGGAATCACAGAATGGCTTCCAATAAGCAGTACAGGTCATCTGATACTTGTTGAGCAGTTAATTCCGTTCAAGGGAACAAGCGAGAATTTCTTTAATGTATTTGATGTCGTTATCCAGCTTGGAGCAATCCTTGCAGTAGTAGTTTTGTACTGGAGCCAGATATGGCCATTTGCACTGACTAAGCAATCGCGGGCAGGAAAGAAAGGAATGGATGCATTCTTCAAGAAAGATATATGGATGCTCTGGTTTAAGATATTAGTGTCCTGTGTTCCAGCCGCAATTATAGGAATTTTATTTGATGATTTATTCAATGCGTTATTCTATAACCCAACATGTGTTGCCATTGCACTTATTGTATTTGGTGTGGCTTTCATAATTATAGAGCGCGCTAATAAGGGTAAGAGTTTTAAGATTAACTCATTATCAGAGATTACATTTAAAACAGCAATTATAATCGGATTATTTCAGGTTATAGCGGCAATTTTCCCAGGTACTTCAAGATCAGGTGCCACAATTGTAGGTGCGCTTCTGATTGGCGTATCAAGAAGCATAGCTGCTGAGTATACATTCTTCCTTGCAATTCCTGTAATGTTAGGTGCGAGCCTTTTAAAGCTTGTAAAGTATGGCCTGGCATTTACAGGAACAGAGCTTGTTGTGTTACTTGTAGGTTCAGTAGTTTCATTCGTTGTATCTATATTTATTCTTAAATTCCTTATCAATTATGTTAAAAAGCATGATTTTCAGGTGTTTGGATACTACAGAATTGTTCTCGGCGCAATTGTGCTGTTATGTGGAGCCGCAGGTCTGATACATTAGTAATAATATAAAAAGAGAATGATATAAAAATAGTTCGTGCATGATAGCGTTATACGTGATATAATTAATTAAATATGAGATGGAGGGACAGTATGGAGGATAGAATAGCAATCTTGATTGATGGAGATAATATATCACCTAAATATGCGGAGTATATTAAGAAAGAAGCTGAGCATATAGGGAGAATTAAGATATCAAGGTTGTATGGTTCGATAAGTTCCCCAACTGTAAAGTCATGGTACGGTGTTATGCCGGGTCAGGGAATCACTCCTATGTTACAGATAAGCTATGCGAATGGCAAGAGTATAGCTGACCAGGCACTCACAATAGATGCCATGGACATACTTTACTCAGGTCAGATAGATACACTGTGTCTTGTAAGCAGTGACAGCGATTTTACCAAGCTGGTTTACCGTGTCAAAGAGGCTGGTATAACAGTGATTGGCATGGGTGAGCAGAAGACTAATGAATCGCTTGTCAAGGCGTGTGACGAATTCAGGCTTCTTGATCTTATATATAATAATGAAGTTAAGGAAGATGGCTCTGCACAGGTTAATCAGGCCGCAGATACTGTTATGTCTGAGGAAGCAGATGCGATAGAAGATGAGGAGATTATTAAAGAGGCTTCTCCTATAAGCGTGCCGACTCTGGATGAGGTTTTATCTGAGATATCAGAATATCTTGAAGATGACTGGCAGAATCTCGCGAGTGTTGGAATACATATGTCTAAGCGTTGCCCGGGATTTGATGCACGAATATATGGTTACAGGAATTTCTCGGATCTTATCAAGAAGAACAGCAACCGCTTTGAATTGAAGAATGAGCTGGCAGAAGATAAGATTCATAAGATTGTATATGTAAAAAAGAAATGAGTATATATTATGTGCTTGCAATATAAAAATAATGGTTGACATTGCCATTTGTTTGTGGTAAATTAATTCACCAATATGGGAAAAAGGTACTAATTAATTTGGCTTTGGATGAAAGGAATGTAGGTACAACTAAATGAAGAAAAAACTGAAGGAAAAACTGAAGAAAATGAAACTCAATGACAGGGTTAAGCATGGCTATGCTGTAGCAGTTAAGTGCATGATTGCAACAGGCCTTGTGGCTATTATTTGTCTTTGTGTTCTTGATTTAAGATTTAATGATTATGTCAAGGGCGCACAGAAGACAGATACTGCTGTTAAGGATAGCATTATTAATATAGATAATGCCGCACGTAATGTCAGAGAGATGGCTCTTAATGATGATAAGACGACTTATAGCACATATAAGAAAAACTTTGAGACAGAGCTTACAGGTTCAAAGGAACAGATTAGTGTAATCAAAAGTACTAATATTATAGATGAGTCATTATATAATGAGTATGTAACGGCTCTTAATGAGTGGGCGACAGTTGGTTACGATATAATCAACCAGATTGAAAAGGGTGATATCGGCGGTGCCAAGAATAAGATACATAATGTCTGTACACCAGCCCTTAACAATCTTATGTCTATCGCTGACAGAATGGATGCTGTCACAGATAAAGAGACTAACAGTGCAGTTATCTTATGCAATGTTGTAGCTATAACAGGTTTTGGAATAACTATTCTTTTTATAATCCTTGCGGTTATTATATCAAGAAGAATTGGAACTACTATTGTTGGACTTATCATGGAGCCTATACAGGAGATTGGGAAGATTGCAGACGACCTTGCAGATGGTAATCTCCATACAGAGCTTGAATATCATTCAGATGATGAGCTTGGTTTCCTTGCACACAGCTTACGTTCATCAATAAGAACACTTAATTCATATGTAAGTGATATATCAAGGGCTATGAAGCAGTTCTCATCAGGTGACTTTGATATCCAGCCACAGGTAGAGTGGAAGGGCGATTTCAAGGAGATACTTGATTCATTCATGGCATTTGAGGGAAGCATGGCTGATATGGTTAAGAATCTTCAGAAGGTTGCTGACCAGGTATCAGAGGGTTCTGATCAGGTGGCAGAGAGTTCTACAGAACTTGCGGAAGGTGCAACTAACCAGGCGGCAGCTATTCAGGAGCTTACAGCATCACTTACAAGTGTGTATGAGAGAGTTTCACAGAATTCACAGAATGCCAAGGATGTCAGTGACAAGGTTGGCGAGCTTGGTACACAGCTTGACAGCAGCAATGGCAAGATGAGTGAAATGGTTGATTCGATGCAAGAGATTAACCGCTCATCTAATGAAATCAGTAAAATTATCGCAACTATTAATGATATTGCTTCACAGACAAATCTTCTTGCGCTTAACGCATCTATTGAAGCGGCAAGAGCTGGTGATGCCGGAAGAGGTTTTGCGGTTGTTGCAGACCAGGTAGCGGTACTTGCAGCGCAGAGTGCAGAGGCAGCAAAAGAGTCATCAGCACTTATCGAATCATCTGTAAAGGCAGTTGAGAATGGTATGGTTATTGCTAATGATACTGCTGTACAGCTTGGTGGAGTTGTTGAGAACTCTAAGGCGATTGTTGTTGAGGTTAATGATATTGCGGAAGCTCTTGATGCCCAGACAGAGGCAATCAAGCAGGTTGACGAGGGTGTTGAACAGATTAATGATGTTGTACAGACTAACTCTGCTACATCAGAGGAATGTGCGGCAGCAAGCCAGCAGATGAGCAGTCAGGCAGATGCATTGAAGGAGCTTATATCTAAGTTAAAGATTGCACATATTTAAAAATAAATATTCATATGTTGTATAGGATAAGGATATTGATATTGAAGTCAATATCCTTATTTTTGTTAACGATATTTTTATGGTAATAATGATTTAAATTGAATAATAATTGCATAGGTGTTATACTGATTATAATATTTAATGAGCGTGTAAAATCAATAAAGATAAATCTGTTGTGCTGCTTATGATGTACTAATGTAACAGAAAGAGGTATTATATTATGACAAGAAAAAAATTAATATGTATAATGGCTGCGTTTGCAGCTATTTTGTCAATAGGGTGTGGAATGTCTCCATCAGGACCATCGGGTATTGCCAGTGAGCCATCGGCTAATGATGGAACAGTTGAACTCAGGGTCTGGGCAGAAGAGAATAACCTGGAAATGTTAAATAAAATGATAGAAAGTTTCAAACAGAAATATTCATCAGAAGCAGAATTTGACATAACAATAGAGGTTCAGAGTGATTCAGAATTAAGGGATAAGCTTTTGGGTGATGTTAATAATGGCCCGGATGTGTTTCATTTTCCAGATGATCAGCTTAACAGTCTTATAGCAGGTGGTGTTTTATCCCCTGTTGATAATATTGATGCTGTGAAAAGTGCTAACACGCAGTCTTCGGTAGAAGCAGCTTCATATAATGGAAAAATGTACGCATATCCAATGACTGCAGATAATGGCTATTTTTTATATTATGATAAGAATTATGTGACAGATGATGATGCCAAAACATTTGATGGATTACTTGCTGCTGCACAAAATGCAGGAAAGAAGGTGTCCATGGAAATTAATTCAGGATGGTATATGTATTCATTTTTTGGTGGAGCAGGGCTTAAACTTACTCTTAATGATGATGGTGTAACTAATAGCTGTAACTGGAATACAACGGATGGAACATATACCGGTTTAGATGTTGCGCAGGCTATGGTCAATATAATATCGAATCCTGCATTTATGAATGCACCAGATGGAGACTTTGTAAATAATGCAAAGAATGGAACTGTTGTTGCAGCAGTTAGTGGCGTGTGGAATGCAATTGGCGTTAAAGAGGCATGGGGCGATAATTACGGAGCGGTCAAGCTTCCTACATACACATGTAACGGAAATCAGGTACAGATGAGCTCATTTACAGGTTATAAGATGATTGGTGTCAATTCATACTCTGATAATATTAAATGGGCACATAAATTTGCAGATTGGATAACTAATGAGCAGAACCAGACAATAAGATTTACTGAAAGAAATCAGGGACCTTCTAATATTAAAGCAGCATCTTCAGATCAGGTTACAAAGGTACCAGCAATTCAGGCTGTTATTGCCCAGTCACAGTATGGTGTGTTACAGAGAGTTGCTAATAATTACTGGACACCTTGTACTAAATTTGCCAATGCGCTGTTAGCAGGAACGTCATCACCAGATGAAATCCAGGCAGAGCTTGATAAAATGGTCGAAGGTATTACATCTTCAGTAGCAAAGTAAATTAGGAGGTGCATGTTCGTGAACAATAAAAATCCAAATAAGCGCATAAGTTTAAAAAGTGCAATTCTGATACCTGTAATTGTGCTGTGTATGGTGGCATTATTATCTAATGTTGCGGGTATTATCAATATAAGTAAAGTTAACAGGTCAGCAAACCAGATAGTTAATGACGAAATGAATAAGGTTTCAGATCTTAATGAAATCCAGTATGGAATACAGAATCTTCATAAACTGGCTTTGTCCCATATTATATCAACCAGTCTTGATTCAATGATAACAGTTGTAGAGAGTATTTCTACCCAGGAAGCTGAGCTGGATAAGAGATTTGAAGATTATCAGAAATATGTTTCAGATCAGCAGCTTGATGATTATCTTCAGATGAAAAAAGAATTTGACGACATTAAGAAAGAGGTCGCTAACCTGATGGGTAATAGTGCTCTTGGTAAGAAAGAGGCTGCTTATGCAATAGCTAATGAAGGTCTTGCCAGCAACGCTTCCATGGTTGAATCGTATGTGCAGAATATGATTGATATGGCCAATTCAGAAGCTTCTAAAGCAAAGGAAACATTAAGTAAAGTATATGTCAGTGCTATAGCAATTACGGTTGTAATGATTGTTATCAGTGTAATATCATTGATAGCGACGTTATATATTGTAATGTTCGCAGTTGTTAAGCCACTTACTGGAATATCACGTAAAATTGGTGATATAGTTACAGGAATAGAGAATGGGGAGGGTGATCTTACCCATCGTATAGAGGTAAAATCTAATAATGAGATTTCTGATATTGCCAAAGCTATTAATATATTTATAGATAAACTTCAGGAAATCATGAAGCTTATCGTTGAGAATGTTAACAGGATGGAAGCAATAGTTAGTCAGGTTCGTGGAAGTGTAGTAACATCTAATGACAGCGTATCTGATTTGTCAGCTATGACAGAGGAGTTATCTGCTACAATGGAAGAGGTAGGAAGCTCTGCTAATATTATCAGTGGTAATATTGAATCTGTGAGAGATGATGTTGAAACTATAGCTGACAAAACGGACAGGATTAATGAGTACTCTATCCAGATGAAACAGCATGCAGATGAGATGGAATCCAATGCCAGAAATAATATGTCACATACAAAAGAGAAAGTAAAAGAAATTCTTGAAGTATTAAATAGGGCAATAGAAGATAGTAAGAGTGTGGATCAGGTAAATAGTCTTACAAATGATATACTTGGTATATCGAGCCAGACAAATCTTCTTGCTCTTAATGCCTCAATTGAAGCAGCAAGGGCAGGCGAGGCTGGTAAAGGATTTGCGGTTGTTGCAGATGAAATCAGAAATCTTGCAGATTCAAGCAGGGAAACGGCTGGTAGGATTCAGGAGATTAATGGTGTTGTAATGAATGCTGTGCATAATCTGTCTTCTAATGCTAATAATCTTGTTGAATATATGGAAAAGTCAATACTACCAGAGTTCGAGGGATTTGTTAAGGGTGGAGCAGATTATAAAGAAAATGCAACATATATACAGGAATCAATGGATGATTTCCAGCATAGAACTGCGGCACTCAGAGCAGCTGTTAATGAGATTAATGATTCAATTACAACAATTGCCAGAGCTATAGAAGAAGGGGCTAATGGTGTCACAGGAACCGCTGAGATGACTCAGAACCTGGTTGTTGATATGGAAAAAATTAATAAACAGATGGAAGAAAATGAACAGATATCAACATTGTTAAAAGATGGAAGTGCTGTATTTAAAAGATACTAAAATTCATACCTTCAAAAAGGAGCTGCTGTGCTGGATAATTGGCACAGCAACTTTCTGCTTTGTCTGTTGTTACGAAACAATGTTTTCATGTATAATTTTAACAGCCTGTATTAATATTGTAGGAATCAGAGCCAGTATCACGATAATCATGTAATCGTATGCAGGAAGCGCAATAACGCTGAACATTTTCTGGACAAAAGGAACAAATAATACAGCAGCTACTAGAATCAGTCCGAGAACAAATGCTCCAAGGCTATACATGTTATTCTTAAAACCTAGTCTTATCAGACTGTGAGAGCCACGACAGTTAAATCCGTGAAGCAGTCTTGCAAGAGTGAGTGTTGAGAATGCCATTGTACATGCTGTTGTCGGGTTTGATGTAAGTCCTATAGTAAAAGCAATAGTTACACATATAGCAATTAATAATCCCTGGCTTGTCATTAGTGCTGCAAATGATTTGTCCATAATTCCTTTTTTAGGATTACGAGGCTTCTGTGACAGAACATCTTTAATGCCAGGCTCCATGCCTATAGCTAATGCAGGCAGGGAGTCAGTGACGAGATTAATGAAAAGGAGCTGTACTGCCTGGAATGGAACAGGGAGAGCCATAAGAGATGAGTATATAACTACTAATATAGCTGCAAAATTGCCTGACAGAAGGTACAGAATGGCATTTTTTATGTTGTTATATACAGTTCTTCCGTTGGCAACAGCATTGACAATTGTAGCAAAATTGTCATCAGCCAGTATCATGGAAGCAGCATCTTTAGAAACCTCTGTTCCAGTAATACCCATAGCAACACCTATGTCCGATTTTTTCAATGCTGGAGCATCATTAACACCATCTCCTGTCATTGCTACAATTCTTCCTTTACGCTGCCATGCATCTACAATACGGATTTTATTTTCAGGAGAAACTCTTGCATAGACAGATATTTTTTCAATATTATTATCAAGTTCATTATCAGATATTTTGTCTAGTTCCTGTCCAGTCAGGGCAATATCACCATCATTCCATATTCCGATACTTTTTGCAATAGAAGTGGCAGTTATTTTGTGGTCACCTGTTATCATAACAGTTCTTATACCTGCTTTTCTTGCATCAGCGACTGCCTGTATGGATTCTTTTCTTGGAGGATCCATCTCAGAGATGAGACCTAAAAATGTAAGACCTTGTTCACTGTCAGATGTAAGTCCTTCATCAGATTCTTTGTATGCAAAAGCAAGTACACGAAGGCCTTTTTCAGAGAAGCTGGTGTTCTGGTTAATAATCTGATTTTTAAATAAGTCTGACATTTCATGAATGCCATCGGAAAGGAGTATTGAAGTACACCTCTCAAGCAGCACATCTGGAGCTCCTTTGGTAAAGATTGTAGAAATGCCGTGAATTATGTGTTTGGTGCTCATGAGCTTACGGTCAGAATCAAAAGGAAGTTCTTCTTTTCGTGTTAATATATCACGCATTGTATCTTCAGTTATTGACAGTTCACAGTCATTGTTGATATCTGTTATATTATGGTACATTTCAAGAAGTGCATATTCGGTCGGATCACCGATACCTTTTCCGTCAACAATGGAAGAATCATTTGCAAGGACAGCATCATATATCAGGTATCTGTGAAGCTGGCAGGATATATCAAGCTGTGATGGGGGGATGACTTTTCCATCTATGAATATGTCCTGGACAGTCATTTTATTCTGTGTCAAAGTACCTGTTTTATCGGAACAGATTACAGATACACAGCCAAGGGATTCAACAGCAGATAAATTTTTGATTATAGCCATTTCTTTCGACATTTTCTGGGTTCCCATCGCCTGGACAATAGTAACAATAGAACCAAGTGCTTCTGGAATTGCTGCGACAGCGAGGGCAACTGCAAATAATAGCGCATCAAGAATGGCATTACCTCTATAAACACTTAATGCAAATACTATAAAGCATATTATCATAATGCAGGCTGCAAGTTTCTGGCTGAACTGGTCAAGACTTACTTGTAGTGGAGTTTTTCTTGATTTGGCAGAATTCATAAGTTCAGCTATTTTACCTACTTCAGTATTCATTCCTGTTTCGGTAATTGCAGCAACAGCTCTTCCATAGGTAACAAGGCTGCCGGAATATACCATGTTAGTACGGTCTGCCAGAGGACATTCGATGTTAATTATATTATTTACTTTCTCTACATTGGTGGATTCTCCTGTAAGGGCACTTTCATTTACCTGAAGAGAGTAGCTTTCAATTATTCTGCCATCAGCTGGAACAATATCACCAGCTTCAAGAATAACGATGTCTCCGGGCACGATATATCTTGAGTCAGTTTCCTGCCTGATTCCATCACGGATAACTCTTGCAGCAGGCGATGAGAGTGATTTTAATGCATCAAGTGATTTAGCTGCTTTTACGTGCTGTATCGTTCCTAGCAGTGCATTCAGGATAAGCACAGATATAATTACGATTGTGCTTTCTATGTCGCCTGTAAACATTGATATAGTGGCAGCTATTATAAGAATTATTACCATGAGGTCTGCAAACTGCTTAAAGAAAATAGTAAGAACACTTTCTTTTTTAGAATCCTTAAGGGTGTTATCACCATAAGTAGATAAGCGTATGGTGGATTCGGCAGTGCTTAAACCTTTATCGGTGGTATTAAGATTATTCAGGGTTTCCTGTGTAGTTAATTTGTACCAGTCTTTCATAGTGTAATCATCCTTTCCTGATATATTATTAATTAGTGCGGATGTTTAATGTATGTAAATCCAGATTATTGACATTAAACTGGATAAAGGAGAATAAAAAAGAGACTTTATGCAGAAAAACACCTGTAAAAAGATATTCTTCTGCATAAAGTCTCATCACCACCAGGGTATGCATCACCAAACAGTTATAAACTGCCGCGTATGTTGACAATGCATTTTGATTACTCCCTCTTGCACTATTAACTTATGTAATAAAATCTAACATGTTAAAATAGATATGTCAATCCGTGAATTTGATAATCTGATAAAAATATGTTACACTTGCCGGAGTATTGTATGGATAAAGGAGGCTTTTTATGAAGGTTTTAATGTTAAATGGAAGTCCTAAGGAGAATGGTAATACATATAATGCGCTTCTTGAGATAGGTAAGCAGTTAGAAAAAGAAGGAATTGACTATGAGATATTCCAGATAGGCGGCAAGCCTGTACGCGACTGTATCGGATGTGGACAGTGCAGTGAGCAGGGATGTGTATTTACAGATGATGATGTCAATGAATTTGTCTGTAAGGCGAAGGAAGCAGATGGATTTGTATTCGGAACACCAGTTTACTATGCTCATCCAAGTGGAAGAATACTGTCATTCCTTGACAGGGCGTTCTACAGCGGAAGCAGATATTTTGCACACAAGCCAGGTGCTTCTGTAGCGGTTGCAAGAAGAGGCGGAACATCAGCTTCTTTCGATGTACTCAATAAATACTTTGGAATATCACAGATGCCAGTAGCTGGCTCTACATACTGGAATATAGCTCATGGACGTGTTCCAGGCGAAGTTACACAGGATGAAGAGGGAATGCAGACAATGAGAAATCTTGCCCGCAATATGGCATGGATGATTAAATGCTTTGATGCCGGTAAGAAGGCTGGAGTAGATGCGCCAGAGGCTGAGCGCGACTTTAGAACTAACTTTATAAGATAATTTGTGGGTTATAGGACAAAACGTGTTGATGGGTTAATCCCATTCAACAAACGTTCTGT
>ERZ1034763.312-NODE-312-length-24844-cov-9.228771_pt1 | contig 24844 bp, 49 predicted proteins | sample MGYA00520701_ERZ1034763 | MGnify/ENA primary metagenome ERZ1034763 (study PRJEB33766, sample SAMN09781707) | gut metagenome | biome: gut microbiome | host: Homo sapiens | place: Madagascar | study: EMG produced TPA metagenomics assembly of the PRJNA485056 data set...
GCCGGAGCCGGAGCCGTCGCCGGAGCCGTCGCCGGAGCTCACAGGCAAAAAGGCTTTAATCTTCTCGTCAAGCGTCATCTCTTCCACTCCTTTACGCCTCGAAGAGACGCAGATGCCGTGTCTGTGCACGGGATGATCTGGATCGCACCAAGCACGGTCATTTCCGGAATCGTCACGGTAAAACGGCAGTTGCCCGGTGCTTTTGTACCGTCCTGCGCCAACTGCTCCACGGCACACGCGCCGTCCCAACTCCACAGCTTACGAACATCGGTCATGGTAACCTCGGAGCCGTTTCGCTCCTTGATCTTGCCGAAAAACACGCCTGCGCGGTCGCAGCGAACGATATAGTCCTGATTGTTGTTCATGATAAAAATTCCTCCTGATTTTTTTAAAATTTAAAGCTCTATCTGAGCCTGATTCCGTTTACCTCCGCCTCCGCCGTAAAGTAACGGTGGTGCTCGTTGATGTAGACGATACGACCGTGTACGGTTCTCAATTTTTCAAATCCGCAGATGCCGCTCGCGCCCTCAAAGGCTGCGGGCGTCCAGCTGTATGTGTCTCCAATGGTCATGCGTCCTCCAATTTCATAAAGCATCCCCAAAAGGTCTGTGACTTCTTTCCACTATGATGTCCAAAAAGGGGGCGTTCGCCGATTGCCGCCCAAACATCTGCGGCGGGGATTTGCGTTTCTGCCCACTTAAAAATCAGCACACCGTCTGGTTTTAAGACGCGCATACACTCGCAGAATCCGTCATGCAGCATTTCGCGCCAATTCTCGCCGAGCTGTCCGTACTTCTTCCTCATCCACGCATTTTCACCGACGCGCCGAAGGTGCGGCGGGTCAAATACGACCAGCGCAAATGAGTTGTCAGGGAACGGTAGATCCGTGAAGTCGCACAGCACGTCAGGATGCACGATGCAGGTTCGTTCGGAATCCCGGTTGGTGCTCTTCCAGACCCCCGTACATTCCTCGTCCCGAACGTCGCAGTAGATTGCAGCAGGATGGTTCTTGTTGAACCAAATCGTTCTGCTCCCGCAGGTCACGTCAAGAATTTTCTTTGTCATCACGCTTCCTCCCTAACGTCTCCGCCCCATTGCTCCGCCATTGCTTTGGCGATGCCGGGGTTAGTCAAAAGCACTTTAATTTCGTGAAGAAGGTCGAAAGAGCCGCTAATTGCCGAGATTTCAACAATTTTGCTTCCTCCGCCGTCAATTCTTGCCCACTCAACAAACTTTGCAATGTCACGGCAGGAGATTCTCCCGAGCGCTGTTTCCGACCATTCGTGCCGTGTAGATTTTTCTGGGGGCGGATTTTGTCCGATAAGCCACCAGTCAGGGCCGTATCTCCGCTGGAGCTTAAAGTAATAGTAGTCGTCTGGATTGATCTCTACGTTGATAGTCTCAAACCAATCTAATGACGGCTGCGTATACGAAAAATTAAATGGTGCTTTAACAGACTGTGACATTCCACTCCTCCTCCCCAAATCTCAGCTTTGTCACGGCAATGGGGAATTCCTCGATCTCGCTTGCCCAGCGTGCCGTGCCTTTGCCGTTGTGCCGCTCGAACACAAAAGGGAAGCCGCCAATGCCATCGAATAAACTCCCCATCGTAACAGGGCGCAAATATTGCGCGCTGATGCGCTTTGCCAAGAAGTCCCAGAACGGCAGGGCGATAGAATTGCCGAGCGCCTTATAGCGCGGGCTGTCGCTTGGCTTGCGCAGTTTGCCCTTGCTGTCGCGCCACTCGCCAATGTCAGTCCATTGGTCAGGGAAACCTTGCAGCCGTTCGCACTCCATCGGGGTCAGGCGGCGCACGATCATGCCCGTTCTCACGGTGTTCTGCAAATTGTAGCTGATTCCGCCGTTTGATTTGGCCTGCAAAGTCCCGTTTGTTTCGCCGCCCTCACAGAAGTTCCGGCAATCAACGGCACACACAAGGTCTGTGCTGTCCTTAAAGTCCCGTTGCTTGCAACTGCTTGCAACCTCTCCGGCGCGGTAATCTCCGAACCCTTGCATTTGATACGTCAGCGGCACTTGATTGCCGCCCGTTCCCATACGGGCTTGCAGACTGGGACTGACCTCGCCGCAGTCGCGGATGACATCGCAGGCGTGCGACATATCCAACGCAACCACCGCAGGTTTATTGCCGCCACACTCCGCATTCAGCGTTGGCGATTGCTCTTCGGCGTAGCCGATGCTCCGTGCCTGCTCGCTGTTGCCGAGCTTAAACCCGGCGCATACAACCGGCTGGTTGTTCCTGCTCATGCCTGCGGAAGCGGTCAGTGTGGGTGATCGGTCGTCTGTCCGAAGTTCTGCGCCGCCCTGCTGTGTAACCATGCAAAAAATCGTCTGGTCGTTGCCGGTGCCGGGCGTGCCGCTCTTGTCCTCCTGGACTAAAGCGCCTTTTCCTCCTCCGTCACAGCCCCCCCTGATTCGGACTGCATAAGAAGAACCGCTTTCAGCGTTTCCGGCAAGTCTTTCCCGCGCCGTTCCGCTCTCCGCAGGATTCCCTGACACGCTTTTGCGCTCAAACAATATTTCTCCTGCGGTGTCTCCTCCAAAATCTGCGACAACCGAGATACGACGGCGACGTTGGGGGACTCCCCAGTGTTGCGCGTCATGCACTCGCCAAGCCACGCTCCATCGTCCGCCCATGCAGTCGTGGTAGCCCCCCCAGGTGTTCCATCCTTTTTCAGGCACTTCAATATCGGGGGCTTCCGGCTCTGCGATGCGTATGATCTCTTCGAGGACTGCCGCGAAGTCTTGCCCTTTGTTGCTCGAGAATGTTCCTTATGCACTTCAACACATAATCCACATTTTCCCAGACCATAAACCGAGGTCTGACCATGTCACCTGTCCGTCCGCTTGCTCTGTCATGCTCTCTCATCTCCTTCACGATGCGGATCTGCTCCATGAACAATCCGCTCCTTGCGCCAGCCAATCCGGCGCGTTTCCCTGCAATGCTCAAATCCTGGCACGGTGAGCCGCCCGTGATAACGTCCACGGTCTCGATCTCCGCGCCGTTGATTTTCGTAATATCGCCGAGGTGTTTCATCTCAATACCTCACTCCGATGTAGTCCAGCACTCGGCCGTAGCCAAGTCCCTTTTCGTTTGGCTTCCATAGCCCGTCCGCGTCCCATTCACCGCCGCCGATGCAAAACTTATAGTGCTTCGGGTGCGTGTGCTTCATGCGCTCGAATCGGTTTTCGCCCTTTTCGAGGTGCGCCCCGAAACCGCAGAATATGCAGCCCGTGCGCCGACAGCCCGTGCAATGCAGCGCGCAGGGCGTCAGCGTCGCGCTGTAATCATTCTCGCCGTCAAACGCGACGATCTCCCCGTAGACGCTGGCGATGGGGATTTGCCGGTCTGAGATGAAGCGAAGCACATCTTGCTCTGTCCAAAAGCTCATGGGCTTTCCCATTGGCCGCTTTCCCTCAAAGGCGTTGCACCCCGTTTTCTGCCAGTTTGTCATACGCTGGCGGCTCTCCTCTGCCATCGTCGCCGTCATGGGCTTTAATTTGTTTTTGCTCTCGTAGCTGTGCGCCGTCGATTTTTTCATCACCCTGCAACACTCGCCAGAGATCAGGAACGGAGCTTGCAACAGAAATTCCCAGTTTTCGCAGCAAAACGGACTTTTCCTGCCGTCCGGCGTCAGTAGCTCGCCGCGCAGCCGCGCCATTCTCGTTCCACTTCCGCTTTTTCTCGCAAGCCATACGCAATTTGCCACCTCTTTGCTCACGATGCTATACCCATACTTTCGCACGACCTGCCGAATGTTCATCTTCGGGCGCAGCCGCACAAGCTCAACGGTGATGCGCGGAAACTCTCGCCGCAGCCAATCCGTGTACTCATTGACGAATTTCTGTATCTCCGGGTATTCCAGCCCCGTGTTGACAAATACCAGCGTCAGCGCCCACGGCGGCGTTCTGAAACTTGACAGGTAACGTGCAACCAGATAGGCAAGCACGGTGCTATCCTTGCCGCCGGAAAAGCTGACGTAGCATTTCCCGTTCCACGCGGTGTACCACTGGTCGAGTTTTTCGTAAGTCAGGATTTCTTTGTCTTCCAGATCGAGTGCTAAGAGCTGTTTCGCCGCCTCTTTTGGAATCGGCTGATTGCTATACCCTTCCATCGCGCCCCTCACATTCCCCGAATAACTCCCGGAACGTCATCCCCGTCAGGTCTTCCAACGCGAGCAGCCCTCTGATGGTCACATCCACGTCGCCCTTGACGTACCGGCTCACGTTGGTCGCCGAAATGCCGGTCGCTTCGGCAAGCGTGGTCTGGTTGTAGTCGGTTTTTTCGAGCGCCGCCTTGAGGCCCGGATACGGGCAGCGCTCCCACGGCGTTTTTGACATTACAAATCTCGGCATTATCTCTTTCTCCCCTTCCCAAAATACGTTTGGTACTCCTCATCACTCCACCGTGTCCAGACGCAAGCGTAAAGTGTTCTGGCGCGTGGGTTCTTTTTTTGCGTCGCAAGGCTGTGTGAGATCGTCGACAGCCCAACGCCGCAAAGCGCGGCGAGCTCGGTCGGCGAATCTGCGATGTACTCAGGGATTCCGGCGTGGGCATAATCGATCTTCATGTAGACCGGTCGCCATTTCATCTTTTTTGGCTCCTCATATCCCGCCCGCGCCGCGTCTTGAATCCGCGTGCGGTCAGATAGTCGTCTTTCTCCTGCGTTTCCCGCTGCTCTTCGTCCTTCGCCGCGTTGTACTTGGCGATATCCGCCTGATAGTGCGGGCACTCGCTGTGACATCCCGGATGCCTCGCAGGCGACTTGCAGAAGTGGCAATGCTCAAAGCTCATCTCACACCTCACGGATCGTGATGTTGTATTTCTCCTGCATCAGCTTCTTTTTCAGCCGGTATTCCTTCGTCCGCATGCCCTTGACGTCCTCTACCTCGCGCAGCCAGTACACCGTGCCGTTTTGGTCCGGCGCGGTCGCCCGCTCGTAGGTAAAGTCCGCACGGTAGACCATCGGTTTGATTCTCTCGCCCTCAATGGTCGTGTAGCCCTCCACGAGCGTAAAATTGGCTTGCAGCCTCAGATTGCGGATTTTGCCCATCGCACGCAGCACTTTCAACTCCGAAAAGCGCGCCGCCTCACGCTCGGAATCAAACTTGATGCCGTCGCGCACGACTTTTCGGTTCCCGTACTTGCTCCGTTTTTTGACTTCCTGCACGGCCATCTTTGCCATGATCTGCGCTCGGGCATCTTTCCCAAGCTGAGAAATATCAATCCCCATTGCTACCCTCCATTTCGGCAGCAGCCGCCTCCCATGTTAGCCCGTGTTCTCTCGCATAACGCGATATGCTCGGCATGAACGCCTCCTGTTCGGCTATCCGCTCGATGTATGGCTTCATCCACGTCACCGAGATGTGCGGGAAAACTGTGCCCCTGATCTTTGCCAGCACTTGGCCGACCTTTGGCGGAAACCCTCTCGTATCCTCGGCGATCAGCGCATTTACTGCGCCCATCGTTTCGGCGGGGTCTTCCCCGCCCAGCATGTCCAACCAGAGGGAAACCAGCTCTTCGGCTTCTGCGCGGGTCATCTTGGCGTAAGCCTGCGGATAAGCCTGTTTCAACCGCCCTAAAAGGCTAATTACGTCAGCTCTTTCCACGGTTCTTTTCCTCCTCAAGCATCTCGGCGAATACATCGCCGCCGGTAAAAGCCCCAGCGTTCCGATGCCCCCCGGTGCTCTCGGGCAACTCATCGTCCCACCGGCCTTGATTCAGCCATGTGGCGGGGTGTGGAATAAACTGCCCGTTATTCTGCGTCCATTGGTCGCTGCACTTCTGCCGCTCCACTGCGGTCACAAGTGTTTCGAGTGGGACTTTGACCCGCTCAAAAGCTCTCTTAGCAGACTGTTTCCCGATTTTTCGCGGGTAGACTGACCAGAAACGCTCGAATGCGTCCCCCGTAGAGGGGGATTTAGGGGGTATATCGTCTTCTGTCTTCTGTTCTCTGTCTTCTGTCTTATGTCTTATGTTATTAGTAGGCTTACATTTGCTTGCATTTGCTTGCGTTTGCTTACATTTGCTTGCATTTGTTTTTGACACTCTGCCGCCAGCCGCTCCGTTTTGAGCCAGCGCACCGGATCTTTGAGCGTCACGGTCAACGACCGCCTTGAATACCGGAAATAAAAGGGCCTCTCTCCCGAGGGTCTCAGGGATTTCACCCGACCTGGCATATTCTAAAATCGCAACAAACAGACGGCCTTTTTCGTCATCTTCCAGCGCTGCCGTTTGCTCGATCCAGTCGTAATATGCCTTTACATAGCACCTTGTAGATGCAGCTCCCATACTGTCACCGCCTTAAAACGGCACCTCGGATTCGTCCTCGATGACTTCCGTAAAGCCGCCTGCGGCGCTCTCTGGGGCGATCTGAGGCTCGGTGCCATCGGTGCGCTTACTGTCACCAAAGTAGATGTTGTCGGCGATGATCTCCGCGTTGCGTCGCTTATTGCCTTCCTTGTCTATCCAGTCGCGGACGGTGAGTTTACCCTCAACCACGACCATGCGTCCCTTGCTCAAACACTGGCAAGCGAACTCGGCGTTCTGCCGCCATGCAACCACATCGAGGAAGTAAGTTTTCTTCTCGCCGGTTGCCTTGCTCTTAAAATCGTCATCGACGGCAACGGTGAAGCTTGTGACTGCCGTGCCGTCCTGCGTGCGTCGCAGTTCGAGGTCGCGCGTGATGCGACCCATGATGCAAACTCTGTTTAACATGATTCGTCCTCCAAATAGTTTTTCTTGAATACGTCCATAAAAGTATCGTGACCATAAAGCTCTTCAAAACGCTTTTGGCACTCTCGTTTCAGCTGCATATCCAGCTCGTGACCGTTCTTGCCGTGCACGCCGTAGTCGGCCATGTTGTGCCAGTCGGCACGCAGCCACACCCAGCAGCCCCAAATATCGGATAGCTGTCGACGGCCACCACCGTAAATGTGATGCCGCGCGAGGTTCGTCGAGAATCCTGAGATATAGCATTCTCGCTTGTCCTGCATGATGCTTTTCGTCATCTGCCCCACTCCTCCTTCAATGCATCAAGCTGCTGCGGGGTCAATGTCTCAATGCCCAGCTCCTTGCAGTCCTGCACGATGTTGTCAATGAGACGAGCCATTTGCTTTGTGTCGAAGGTGGACGAGCCGTAATACAGCACCACATTCTTGCAGCCGTCAATTTTGCTGTCTATCACTTCCGTCTGCCAGCCGATACCATTTTTGTTCCAGCCGTCGCATAGTTTCTGTACGGCCTTCTCGCGCACGCAGACGGTTTCTGTGTTGCCGCCAACGTCCCTGACTTCTCGGCGGTAAATCTCACTTTTGGGCGTTCCTGTGGCTTCTGCAAGCTTGTCCAGCAACACCCATGAGTAAGCATTGGCATCGAGGCTCCGTTTTTCGCGGTGCTTCTTGACGGTCACGTCAACGTCTCCCTCGTGCAACTCGTCAAACAACGCACCGACATTCTCCCGCGTAGCAATGGTGAGTAAATACCCACCATCGCGTGCAAGGGATAGATCATGCAGTCGGGCTTTCATTCGCTTTTCTCCTCGCCATCATGCACGCCCAGCAGAGCGGTGCTTTATAGGTCTTTCGCGCGTTCTCCGCGATCTCTGCAACGGAATACGATTTGCCGCCGTGCGTCACCGGGTAGATGGGCTTGCCGCAGTCCTTGCAAACCGGTTTTCCAGCCGCCTCGTTTGGTTGCTGTCTCTCCGGCCTTGGTGTGTACTTGGTCGCGTCCTTCGCCCAATACACATCGGCGCCAAAACCGAGCGCCTTGCAGGCAACGGAGATCGCGTCTGTCAAAGCCATCTTGAAGCACTCGTCAGAGGTGTAAAGGCCGTTTCGTTCACTGGCGACAAATGCGCTTCCGCCTGTGCCGGGGATCGCGTCCGACCACTCCCCGTCGACTTTGATGTAAAGGTCGATGTCTACAAATGCGGAAACCTCGTTGTTCGCGCCATTTTCAAGGCGCTTATCGGTGATTGTATATTTCCAACCAATACCGCAAGGGCCAAACTGCTCCGTCAGCGCCTTAATGCGCCACATGGGGTTGATATCAGTCTTGCCTTTCAGTCGCCCCGCTTGAATTTCGCGCTGTGCGGACTGCGGGACTTGCCGCACGCTTTCATAGATTCCAAGGTTCTCCATCACTTCACCCCCATGCTCATGCCCTGTACAAGCGTCGCACCGTCGATTTCAGCGCCGTTTTTCAGCAGTGGGGCAAGGTCGGTCTTGCTCACCGTGGGGGCGTTGTAAGTAACCTCGCCGTCGTGACCGTTGGCAAGCATCCACGCCACCACCGCGCCCATGTCGGAGACCTCCACACTGGTAGTTTTGCGATAACTGATGGAGCATCGTGGAGTGGAAAACTTCTCGCCGTTCAGCACAGAATCGAGATATTTTTTCTTGCTCTCTGCCGCGCGCTCTAAAGCCTGTCTGCGTGCCGCAAGGGTCTTCTCTTCTTCACGGATCGCCTTTGCTTCGGCAACGTCGTTTTTAATCCAAAGCGCGATGTTCTCAATCTTCTGCTCTCTTGCCATGTTCAGCTCTAAGAGTTTTTCAACGTCAAGGATTTCGCCGGTCTCGGCGTCTACGCATTCCGCGAGTGCGGAATCAATCTGATAAAGGTTCATCTTTTACCTCCGTAATATTGTCTGTGCCGCAGTAAGGGCACACGGTTTGAGTGGTAATCGTCCAGTTCTCATCGTCCAGATTTTCGCGGTATGCATAAAGAGCTGGCTCTCGGAAATCCGCGCCGCAAGACCAGCAGTGCATCATTCCTCCACCTCCATGTACACCATTGCGCTCTGCACGCCAAAGACGCGCGCCGCCTGATGGCTGTCAAAAAACACGTCGATGTGGTTGCCGTTCACGCCGCCGCCGCAATCTTCCGCGATGTAGCTGCGCTGCGTGCCGTCCGGCCAGATCAGCAGCACGTGCGTCCCGTAGGGGATCACCTTCGGGTCGACCGCGATCGTGCGCCCCTCGGTCGCCAGCGTGCCGGTCGCAGTGTAGCCGCTTGCCCACTTGCCGCAGCAGCAGCGTCCGGGGCAATAAGCCGTGAGCGTAAACTCGCCAAGAAACACGTCGTTGCACACCGCGCTTTCGGTCGCGGGAATGTCCCACGCGGGATCATACTCCTCTACGATGGGCGCTTCTTCCGGTCCCGCATCGGCCGCCTGCGCGCTGGTGGCTAAAATGGCAACCACGATCAAAATGACCGTCGCGCCCAGACACGCCGCCGCGAACAGTGCCGATTCATCGGCCTTGCGCTGCTCTCTCGTGCGCTTGTCGTGCTTCTTCATCGTTTGCCCTCCAGCCAGTCGAGCGCACGGCCAAACCATACGCCCAGCGCCACCGCGCCGATGACGGCCAGTGTCATCGTGTAACCGTCCATGCTCACACCTCGCGTTCCGCGATCCACTCGTCCACGAGGCGGGTGTAGATCTGGAAGATTCTGCGCTTGCCGCCGCGGATGCACACACCGAAGGGGTAAACCCGCTGCTCAAGGCCATCTGCCAGCGATTCGTTCGAAATGCTCAGTCCGTGCGCGCGTAAGTATGCCGCGCACTCGTTCAGGTCCATTGTTTTTATCATTGATTTTTCCTTTCCTCCGTGCTACAATAAGCACGGACACAATATCTTGTGGTGAGATTTGTCCGGTGCCCTGTTCGGCCTGCTACGCTGAACAGGGCTTTTCCTTAGAATCGCTCGTCTAACCGCCCTGTCGAGCGATTCTGATTGTAGATTCCAAGAATCACTCGGGCATATCTTGAAGTGCCGCCGGTATTGGATACCTTGCCATCTCGAACAATTGCCGTAGGGCTTGTCTTTGCGAGCCGTCTTACTAACGCTTTTCTATCGAAATCGCCGCAATATGCACGGTAGAATTTTGTCATTCCATTCAAAATTTCGCTATTCAAACTGTCTGGCGTACCGCCCCAAGCTTCCTTAACGATCATCAGCATATCCTTGAATTCTTCTTCGTTGAGCGTCTTATACGCCTTAAAAAGAGTGCTGACCGCAATGATCCTGTTGGTTGCTTGCCATGCGGCAAAGTCGCAAATCAATCCGCACATATCGCACGCCTTGACCATGCCGCAAACATCAGGGTCTCCCATGTGCCACAAGGCACGGAACTTCTCGCGCGTTGCAACTGCGGAGGATTCTCCGTTCTGCTGGATAAACAATTCCATCTCGTCAAGCCGCGTCAGGCCGTAGAACACTTTGCAGTCGATCATGCAATCTCGCCCGCCGTGTTTCGTTTTAATCGCTGCGATAGTATGTTGTCCGTCAAAAACAAACATTTTCCCATCTCGGCACGAAACCTTGACAGCGTTAATCAAGTATGGGTTCCAATTGCTGATAATCTTGTTCACCTTCCGGCTGTTCAGCTCACGCTGGTATAGCGTATCAACAACAATATCCCGAGTATTGACTTGCTTATACTCGTATTCTGGTGTATTATGGTTCATAGTAATAATCCTTTCATTTTTTCGATTGCCGTCTCTGCTTCCGACAGGGCGGCAATCACTTTTTTCTTGGAAACTTCGTCTTGCAATAACGTGCTGTGACTTGCAATCGACCGTCGTGCTTTCCCCTGAAAATCAGTGATGATTGCATTGAGGTCTTCCAGCAAGTCATCTATCGTGTGTTCAATAGGCCTCTCTGTGTTTTGCAGATCGGCAACTGCACCCTTGATAACTGCATTGAGTTGCCTCCGTTCGGTGGGATACCCAATTTTGCTTCCAGTCGCTTCTTTCTTTGGCGGCCAAGTGCCGCCCGTTTTCGCCACGGTAATGACTTCGCGCTGTTCCTGTGGCGGCATCTTTGGGATCCCCGCAATAACGGTTTTGGGGACTTTTGACTTACCGGAAAGAATCGCATCTTTTACGCCACATTCGATTTTTTCAGCAACATCAACGCCTTTGACAAATTTTTCAGCGCGTTTGACGGTTTCTTTACCAACGCCATATTCCTTTGCAACAATTTCAGCTGTTCGCCTCTTCCGCAGGTGCTCATTTTGGGCACCTGCGGTAAACTTTCCGTCTTTCGCTTTTTCGGTGCCCCTATCTCCTCCCACGGTCATTTTCTGTGCCTCGTATTGCCGACCGATTAAATATGTCTTTTGCGCATCGGTTAAGTTTCTGCGGCCAAGCTGATTTTTGCAAATCCAGACAACTGCCTCATATCGGTCTGCAAAGTGCTCTTCCTCAACCTCATAAGGGATTTCAGGGTGCTTCTGAACAATTGACCACCTGTTATGACCGTCAACAATGGTCTCCTTGCCGTTGTCGTTCCAAATGGTGATGGGAACCTTAACGCGACCGGCTTTTAGAATGTTTTCCTCAAGCTGCCTATACTCGGCTTCCGTCATCGGAGGAACTTTGTCCCGGAATTCTGGGTCAATGGTCAGCTCTCTCATCTTTAACCTCCTGTTGTGTGTTAGTTCTCTTCGCTGGGTCTCATCGCCTTATCTGCTCTTGCAGCCTGTGCGGCTCCCGATGCCGATCTGATTTCCGTTTCGGTCACGCCATACAATCTGGCCAGCGGCCTAATGTACTTGCTTGCGATACCATTCACGCCGCGTTCCCAGTTTGACACCGCGGAAACTCTTACACGGAGTTTCTTTGCTACGTCTTCCTGCCGCAACCCGGCATTTTCTCGGATTGTCTTTAATCCCAAGCGTTCTCCCCTCCTTATAAAGTTCAGAACTTTATATTGACAAACGCAACCAACACCGCTATTATGTAAGTGTCAGCCAACAAAATATCGGTTATAAGTCCGCAAAACGGGAAATCCGTTGGGGGCTTGGTTTTTTGTTGCCTTAATTAAGTTCTGTAAGGCTATTATAGCCGGTAAAACATCGGATGTCAATGTTATATCCGATAAAATACCGGATTTTACGTTTTGTACAATTTCGCATTGCGCTTTTGTGAGGGTTTGTCAATGGCGCTATTTGATAAGCAAATAAGAAAATACGTCGAAGAAAACTTTTCTGAAAAAGAAAAAGCGCTCGAAGAAACCGAGCGCTCTGTGCAGCGACACTTTGCTAAAAGCCGCGAGTATAGAATCATGCTGCAAAATTATCAGAAGGAATTGCGTAAGCGTGATAGTGACCTTTCTGAAAAAGAAGCCAAACTATCTAAACGCAAAGAGGATTTGGACGAATTCGAATCCACATTAAAGGCGCGAGTAAAAGAAGATGTTGTGCGAGAGGCTAAAGAAGAAAAAGCTACGTTAAAAGCGGATTCTATAAAACTGCAAGAAGAAATAAAGTCCTTATCGGCGAAAAAAGCCGGCCTTATGGCTGCGGAATACAAAATTATAGACTGGGTCTCTCGGATGGAGAAAAAAGAAAGCGAAGTATTCGACGAAATACTTGCCGACGCAAACAAATTCCAAAAGTTCAAACTGTCTATTGATGGGTATGAGTTTGAAAGCTACGTTGCCGATCTGCTTATAAAAAACGGCTATGAGAAGGTCGAAGTAACAAAAAAGTCGCAGGATTTCGGAGCAGATATTCTTGCCGAGAAAACAGATGTGCGATATGCGTTTCAATGCAAATACTACTCAGGACAAGTTGGAATTGAAGCGGTGCAGCAAATTTACGCAGCAAAAGAGCATTACGATTCTCATGTTGCAGTTGTCGTTACAAACAGCGTGTATACCAAAGCCGCTAAGATTTTGGCAGAAGAATTAAACGTAGTCCTGTGGGACTGCGAAGACCTCATGATTTTGTCACAAAACAAGGATATGTAATTATGCCTAAGAAATTAGATAGTGTAAGCCTTAACACAAACTGCGTAAATTTAATTGTAAATTACTGCGAAAAAGCGGATATAAGCGAAGCGGCATTTTCGAGAAAATTCAAGAAAAATAACGGTTGGGTAACTGACTTACGCAGAAGCAAAAATTTGAATTTGCCATCAAAAGAACTTGCTGTGCAAATGTGCTTAACCCTCAATGTTTCCCCCGATGACATCCTCTTGCACGATGGGAAGACCCCGGAAGAAACCAAAAAGTGCTTAGAGGATATCGAGACGGTGCGAAAACTGGTCGAGGCCGAGAGCGCAAAAAAAGCCCCCGATCTGAAGACCGAGGGTGAGGATGCGCAGCTTGCGCAACTTATTGCCGGGTTTAGCCGGTTGTCTCCGCAGCAGAAGAGCGCGGTGCTTGCTGTGATAGAAGGTTATCAACCATCGCAAGAATAACATTTTTCTGCTCTGGCGTCAGGTTGACAAAAAGTTCTGCTGCTTTTCTCGTTTGCTCGTCCATAATTATGTCCCTCCAAATATTTTTGCAACGGGGCTATATGTCGATTGTTGCACATAGCGGTGCAAGCATCAATATCTCGAAGTAAAGGCACTGCCGCCCTCTGCAACAAACGGCAGTGCCTTTTTGCAGCCAGCGGGGAGCGGTCGCCGCTGCTTGTTTTGACCATACTCCGCTTTACCTTGGCAATTCAACACCGAAACATTGCAATAAGACAGCGCTCGACGAGGTTCGACAAGCCCTCATCTTGCGACTTCGCGGCGCAAAAATCGAAGAAATTAAGGTGGCATAAATGAATATTCAAGAAGTGTGCAAATCCCGTAAAGAAGAACTGAAACTAACATATCAGGACATTTCCGATGCTTCCGGCGTGCCGCTGTCCACTGTGCAGAACTTCTTTTCCAAGTTTTCTAAAGCTCCGTCTATCTACACCGTTGCGCCGATCTGCAAGGTGCTCGGCATATCCCTTGATGAGGTGTTCGGAATTTCCGAACACTTGACACCAACCGAGGAAACCTTACAGGCGCGCAACGATGAGCTGGAACGCCACGTTGACGCAAAAGCAGACACGATCGAGATCATGCGGCGTGGAGTGCGTATCCGCAACGGCGTGATTGCTATAATGTTCCTCATCATCGTTTTTCTTACTGTGTGGTGCGTGTACATTGATTTTCACTTCATAGATTAAGGATTTTGGAGGGGCTGACATGGCAAATTGCATCAAATGTAAAGCAGCGCTGCCGGATGGCGCGCTGTTTTGTCCTATGTGCGGCAAAAAGCAAGTCGCCGAAAAGCGCAAAGCGCTCAAGCGCGCCAACGGAACCGGCACGGTGTATAAGCTCTCTGGGCGCCGTGCGCGCCCGTGGGTCGCCGCGAAAAACAGGGTGGTCATTGGATACTACGAGCGCAAAACAGACGCACTGGACGCATTGGAACGGCTGAACGGCAAGCCCCTGACGGAGCGATACAACATGACCTTTGCCGAGGTGTTTGAGGCGTGGAAAGCCGAGCATTACAAAGAGATCGGAAAGCAGGGCATCCAATCGTATGACGGCGCGTACAAAGTATTTGTTCCGCTGCACGACCGTAAATTCCGTGATCTGCGCGCCGCTGACTTTCAAGCCGCGATTGACCCGTACATGAACAAGAGCCATTCCACCGTCAGCAAATACAAGCAGCTTATTACCCAAATGGCGAACTGGGCCGTGCGCGAGGAAATCTGTACGACCAACTTTGCACGCTTTGTCCGCCTGCCGGAAAATGTAAAAAAAGAAAAGGATATCTTCTCGGAAGAAGATATCCAAAAGTTAGAAGCCGATGGCAGCGACGCGGCGAAGATCGTCTTGATGTTGCTTTCAACCGGTATGCGAATTGGCGAGCTGTTTTCCTTGCCGGTTGCGGATTATCACAGAACTTATGTAGTAGGCGGTGAAAAGACAGAAGCGGGCCGCAACCGCATCATTCCCATCCGCCCAGAAGGTCGGCAATATTTTGAGTATATCGCCGCGCGCGCAACCGGAGAGCTGCTGATTTCAGGGTACAGCGGCCAGAAGATCGTTGAAAATTTCCGCAAGCGCGATTTTTACCCGCTGCTCGACCGTCTCGGCATCGCCAGAAAGACGCCGCACGCCACGCGCCATACCTACACATCCCGCGCCGTCAAGGAAGGATTGGCCCCCGAGATGCTGCAAAAAATACTCGGTCACGCCGATTATTCCACCACGGCAAACATCTATACACATATTGACGCCGAAACATTGGTGTCCGCCGTTACTGACGCGTTACTAACAAGCCAAGAAAAGGGTAAAAAGAAAAAGCCCTGAAACCGTTGCGTTTCAAGGCTTTTTATGGTGCGCGGTACAGGACTCGAACCTGTGACCCCATGCACGTCAATTAAGCACAAAATCCGAATGCGTGGCATATTGTAGCAATAGCATGTAATATCACAGCATAATTGCAATATATATGAATTAAATATGCCGTCATTCTGCGCCATTCCGTCGCGGTTACTAACAAATTACTATCACTTTTCCAGTTTCCGCATGACGCTATTATAGACGCGCTCGTTTACAATTTTCAAGCTGTCCATCAGCTCATCAATGATCTCCCACGCCTTGTCCGGTGGCACATCAGCCACCGCCCGCAGGAAGTCGCTATCGCCGTATGTTTCGACGTTGACCGGCGCGGGCGCTGCGGAGTATGCCATCGGCAAAGCCATCTCTCTGCTGCCGCTTTGCTGGTCACGGATGGCATACAGCACGGCAAGGCGCTCATAGTTTGTCCAGCTTGATTCTTCCGTCTCGAGGCGAGCTATCCAGCGCTTGACCTCATTCTCGTCGACCATAGGGGCGCACCCCCTTTAGCCCTCAATCATGTCCATGCAACGCTGGATGGCTCTGCGAATGCTTTCATCGTCGGCGTTGTCCAGCATTTCCTGCAACTGGCGTTTCATGTTGTCGATGCCCCCGTCACGGGAATAGTGCCCGCGCACATAATGCGTGCCGCGTCTTGCATTGGACATATCACGGTCATAAGCGCCGCGCATACCCGACTGCCAGTCTCCGTCGCGGGAATAGCGGCGAGAATAGTCTTCATCGCGGGAATAGCCGTCGTCCTCCAACATCTCAATCTTATCGATATTTTTGATGGTGTCCGTCAGTTTGTGCGCAATTTCGAGATCGCCCGCGCCAAGCTCGCCCTTACGCGCCAGCTCGTCGAGTTCGTCGCACAGCATATTGCGCAGATCATACATTGCTTTCTTGCTCATGTCCATGCTCCTTTCATGCGATTCTCTCAACCGTCAGGTTCGAGTTGGCGAAGTTGACGGCCTGAGTGCTCGTGTTTTCCATTGCGACCGTTAGGCAGCAGCCTTTCGGGACGCAGACCTGTGCGGAAACATAAATGTTAAAGTAGTTTCCTACCGCCGCGGGCGTGACGGTCGCCGTTGCACTGGTCAATGGCTCTCCGTTGATGGCAAGCGCCGCCGTGATGGCCTCGACCGTGCCTCCGGTGGGAATAGCGATGTTGCCGCCATAGGAGACCCTAAACAGGGCGCGATTTTGATTGGTGATGCCGCGAAGCGTGACAACGCCTGCGCCCTGACGATGCACGATACAGGGTTTGCTATTGACCGCCGTTTCGGTCAGGGGAACGTTCTGGCCAGCAGCAACGGTCTGAATTGCCGCAGAAGTAAATTCTGCCATTAAAATCATTCCTTTCTCAGTTAAAATACAGCGGCGGAGCTATTGCCCCGCCGCGTTGTTGTAGTATCGGCACGGGGCCGAACATTTTGTTGACGTCAACAAAACATTGCCAACAAAAAGCTATGCTATGCAGTTGTCAGCAGCCACAACCGGCAAACTGGTTGCAGCAATAAGGATTCTGCACCGTGTAAGCCGGAATGGGAGAGGGACGCAGCTGCGAGACCAGATAGCTATTCTGTGCCGCCTGAGACGCGGCCAGTTTCAAGCCCTGGTTCTCGCTCTGGAGGTCAGCCAGTTTGCTCTGCGTCAGGAAGTCGAGAATGGCGCGGCTGTTCTGGTTGTTCGCGTCAATGATGTCGCGTGTGGCGTTCTGCACGGTGTTGCGCGTGTCGCACGCCTGCGCCGCCATGTCGTAGCGCACCTGCGCGATAGCCGCGCGATTCTCGCAGCAGCAATTTGCGGCCTGCATCTGCATGGCGTTGAGCTGCTGCATCAGCGCGGCCTGCTGGTTAGCGCGGGAAAGCTCGGCCTGACCGAAGCCGCTGTTGATGGCCTGCGCGGTTGTAGCAAAGCCACCGGTAATGGCATTGTTTAGGGCAAACGTGGAATCGCAAATGCCATTCGAGATGCTGTCAAGCTTGCGCTCAACACTTGCGAAGTCGGACGTGAGGACGTAGCCGTCCATCACCCCGCCGCCGTTACCGTTGCCAAATCCATTGCGGCCCCAGCCGAAGAGGAAAAGAACGATAATCCAGATCCAGTTTTCGCCCCACATACCCATGCCACCGCCGTAGCTGTTCGCGGGCGCAACCGGCATAGTCATCATGGGAGCACCGTCGGAAAGAGACATATTATCTCCCCTTTCATAAATTTTATTTATCAAATCGTGGCCACGATAAGATCAATGAAACAAATGCTCGAACTGCTTTGCCATCGTTTGCAGTTGGTTTAACTCCTGCTGGCTCATAGCGCCAGATTGCAGGAGCTTATTGACTTCTTCTTTCGGGTTCCCCTGAAAGCCGCTTTGGAACTGTTGGAATTTCTGCTTGAGTTGCATCAGCTCGCCCATCGGCCCTGGCATCTGCCCACCGCCAAGCGCGGCCATAAACGGATTATTCATCGTCGTCCTCCTCGACCTTACGCTTCTTTTTGCCCTTTATTTCGCCCACAAGCGCCGCCAGCGCGTCAAACTCTTTACGGGTGACAAATTCCACACCCTTTTCCTGCGGAGCTGTACGGGGCGTTTCTGCGCGCTCTACAAGGTCGTAAATTTTAAGCGTCGGCTTCCCGCTTGCATCCGCCTGCTTGAGATATACAGTCGGCGCGCTGGAATCCCACAGCGCAACGGCAGAGTTGGGAGCGATGAGATACCCCCTCGCCTCCTGCTCACCGTTGACCCACTGCACACCGCCCTGCGCGATGGGGTTCTGTTGCACTGGCTGCTGCATCTGCCGCATCTGCATGAGGTTATCCGGCATTGGCTGCGGATAATAGGGGTTAAAATAGGGATATGCCATGTTCATTCCTCCGTTTCTTTGACCCAGTAATAAAGCGGGATTTCGTTCTCGCTGTTCCAACTATCGTAAATCACGCCATCTTGCACGCACACCACATGACCGGAGAGCGCGAGAATATACGTTCCACGCGGGTGGTCATCGGCAAACTTGCCGACCGTGTAGCAGTCGGGGAAGGTGTCCGGCATGATATAGCGCCGATACCCAAGCGATCGCAGATATGCGCCCCAACAGGCGTTTGCATTGGGCAAGTCGCCGTCTAAGTACCCCCGTATGCACAGCGACAAATAAACCTCTCCCCAGTCCTTGCCGGTCGCCTTGCAGATCGCGCGCACGGTGCAGTCGGACACATTACGCCCCGCGGGGTTGGGGTTAAAATAGCTATACATGGAAAAGCTCCGCGAAATAGACGTAAGTGCGCAGCTCGTCAGGATCGGGAAACAGCGTCAAAATGTCCATCGCCATTTGCTCGGTAAATCCCAAAGCTAAAAGTCGGTCGTACATCGCCGCACCTCCTTTTGTTGCCTCAATCATACCGTGGATCGCGCCCTGCAAATGGTCATCGTTTGGTCATTATTTGGTCAAAAAATACTTCAAAAGACCTTTTAGGTAAAAAGAGAGCACCGATTAACCTCGGTGCTCTCTTTGTCCGTCTGCGATTTTTTGGTATGCCCGCCTGCGGCAGCGGTTGACCGCCTCCGGCGATAGGTGCAGCGCGTCGCACACTTGCGCGTAGCTCTTGCGCCGCACGTCACACTCGATGAGGCATGCCATCTCATCGGGCGGCAAGTCATAAGATTGGATGTAAGCTATAGCCCTGCGCGGGGCCATAGAAGATAATTGCGCGCGGATACGCTTGTGCTGCTTGTCCATGCTGTGCGCCGGGGCTTGCAGAGCGCTCACGCGAGGGGAGACGTTGCAGGTCTCCCGCCCGTTTCCCTTTCCGTGCCCGATTCGGGCACAATTATTTCATCGTTGCGAGCTTGCGGATCAGGTCGCTGCCGTACTTGTACGCCGTGAGGTAGTCCATCGTCTTGTCTTCCAGCCCCGCGCGTTTCTTAAGCAGTTCGCGGTAACTCGCCTCATACTTCGGGCGGTATGCGCCCAGCACCAGCGACAGCTTGCGTTTGCGGCGATACACCCCGTCGCCGTTGCTCTGGCTGCCGGTGTTGCCGTTGGAGGTATTGCCCTCGATGGCGGTGACATATTGCCCGCTCACGCTCTCGCAGATGCCCGTATGGTCGGTCTTGACCTGCGTGTTGGGAAAGTCATAGATCAGCACGTCGCCCGGTTGATAGCCGGACGTGACCCATTGGCCGTGGGCCTTGGCGTAGTTCATCAGCTCGCCGCAGCTCGCGGTCTTCCCGCCGCCGTAAAAGAGATGCTTGTCCGCCTGCTGAAAGCACCACCACACAAACTGCATGCACCAGTACACGCCGTCCATGCCGTAAGCCTTGCCATACTTCTGGCGGTTGCCCGGCTGCTCCACCGTGCCGATCTCCTTGCGCGCGATGGCGAGGATGTCAGTTGCTCTCGCCATGTCTTACGCCCCCTTGTCAATGGCGTCCTGATTCTTCTGCGACTGAGTTCCGAAATAGAATGCGATGATAGAGCTGTAGATCAGCATGAGCTGCTCGCCGGTGATCTTGCCAACGACAAATCCGTAGATCACCGCGCCGGTGGCGGCGATCGTCACAATGCTCTTTACGCTGCACAGGTTCGCAAATCTCTTTTTCAGCAAATCGTTATTCATTGTTATTCTCCTTTCGTTTTCGTCCAACGATAATTTCCACCAGCGTCAGAAGCCCGGTAAAGGCCTCGATGATGCCGCCCGTACCCAGCAGGTACGGGAAAATGTTGTCCCACTGCCACCCCTTAATGCTGTAAAAGATGACTGTGTAGATCACAAAAGCGGCGATGAAAATGCCAACAATAATCAAGATGATGTTCCTCGTTCGCAATTTCGACGCCTTTTTGATAAGGCGCTTCATCCGACCGCCCCACTCAGCAGCCACGCGATAAACGCGCCCGCCAGCGCTGCGAGAGCCTTGTCGACCAGCCCGTCCCACCGTTTCCCCGCCTTGCCCGTGATGGCTTTCACGTCCTCTTTGATCTCTTTGACGTCGCCCTCAACGGTCTCCTGCTTGGTCGCCAGCACCTCGACCGACGTTGCCAGCCTGTCAAGCGCCGTTTGGTGCTCCTGTAGCTCGTTGATGCGATGCGTATTGCTCTTGCATCGGCTTTCGATCAGCGCGATCGACGCGTCATCGTAGTGCTTTGCATTATCCATATCCCGCTCCCTTTCTCCTTTACTCTTCGATCTCCACCCCATACCGCTCAAACATTGCGCGGATGGCAGAGTTGCGCAGCAGCTTTTTGCGCTGGCCTTGGTTAAGGTCAGAGTAAACTGCCTGTAGTGCATCCTTGACCTCAGTGCTGTACGCGATGACTCGCTCTTTTAGATCACTCATGATGTCACTCCCGACAGTAGTGCTTCCAGCGCATCGCGCAACTCGGCATTGTCCTTTTCCAGCGCCGCAATGCGCTCTTCGGGTGTAGGTGCGGGTGTGGGTGCTTCTGCCGCCAGCTTTTCCAGCTCCGCAATTTCTTCGGCGGTCATATCTCGGTAGATGCCGTTCTCACAAATTCTCATGCTTTCCACCCCTTCGACAGTACAAGGCAGCGTACCTTTGTCCCAACGGGCAAATGATCCCCTGCTATGTTTACATACAACCTAACGCCGTTAAAAACATCATTGTAGCTTCCGTCAAATGTAGTCGCTTGCTCTGCGCCGGGAACAAATATTGCGCGATTTGAACCGGCATACAAATGATTGTAAGTTCGGGAAATGGTTTTCCAACCGGCAACGGATTGTATAATACGCAACCCACAGGAAAGACCAGCGGTGGTCAGCGGGTATACCCAGACGTTTCCGCTGTTCGATGTTTGCGTACTATCTGCCGGAATCATAAAACACAAAACCATGGCAAGTGCATGATACCCCGAAATTGGCCTGCCGTTTTTGTCGGTAGATATGATCAAATCGTTCACAGCTTCTGTGGTTTCCGTGTCGATAACCTCGTACCACTCTACGCCGCCCGCCGCATCCACCGCCTCCCACGCGGTGGGCACGCCGTCAGTGTCAACGGCCTTGACCTTGATGGTCTGGTCCACTGTGGCGGCGGTTAGACCAAGGGAGATATCAGTCCCGCCAGACGGGATATCCCTCACCGCCTCAGCCATCCCCGTCGGAAAGCTCAAGGGAGCAGTTGTCCCGCCCTTCTCGCGGATAGCATCGGCGACTGCCGTAATGCTTTCGCCCTGTACTAAGTATTCGGCCATTAAAATGTTCCTCCTTCCGCCGCGGGCACGGTTTCCGCCACCCATTTCTTGTTCCGGACACGGAGAAAAGCGCCTTCTTCTGCACCATCCGGCTTTGGCAAATCAGCCTCTTGCCCCACATATCTGCGCAAAGTGTCACCGGACACCTTTTTTGCCGTCGCATTTTGCTGCACAACAAAGAGATCATCCGCCGTTACAGCTTCCGCCGCAAGCAGATCGTCAATGGTTTTATCCATAAAGCTCTCCTTTATCGTAAAATATTGATTATATGGTACACGTCCACCGCACCGTAGACCACGGCAGCAACGTATAGCGCATACCGCGCCGAGCGCTCCCTGCGCAGGCTCAGCCACCATAGCAGCGCCCACACGATGATGACCTTGTAGCCCACCATCACCGTGACCTCCCGCATCAGCGGGTTTAGCTCCACCGCCCCATGACGCAATGCCCAGAGCGTGAAGAATAGGTCAAGGAGATTGAGAATATATGCTATCATAAGGTTGACTCGTATCACGTCCTTATAAAGTAGTAGTAATCTATTCCGATGTAGGGCACATTACCAATGGACACCACTTGCGTTCCAGCATAATAGCTTTTAAGTGCATCAACCGTTCCTGGGTATATAACATATAATGGAGAACTTCCTTTTACATTGTAAGAAACAACTTCACCATAGGAATTTGTAAATGTCAGTGGTATAGCAACGGATTTTCCCTTTGCTTCTTGTACTGGGCCTGTATCTTCACCAGATATTTTGAAGGTATACTGAGTTTGACTGTCCGGGTCAATTAACAAGTTAAGACCAAGCCCAGTTCTGCTGGTTGCAAATTGGGAAATATTGCCAAGTTTAGAATCGGATGAAGCTGTAAATTTGAACCAGAAAAGTTCTTTTGTGGTACCATCTGACATCTTGAACTCTACGGGTATGATAGATACTATACTTCCGCCCTGAGTGCCTAAAGTTTGCAATGAGACCATGCAGAAGCTCAAAATGCCCTCATCGGAATACATAAATGAAACTACACTTTTACTGGTAATAGCATAGTTATAGGTACCAGCAGTTAAAGAGCCGATTTTGACGTACACTCCAGTGCTTACATTGTATACATCAAACAAAAGCCCCTTGTAGTTCAATGTGACTTTATACTCTGTTTTCGTACTGGTTGTTACCGTTTGTATAGACAACCCGGGTATATTGTTCACTAATGCGCTTATCAGGTTTTTTAGACCATACCCATAGTAATTGGCGGTTGGCGGATGTGTTGTGGTGTTTGTAATAGAGTTATCTACATACACTACCCCTCTTGTAAAGTTCATGTTAATTCTCCCCAGTTAGTTTAATAGGCCCAACAAGCAGATTGCCATAGTTAAATTCTTCAATCTTTATCGTTGAAGCATACCCAGAAAGCTGCATTGTTGCCGCCCCATATGTCCCTCCGCTGAATCCGTCGCTGCCGGCAGCCCAGCCCTTGAGCGTCCTGCCGACCGAGATCCCGGCAAGAAAGCTGTTTTTATCGTATTTCACGCGCCATCCCTCCTCACCAGCGGATCAGCGTCGCGTGCCCGCTGTTGTCCGTGATTTTGATCGGGCGGCGCTGCTGGTCAAAGGCCACCGTGTAGCGGTACGGCGTCTTTTCTCCGTCCACCAGCTCGGCAAAATTTCCCTTGTCCCACTCCGAGAAGTCCAGCGCCGTGCTTTTGCGCAGCCCCATCAGATCCATATACCCATCGTCCCGCGCGGCGAGCCCGAGCAGCTTGCCCATGCTCGTCTCGTACGTCAACTCCAGCGAGTTCTGTCGCTTGACGAGGTAGCCGCGCTGCTTGCCGTTGTTGTCGCCCGCGCCGAAGATGTCCACAGGGTAGTAGTATTTCCCGTCCGAAGTGAAGGAAATCGCGCGCTTGACCTGCTCCTCGTACTGATAGACCATCACCGGCCAACTCGACTGCTTGGTGGTGGTGAAAATGCGCTCGCCGTTTGCGTAGGGGTAGCCGTCCGCGCCGATGGACGCGCCCGCGGGGTCTGCCTCCCAATAGATCAGCTCCCCGTTGGGGTTTTTGGCCTGCTCCGTCGTGCTTTTGGCGATGCCCGCGACAAACTCAAGGCTCTGTCCCTCCACGCGGATGAAATTGTCGTCCGTTGTGTCTTTAGCAAGATACTTGACCACCCGGCGCGAGGTCGACAGCCGGTTGACGCTCAAGTCCGCGATCTCGCCGAAAGCAGCGTAAAGCGCGTCCGCAGAAAGCTGACCGGAGACGTCCACGTTGCCGTCGAGCTTGATGTACCCCGTGTAGTTGTTGGGGCCGACCTTGAGCGTGATCGTCGCGGTCGTCTGGCCATCCGGGCTGGACGCTGACGTAACGGATAAGCTGATTCCATCGACCGTTTGCGTAATGTCCGATACCCGCCCGTCGATACCCTCCACCTTGAGGTTGATCTTCTCGCTGGTCTTGGTAATAGTCGAGCGTGTTTCGGCAATCTTGCGGTTGAATTCCTGTGTGATGTACCCACCAGCCGGATATTCGTCTTCCATCTCTGCTTCTCCGGGGGAAGAAATGCCCGCGTATCCGCGGCCATCATCAGAGAGTTTAGACAGCGGTGAATAAATGCCACCAACCGTCACGCCGTCGCCCAGCTCTGCCGCTGGATCGATGTTTGCCGCGCCTGCTTCGTATGCCTGATACTGGTAGCCTTTCATGGCTTGCAATAAGGCATTTACCATTGGCTGTGTGGCGTGAGGGCAACTCGCAATGACCTCCATGCCGGTATCATCGCCCGCTGTCAGGCTATTTTCGTCGTCCACAAGCAGCGTCACACGGGAAATAGGCTTATACTTGCCATTGTCGGCAAAGCTTGTAATGTCGCCGCCGACGTAATATTTATCAGACAAGAATCCTCACCCCTCCAAACGTAATAGCGTTGCCTGCTTCTGTAATGAGATAGTTCGTCTCGGTAGGCATAGACAACAACGGAATAAGCAATAGTTTCCCTGCATCGGTGATAATCCAGTTCCCGCCGTGCGCCGCTGCGATAAAACATAGCTCATTGCGGATAGTGTAATCATTTGCGGGATAGTCGATTGTGTACGAGCTATTGAGCACTGTGCGGCTGTCCAGCTCCACGCCCATCAATTGGCAAAAGATATTTACAGCGTCAGGCATAGTCATCGGGAAGTTAAGCGACTGGTCTGGCTTCCACATAACGTCAGCCTTTCTCATAGCGTCGTATGCTTCGAGTTCCCAATAATCCCCATCGCAGGAACGGCGATTGGTAAAAAACACGCCTTTTGGGATCCAGTCTGTCGCCTGACTGCCATTAACAAGCCTGAGATAACGCTTGATCGTCGCGGCGCGCGGTACGTTGTCCGCATACAGCGCCAGTTTTAATGTTGCGCAGCAGGCGTTTCCGATGCTGAATTCTTCAAACAACTGCGATTCGACAGAATGCGACACTTCCGCGTCTTTGCCATATTCCGTGCCAGCAACGTCAAATTTGTA
>ERZ1034763.314-NODE-314-length-24710-cov-5.780612_pt1 | contig 24710 bp, 53 predicted proteins | sample MGYA00520701_ERZ1034763 | MGnify/ENA primary metagenome ERZ1034763 (study PRJEB33766, sample SAMN09781707) | gut metagenome | biome: gut microbiome | host: Homo sapiens | place: Madagascar | study: EMG produced TPA metagenomics assembly of the PRJNA485056 data set...
CTGGAAATCAAAGCCACCAAGCAAGCCAGAGGATTTTTTGCTGGTTGATTTCATTCCTCTTCCTCCATCCGTGCTCCACAGTTGGGACAAAATGCGGAATCTTTGAGCGAGGTTTTATGGCATACACTACATTTCCAGTTCCCGACTACGTTGTTAACTGGGTCTACGCCACCGACCTTCCAACAGCCACAAACGCGCGCTTCTTTTGATTCTACGTCTTTTAACTCTCTTAATCTTTCAAGTGCATCTTCTAACGCCGGGTTACTACCTTCTTCTAAAAGTCTGTTGCGATAATATTCCATCAAAGGAGCAACGTCTACAATTTTTTTACTCATTTTTCTTCCCCCTCCACAATCATCTTTGCCAATGCCTTGAAATCCTCTGCGCTTGTACTCTTTGCCGTGTCACCGCTAAACAGGCCATGCCGCTCTGCCTGAGCCTTGCGAACGCCCATAGACGGTCTAATCTTCACGTCAAGCAGCTTTGTTCCCATGCTCTGTGCAATCACAGGAAGCTGCTCTACGACCTCTTTGGACAGGTTCTCCCGGCTCTTGTACTCGTTTAGGAGCAGACCCTCAATCTTCAATGTTTGGTTGTAATATTTGCGGACATCACTAACAGTCTTCGACAGCTGGCTTAAACCGGCAATAGAATAACGGTTAGGCGTCATCGGAACAATAATACTATTTGCCGCAATCAGAGCGTTTACCAGCATCAACCCAAGCTGCGGCGGTGTGTCCAGCACAATGTAATCGTACTGCCCAGATACGCTTTCAAGGGCTTCTCGCAGCCGGAAGTTCTTGCCCATGTCCCGGACAAGCTGCTCGTCAATGTCCTTCAATGCGTTGTCAGACGGCAGAATGTCACCGGCTTCACAGTGCTGGATGCCTTCCTCTACCGTGCCCTGTCTAGTCATTACATCAAACAGGGTACATACATCCTCTGTCTGTGCACCGTAGGTATCCGTTGCGTTGCATTGAGCATCGCAGTCTACCAGCAAGACCTTCTTGCCAAACAGCTGCAATGCACCAGCCAGACAGGTGCTTGTAGTAGTCTTGCCTGTGCCGCCCTTCTGATTGGCGATAGCTATGATTTTTGCCATTTTATTCTCCCCAATCTACAAAGTAACCGTTATAAACGAACTCTTTCGCCGCTTTACCAGCTTCGATTAAGGCTTTTCCGGCTTCAATCGCTTCGTCAGGAGTTAGTTCGCTGTAACTTCTTTGCGGTAAAACCCTTACAGAAGCCTGATTTCCATGATGATTGAACCGAAACTGATAATCGAACTTCTTTTCAAGGTCAAGTTCCGCTTTATTCAGAACGGAGTAGGGAACTTTTTCCATTTTATCACTCTTTCTTTTTAGTAGAACGGATATGCTGTTTTTACTTCATCACCGACCCACAGCACAGGTGTAACATGCCATTCGGTCACAATTTTATCTTCAAGGTATTTTCCCTGAGAATCAATCCATTTTTCGTTACTTGAATCGTACCGTCCAACTTGAATTTTTTCTTTGCCAGAGTTTTTATCTTTGGTTGAAAGAAGAAGCCCGTGCGGCCATCCTTCCAGTTCTTTACCGGGCATTACCTCTTCAACTTTATACCACTTGTCTTTGTCATAGCCTTTCGGAAACATCGGAATCATACTCTTTCTCCTTTCTGCATCATCTGCTCATTCTGCTTAATGTGCTTGCGTCTGACTACTTCAAGAAGCTATCGTCAAACGTAGCATAATCATCAAGGTTTGTCTTTTCAATCGTCTTAAACAAGTAGCCGCCCGGATTCGTTAACGGCTCTTTTCTCTCTGCTTCGCCATCGACAATAATTATTCTGTAAGCATTCTCGACAATGTTCACAACAGCGTCTTTCTTTTTGTTCTGTTTTATATTGGGGTATTTGTCTTTGATGCGCTTTGCAACAGACTTTGCAATCTCGATGCACTGCTTATCCGTAAGCGTTGGCGCGATAGATGCCCAATCCACATCCTCGTATGCGCCCCTGCGAGCCTTTTTAACAGGCCTTTGGCTTTCTGGAACATCTTTTAAAGACGAACCACTAACCTCGCTCGATTCAGCGTCTATGACCGGCTCCGTATGCTGATGTACGTTAAACTTCACTGACACAACCTTATGCCCAATAATGACACGTTCATAATCGACCTGCAAGTCAGACAGTTCGTTGATTTCCTTTACGGCTGCGTCAAGCACACGCTTTCGTAAATACCGATATTCGTTGTAGCTTGGTTCATTCGCCCCTAGCTGCTCTCTCAGCTTCTCAACTGTGATTTCAGGCGTTTTTATTCCTCGACCTATCATGTCACGCAAGATTGAGTATAAAAGGATGCTGTACTGTGATTTCATACTTGCCGTGTACCGCAGACGATATCTAACATATCCTTTTTCTGCGATGTCAAAGAAAACGGGACGCAGTTTCGGGTTGCAGCTAAGCGTGATGAAAAAATTCGCCAGCTTATAATCGAACTCGACAGATGCTTGGTCAAACAGGGGATAGATATCATAAGAACCAGCTTTATCACCTCTAGGAACTTCCACAGAGTTGCTGACAAAGTGTTTGACCTGCGCTTTCAAATTCCTTGAGTTGATTTTGATGTCCAAGAAGTCGCAGTATTCTTTCAGCGTGAACCTGACAGCTGACGTTTCAGGGTCACGAGGATTGATTCTTGATAGGTATACTTCCAACAAACGAAGTTCGCCAGCCGTGTAGTCTCTGAACTTTGCCCACACAAGAGGTCGGCTCTTCTCAATCAGATTACCACCTTTGATGTCTGACACTTCACCACTTCCTTTCCGTTTTTATCTCCACAGTCATTATACCACCGTAACGAGGACAAGTCAACATATTTTGTCCTCGTTCATCCACAATTCGTCCTCGTTTGCGGAATATTTTGTCCTCGTTCGTCCACATTCCGTCCTCGTTCGTCCATTTTTTGTCCACGTTCTTACTATATATAAAACAAGAGTTAAAACAAGATATTAAAATATCTTCTACTAATAGCAAGTAGTAGAATTTTCCACAAAAACTTTTCTTTCCTCTCTTTCTTTGTGGAAAACGGCATCAAATTCCTTGCTAGATAAGACAAGCACGATAAAATTCAACGGTAAACATAGCTTTGCGTTAGGTATACCAAACGTGGACGGATTGTGGATAGGTGTACAAAAAGTGGATGGAAGGGTATACCTAATCTGCACAATGGGGGACAGATTGACGAGTTGCTCAATCGCAAACAGCATATTAACGCTAATTCGTTATTTATTCAGTGCAAATCCTGCCGATTTTTGGCGCATGGGGGACGAAATGACAAGGCAAAGGTATACTTAATCTGCATGAAACGTGTACAAAAAGTGGATAAACGTGGACAAAATGTTCCTTAAAATTCACGATAATTCGACAATCAGCCAGTTATATTATTGGGATTCACGGTATAAGAATCGTTAGACTTCATGGCGGCTTCCGTTCCAGCATCCTGCGCCTGATAGAGAACCTCCATCTTTGGCTGCGTGCCGTTCGGGTCTGGGTCTGTTCCGGTGGCTTGTGCCATCTCATGGTTGCCAGAAATCATCCGGCAGACGGCAACCCTGTCCTTCAATGGCGTGTGAAGGTTTGCCAGAACCTCTGTCAGCACGCCGATGTGGTCTGAGCCGTGATCTCCGTACCGGATGTATAACAGAGCGTCCACCTCATAGGTGGAACACTCCTTGATGCCCTCCATCAATATCTGACGCTTCTCGATGCCGGTCAAATCATCCTCTAGGTGTTCCAGCAAGCCGGGATGGATGCAAGCGTCCATATACAGAACCGCTGATACTCCACAGCAGGTGAACCAGCGCATAGCCATCGGCAGGGAGATAGCCGCCAGACCTTGCTCCCAGTTGGCAATCGTACCACGATTTACGCCCATCCGTGCCGCCAGTTTCTGCTGGCTCAGGCCAGAACGTGTTCGTGCCATCTCTAATGCTTTAGCTGTTCTTAACAAATATTCATCCATAATCCTCACTCCATCGACAAAAATTTACAAAACTGCCGGTTTCGACAAGCCAAAAAATGGAAAAAGCTGCTATGGAGAACCAACAGCAGCCTGTGTTATAACTGTACCATCGAAAAAACAATCAAACAGGAGGTAACAACATGATTATGATTGACGGAATGCCCGCGTCTGAACCGACCAAGACCACAACGCCAAAACCGTGGGAGGGCTAGTGTATGAACCAGATTGACACCATGCTTATCCCATATGCCCGCCAGACCGCTTTAAAGCTGGTCTATAACCTTGCAAACAACGATGCCGATAAGTTTGCTTACGAAGAAGCCAAAAGCGTTCTGGAACGCGCCGTAGCCGCCTTAGACGATGGGCGAGACCCGGCAGACAACATCGAACGCATTGACGGACAGTTCGTAGAACTGTGAAAGGGAAAGAGATGGACTTTACAAATGGATACTATAAAGCCGAGAACCCTGTTGTTCTTGAAGAAGTGAAAACCTTCCTCCAGTCAATGGAACGGCGTGGAGCAACGGTTAAAGACTTAGACGATGCCATTGTGCAGCTAAACAATGTTTCGCACAGCATCAGCACAAATGCTCTTGTCAAAGCAGATGCGCTGGACAAGCTACCCGAAAACCCCTTTCGTTCCATGCTCAAAGACGTGTTGCAAAACAAAGGATAAGCGAGTTCCATCGTGGCTTTATTGGACGCTCATTGTTGCGTTGGCTTTCCCGATGAAAAACGATAGATGCAAAAGAATCATTTAATTTCAACAAAGTTGTTAAAATGGTATTGACTGTACAACTGAAAGATGTATAATCATATCAAATGAACATCCGCACTTACCGATCGGGAGGATATGCCACGATGAGCGAACAGGAAAGAGCCAAGATTGACCGATTTATAGCATGGCTGCTGGAGCATCCAGAGAAAATTCCGGTAGCTGAACAAGCACTAGACCTAGAATAACAGAAAATCCCTTGCGCAGAGCTACACCAGCCCGGCACAAGGGATTCTTTATTTTACCGGGCATGAACGTTACATCTTTTCGATCAGGTTCATCAGCGCTTCACGCTGTTCTGTCGGCATAGATTCAAGTTTTCTTCTAATCCGTTCCACTGTTGCATCAACTTCGCTTTGCGGCTGCTGGGGCGGGTTTTCTTTTTGTTCGCCAGAAACCAATGTATCCACGCTTGTTCCGAAATAAGAAGCTATCTTGTCAAGCGTCTCATATTTCAAGGTCTGCTTTCTACCGTTTTTCAAATCGGTCAAAGACCCACGGCTTGCGCCCGATTCCTTGCACATAGTGGTCACGTTTACTCCGCGCTGCTTGCAGAGTTTTTCAATATTTTCGTACAAGTTTGCCATAATTCCAGTCCTCGCATTGTAAGGTTTACTGAAATTACGCGAACGCTTAAAAAAGCCTTGCATTTTACGCGAAAGCGTATTATACTAAGACCGTACCGCGAAAGCGTAATGAATGATTTCTAGCAACTTCATTATATTACACTTATGCGTAAAAATCAATAGCCGGAGGTGAAATAATGGCTGAAAAAAAGCCTCTGTGTGACTTTGGCAAACAAATCGAGATTGCTCTTATCCAAAAAGACAAGACCAACGACTGGTTGATTGAAAAAGTCAAGGAGGACACCGGACGATATTTTGACCGTTCTTACCTTTTCAAGGTTAAGACAGGGAAGCTGGAAACGCCCGGCATCAAGAAAAGCATCTGCCGGATTTTGAATATTCAGGATTCGGGAGTGTAAGAAGGGAGAGAAAAAATGGCAAACATTCAAGTTTTTAAATATCAGAACAACAAGGTTCGCACAGTCGATGTGGACGGCGAAGCGTGGTTCGTTCTGAAAGACGTGTGCGAGATTCTTGGAATTTCTAATCACAAAATGACGGCACAGCGCCTTGACGAAGATGAGGTCAGCCAGACTTACCTCACCGATAGCATGGGACGTCAGCAGCCAACCACCATCATCAACGAAAGCGGTCTGTATCATGTCATTCTTCGCAGCGACAAGCCGGAAGCGGCTCCGTTCCGCAGATGGGTAACAAACGATGTGCTTCCTGCAATCCGTAAGACCGGCAGCTACAACGCACCGCAGCTTACCCGCTCACAGCTTCTTGCAACTGCGCTGATCGCGGCGCATGAGGAACTGGAAGAAAAGGACAAGCAGATTGAGACCATGAAGCCGAAAGCGCTTTTCGCTGACGCTGTGAGTGCTAGCAAAAAATCAATTCTTGTTGGCGAGATGGCAAAGCTGCTGTCACAGAACGGCATCCAGATGGGTCAGAACCGCTTGTTTGACTGGCTGCGCCGGAACGGCTACCTCATCAAAGACCCGAAACGTAGCGATTACAACTTGCCAACGCAGCGCAGTATGGAGATGGGGTTGTTTGAAATCAAAGAAACCACGATTCAACACAGTGACCACATTTCCATTAACCGTACTCCGAAGATTTCCGGTCGCGGCCAAGTCTACTTCGTAAACCTCTTCTTAAAAGCAGAGAAGAACCAGAAAGCGGAGGGCTGAACATGGAACAGATTATCACATTAAAGGTAGACCTTGAGTACCCGGACGAAGCGCACCACGCGATTGACGAGCTAGTCAAGGCGTACGAAGCAGACAAGCGCAAGTGGACGGAAGAAGAACTTGCCGAAGCAAAACATCTGGCGATGAAGATTATGGAGCAGTTGTGCTTGGATGGGTACAGCATTGAATGGTGCAGAGTAACGGAAGCGTACTGTTACAAGGCGGTTTCTGTTTGGCTTAGTAAGCCGGATGATGAAAGCTTTAAGCGAAATGCAGCGTGCTGCATCCCTTCTGCTTCTTTTGATACTTGGATTGCCAAGTGCGTCTGCCTGTGTCGGACTACTGACAGGAGTGTGCCTGCGTTCATCATCAAAAAGGCTGGTGAGTGCTGGTGACGAATTTTCGCAATGCGCAAAGCCGGAAGCGCAGACTGAAGCTTGCAATGGCAGCTGGCGTATCCCGAAATGATGCCAACAAGGTACTGTGGATGGAAAAGACACTGAACCAGTGTTTTGAACGGCACAATCGGGGAGCCAAATTGAAGGGGATACAGCATGGAAATTAAATACTGCGAGCGTTGCGGCATTTTACTTGGCGCAGTCAATCCTACAAAAAAATATTGCTCAGATTGCAAAAGGGAAGTTTCGCTGGAACGAAAGAGAGCAAGACGAAAAGTATTGAGCGAAAGTCATAGATTTGTACCAGTAAAAACCGTTTGCCAATGGTGCGGAGAGCCAATGATTAAAAAGTCTGCGGCTCAAAAATATCATAAAGAATGTGCAAGAGACGCTGCTTTTGCAAGCATTGCAGAAAATCAAAAAATGAGAAGAGAACGAAATCTGAATAAGAAAGCATTGGAAGAAAAAAAGATTCCATCGGTAGGGCAAGTTCAAGCCCTTGCTGATAAAATGGGCAAGCATTACGGTGAAGTGTCGAGAATGCTTGCAACAGGGGAACTGACTTATGAATGGTAAATACTACGGCAAACGGGAAATCCGCTGGCACAGCCGTGAAAAGGAACGACTGGAACACATTCAAAGAAAGGATAAAGATGAAAATATTTGTGGAAATTGCCCTGATTTGGGGCATTGTCTTAGCGTTTATTCTCGCAGTGTTTCTGCTGAACTTCTGGCTGGTGCATCACATCGAGCTTTTGGTCGGAGCTAAGGTGACATGGTACATCATAGGTGCTGGCGCTTTGATGACAACCGGTTGGATTTTCAACACAGGTAAGAAAGCATGACGCTGGAAGCCGCTCTTGAAGAACGCGATATGAAGGCATCAGAGCTTATCCGTAGAAGCGGCGTGTCAGCCCCGACGATTTACAATATCACAAGTCCAAACAAAGAACCGTACAAGACTGGCGTTAAGGCTGATACGCTTGCAAAGATAGCTGAAGTGCTGAATGCAATAGTTGTGATCGATGCAAGCAAACCGTTTTTATTCGATATCATTCTGAAAGAAGGGAAAAAATGAGAACTGTAAAGGGAATCGTGCTTACGATGCTTGGCATCGTGGCTGCCATCGTAGCGGTTGGATGCGGCGATACCATCAACAACGCTTCAAACGGATGGGCGATGATCGCATGGGCGTTCGCTTCGTTTGCATTACTTGCCGCCGCGCTTGTTCTGGTTGGACTTGGTTCATGTGCAGAAAGGGAAGCTTGCGAGGGCAAATCTAAGAAGCTGAACCGTGTCCCTACTCATTCCAACGAGTGGAGGGATGTTCAGTGAAATGCCCGATGTGCGGTAGTGACAACATTACAACGGTGGACAGTCGGTCAGACCATGACAGCATTGTTCGCCGGAAGAAATGCCTTGCTTGCAACCACCGGTGGTCAACCATTGAAATCGACAAAGACCAGTGGTACAGTGCGTTGCAAATCAAAGAGCATCGAAAGAGAGGACGACCGAAAGATGATTAGCCTTGATAGATTTGGCGGCGTGACCGAGCCGGATGAAGGTGTATACTTCCTGACCCGCGAGCAGGAAGCAGAAGCCAGAGAAGCAGACCGTCAGGCTGAGATTGAGAACTTGCAGTCTGAAATTGAAGACAGGGAAGCGGAGCTGAAAGACCTCCGTGCACAGCTGGCAGAACTGATAGCTGGCTGATTTTTGTACAGCCAAGTTAAGCCAAAGTAAGAACAATGAAGCCTAATGAAGCCGAAGAAAGGAAAGAAAATGAGTAAATACAAGAAAGAAATTAAGCACTGCGAAAAGTGCAATAAGCCTTTTTCGGTGTTTCCAAACAGCACTGAAACTCTTTGCGCAAACTGCAAAAGGAACAACTTAGAGGAAACGCTCCGCAGGAACGGTCACGCACCGCAGCATACGCTTGTTAGAAGTTTTCATGATAGCCTTAATGAAGCGTTTGCTGTCGAAGATGCTGCAAGAAGGGCTTCGTGGGACGAGAACGTAAGCATTGAGAAAACGTGCCGTGATTGCGGCAAAACATTCGAGATTTCTCGTGCAGAACGCATTTTCTTTGAATCGCATAACATGGCACTGCCCAAGCGTTGCCCGGCTTGCCGTAAAGCAAGAAAAGAAGCAAGGAAGGAGAACAACTGATGGCAGTATTAGTAATGGTCTACGGTCACTCCGGCAGCGGCAAGTCCGCTTCGCTTCGGAACTTTGACCCGGAACAGGTGGCGATAATCAACGTGCTTGGCAAGCCGCTGCCGTTCCGCAGCAACATGAAAACCTATATCACCAACGACTACGGCAAGATTGATGCTGCAATCCACAGCACTAAGCGCAAGTCCATCGTCATTGACGATGCCACCTACCTTATGACTGGCGAGTTCATGCGGAACGCAAAGGTCGCTGGATACCAGAAGTTTACCGACATGGCAGCCAACTTCAACACCCTTCTGATGCGCGCAAAAGAATTGCCGGACGATGTGGTGGTCTACTTCTTCGGTCACAGCGAGCGTGACGGCGATGGTGGAGAGAAGTTTAAGACCATCGGCAAACTGCTGGACGAGAAGGTCTGTGTGGAAGGATACTTCACCATCGTCCTGAAAACCGTTGTGCAGGATGGGCGATACCTGTTCAGCACCCGCAACGACGGCATGGACACCGTGAAAACCCCTCTGGGGATGTTCAGCGATGCACTGATCGAGAACGACCTCGCCGCCGTAGACAAGACTATCCGTGAATATTACAACATCCCGGTTCAGCCGGAGAGCAAAGGAGAATAACAGATGAAGAACATCAACTGGAATGACGTGCAGGAAGCCACCGAGCGCCGTGACCTGCCTGTTGGCGGTTACGTTGCAGGTATCTGCAAGGCAACGGACGAACCTGCAAAGGAGCGTCTGAACATCGAGTGGGAAGTTGTAGAGGGCGAATACAAGGGTTACTGGCGTGAGCAGACTGCTTCCCTCATTGAGCGCGGCAAGCTGAATCAGGGCGAATGGGCATGGGGCGGTAAGACCATCAAGAGCTACAAAGAAAAGGCCCTGCCGTTCTTCAAGGGCTTTATCACCGCTGTGGAGCAGTCCAATCCTGGCTACAAGTTTAACAACGATGAAAAGACCCTGCGTGGCAAGCTGGTCGGCGTAGTTCTCCGTGAGGAAGAGTACATGGGCAACGATGGCAACATCAAGACCAAGCTGGTCGTTGACCGCTTTACCAGCGTGGACAAGATTCGCTCCGGCGATTATGAGGTCAAACCGAAGAAAACATTGGCTGGTGGGGCTGGCTCCGTTCCCGATACTGGCGATTTCGCCGTGATTGAGGACAACGCGGATGATTTACCGTTCTAAAAGCAACGAGTTAGCGCAATATTTTTATAAAGCGAAATAAATTATGAAGTTTATTGTTGTGGATGGCGGCAATGCCTCTATCAATGCTGATAGCGTTACAAAATTCGAAAAAATCATTGAAACTGAACATAAGGGAAGCATTTTTGCCCACGTAAAAGATAGCGAAGAGATGTTCCTTGTCGGTCAATACGAAGGAAAAGGCGCTTTAGAAAAAGCGTTTACCGAGCTTATGAGGTTCTTGAAGGATGACGACAACGGAGTTTTTGACTGTCCAAACGCTAGGATTCTTTCAGTAACATTCCACGAAGCGGAGTATTTTAACTACAACTACAGACCGCTTTAATATGAGACAAGAGCTGCGCTATCTGGCTGGACGGGCGTTTGGAAAAATGAAACACTTGGGCGACATCACAAAGATTCACGGCGACAAGATAGAGCCTGTGGACTGCATTACATTCGGTAGTCCGTGTCAGGATTTATCCATTGCAGGACGCAGGGCTGGACTTGCCGGAGAACGCTCAGGGCTGTTCATGGAAGCGGTTCGAATCATAAAAGAAATGAGGTCAAGCACAAATGGACTGTATCCAACTTTCGCTGTTTGGGAAAACGTACCCGGAGCTTTCAGCTCCAACGGAGGAGAAGATTTCAGAGCCGTGCTGGAAGAACTTGCCCGCGTGGAACAGCCAGACGTTTCAATTCCTCGACCTTCGGGTAGGGGGGGCAGATGGAGCAAAGCTGGAGCAATCGCCGGAAACGGATGGTCTCTGGCTTGGCGACAGCTTGACGCTCAATATTGGGGAGTACCCCAGAGAAGAAAGCGTATCGCTCTTGTCGCAGATTTTGGAGGTCAACGCGCCGGAGAAATATTATTTGAGCGAACGCGCCTGTCAAGGAATCCTGACCCGTGCGTCAAGGCGTGGAAAGAAGCTACCGGACTTGCTGCAAGTGGCATTGCTGGAAATGATAGAGTGGTGGGAACCGGGTGCAGCTGCAAAGGCGATGGAGATGCTGATTGTGGAAGAGCAGAAGCGGATAAGACGGGAGAAGTTAGCTGCTCTAGCCGAGAGAAAAGAACGGATAAGAGAGAAAGCGGAGAAGCAGCTGCGTACACTCTTAAAATCCGTTCAGGATGCGAAGGCGGAGGAAAGGGCGCACTTGTGCAAACAGAAAAAGCCGGGACGCTATCGACACTCCAAGACCAGACGCTCTTCCAGCTAGTGCAAGCTGGGGAAGTAATCCCAATAAACACACAAATTGCTACAAGGTACATCTCGATGGGAGAAAAAACAGGTCTTGGAGTTGGAAAGAATGGAGACCCGGCCTTTACTCTACAGGCGCAGCATGAACATGGTGTATGCTATTGCATTGCGGGGAACATCGTTGACCGCGCCGATACGGCAGGGGCAAACGGCTTGGGCGCAAAAGAAGAAGTGGGATATACACTGAACACAATTGACCGTCATGCGGTTGTATATTCCATAAATCCATTGTCAAGCAACAGCATGAAGTCAAAAAATCCATATAGCGGATTCAATGAAACAAATGTGAGCAAAACACTGGACTGCTCTGACGCAAACCCAACGAAGAATCAGGGCGGACTTGCCGTCGTTCAGCCGATGCCGATTCAAAACAAAACAGGAACTCTTTCGCCCGGCGCTCACGCTGGAAGCTACAATGGACAGGATGCTTACAACGATATGCTGGTAAGGTGCAGAATTTTTGACGCAAGGGGAAACGGCGATGGAAAAATCGTACCGACCATTACAGGCGGCCACGAAAACAGTATCACAGACTACACGGCTATTGCAATCGAACGCAAGACCTTCAACGAACAGTCGTTCAGTAGCTACAAAGAAAACGACAAATGCTCAACCTTGAAAGCGAAAGCGGGGAATATAGGAAACAGCAGCGAATGTCTGGTTACAGAGAAAACTTTTGTCGCAGTCGATGGGTATAACGGAGCTGTTACAGGAGACAAAACGGCATCGCTTACCTGTAAGAACGATGGAAGTCATTCCGGGCCATTAGTTGCAGAGAAGATCATCCGCTGGATTGTTCGCCGTCTAACCCCTGTTGAATGCGAACGGTTACAAGGCTTTCCTGACAATTACACCAACATTGGTGACTGGACGGATAGCAAAGGAAAAAAGCACAAATACGCTGACAGTCCACGGTACAAGGCTCTGGGCAACTCAATCGCTTTGCCACAATGGTTTTGGCTGGTGCAGAGGATGCGCCCTTATCTGAAAGAGAAGCCAACGCTGGGTAGCCTGTTCGATGGTCTAGGCGGTTTCCCTCTAGTCTGGCAAAGAGCATACGGCGATGGAACGGCACGGTGGGCAAGCGAAATTGAAGAGTTTCCAATGGCGGTAACGAAAAGGAGATTTGGCGAAGAATGATTACTTGTTGTCTCAACTGCACATCACGCCACACAGCCTGTCACGACGCCTGCGAGAAGTACAAGGCAGAGAAGCAAGACTTTGAGGAACGCAAGGCATTCGTGTACGAGCTGAACAACAGCCAGAGCGTGTACCACCGTGACTACGAGGACAAACACCGGGAACGCGGCAAGAAGCGGTTTCTCGGAAGTGAATTTAGAGGTGAACGATAAATGGGAGCTTTTATTGCAAGACAGCCTAATGGTCTGTTGTGTAGGTTTTCTTCGGTGGTCGATTGTGTCACCGATTACAACATGACTGAAGAAGAATATATCGAGATGTGCGCTGAAAAAGCACGAAAAGAAGCACGAGATGTTATTGACCATTATATTAAGCCGTTTGAAATGGTTGACAGGTGTTTCTTCCCGAACAATATGACAATCGAAGAACACAAGCGAATCATGAAGGAAATGGAGAAACCTACTGACAAGGTAACTCATATTCCATAAATTTAGAGGTGAACGAGGATGAAAATGCCAGCAGTGGTTAGACCCATTGACGCGACCAGCCTAAAAAGTATTCTTGAATTTTCGCTATCCATCGGTCAGCTTAACACGGTTGGCGATGTGCTTAGTCTGATTGATAGCGAGTCTGAAATTGAAATTCCAAAGGGAAACCTGTTTTGGCGTGATGCAAAAAAAGAACTTCCACCTAAAGACGGATTCTATATCGGAGTTTATGATTCGTGGTTTGAAAACTGCATCGCAACAAGGGAGTTCAAAGATGGCCGATGGGCAGACGAGGAAAAGCGAGGATTCGTCAAGTTTTGGATGCCGATTCCTGAAATTCCGGGAGAAAACGCATGAACACCGGCAAGCAGTTTGAAGCAGACTTCAAGGCATCCGTCCCATCCGATGCGTGGTGCTGCCGCCTAAAAGACAGTGCCGCCACCTACTACGGCGGCAACGAGAACCTGTCCTTTTCCATCGACAACATCTGCGACTTCCTTGTGTACCGTCACCCGATGAACCACCTGTTTGAACTAAAAACAATCGAAACACCCTCTATCCCTCTGGAAAAGGTGTTCGGCAAGTACGACAAGGCAAAGTGCAAATACCGAAAGGAAAAGCATATCACAGACATGGTGGAAGCAATGGGGTACAACGGTCAGACAGCCCATGTGATAGTCAATTACAGGGCGGTTAACCGCACCTTTGCAATCTCTGCAAGCAAGGTTCTAGCGTTCCGTTACAACGAGAGCCGAAAGAGCATCCCTTGGCAGTGGGCAGAGCAAGAGGGGATAGAGGTCAAGGCAAAAAAGTTGCGTGTCCATTGGCGGTATGACGTGGATGGGCTACTAAAGAGATTGGAGAAAGAGAATGAGGTTCGACGATATTGAGGTTGAGATTTGCGACCGATGCGGCGAGTGTTTTTCGTGGCACGGCGAAGTAAACGGAATCCGAAAAGTGAAAATCAAAAAAGGTGGCTATGAATGCTCGCCAGATAGGTCTTTCATTCTTTGCCCCTCTTGCATAGCAAAGCTGAACGACTGGCTGAAAGGAGAACAGAAGTGAGCAAGAAAGTTTCAGACATTCTGCCCAAGACGGAAATCTTGGCGCAGTTGGCAGAAGAAGCGTCCGAACTGGCACAGGCTGCATTGAAGCTGCGCCGTGCGCTGGATGGAACGAACCCGACACCGAAGGACGTAGAAGAATGTGAAATGAATCTACTGGAAGAACTAGCAGACATTAAAGTTGCGTTCACGGTCTATTTGGCAGATTCAAAGCCGTGCATCAAGTCGAGGGTTTCAGAAGAAATCAACAAGACCGCTGAGATAAAGCTCGACCGCTGGCTATCTCGCCTTGAAGCAAAGGAGCAGAACAATGGATAAGGAACAGCTTGCCATCGCACGGTTGCAGGACGCTGCACGGCTGTCTGAGCATCGATACAAGAAGCCGTTGATGGTCACATACTCTGGCGGCAAGGATTCACAGGTGCTTGTGGCACTGGCTGAACGTGCCGGAATTAACTTTGAGGTTGTCAACAGCCACACCACAGCAGATGCGCCGGAGACGGTCTATTTCATCCGTGAGCAGTTCAAGGCGATGGAAGAACGTGGAATCAAATGCTCCATTGTCATGCCACGCTACAAGGACAAGCCTGTGTCCATGTGGACGTTGATTCCTCAAAAGTTGATGCCGCCCACACGGCTTATGCGTTACTGCTGTAACGTTCTGAAAGAGAACACAGGAAAGAACAGGTTCATTGCAACAGGTGTTCGCTGGGCTGAATCCGCACGGCGCAAGAACAGTCGTGGCGTGATGGAAGTAATGCACAAAGACCCTGCAAAGCGAATCATCCTCATGGGCGACAACGATGAAAAGCGGCAGTTGTTTGAGACGTGTAACCTCAAAGGCAAGATGACCGTCAATCCTATTGTGGACTGGTCTGACAATGATGTATGGGACTACACACACAGCGAGCACTTGCCCATCAATCCGTTGTATTGCGAAGGACAGAAGCGTGTTGGATGTATCGGCTGTCCTATGGCTGGTAGGAGGCGCAGACAGCGTGAGTTTATGCGCTGGCCTGCTTATGAAAAAATGTACATCTCAGCGTTTGACCGAATGCTTGATGTCCGCAAAGCCAAAGGCTTGCCGTGTGACTGGCAGACCGGCATGGACGCTTTCCACTGGTGGATGGAAGATGACAACATCAGCGGTCAGTTGAGCATAGACGATTTGATGGAGGATAACAATGTTTGAATTTGCAACTCGCTGGTTGGTCTGCCTAGTCCTGCTGGCGGTAGTGGTTCAGTCGGAGCGGACAATCAAAGACACGGCAGACAACCTGTTTGAAAAACGGCAGGCAATGCTTGTCTGGCTGTTCGCCAACGTGTGTCTGGCCGTTTGTACGGCAGTTGCGATGGGGTGGAAATGATGATTCAGGAAATCAATATGGTATGCCGTGAAAGGCTGGCGTTTTTATATGGCCTTTATAGCGGTCATGCGGAATCTGAAAGCGAGATTAACACCAAAGGCATTTATCAGAAAATCGCTTCCGAACTGGCTTGGTGTTTAGGATTCGATGATGCAGACAACAGGTGCTATGAGAATGACGAGGGATAACCAATGGACAACGAACTTTACTGCCCGATGAAGATGACAAGCAATCCGCTTGGTCGGTGCGTATGCGAGAAAGAAAAGTGCGCTTGGTGGCGACAGTTGGACAACTGCTGTTCCGTTTGGCAGATTGCATGGAAACTGGACAACATCGAAGCGAAAATGAAGAGGTGAGAGCATGAAAAAGCGGATTTACCTTGTTCTTGAAACCGAAGCAGACGAGGATGATAAGAGTATCCGTAGCGATATTGAACAAGAACTTGGAATGGCTACACACTATTTTGAAACCTGTTCTTATAGCGAAATTGGCTTTGAGGGCTTGTGGAGAAGCACATTTGAGAAGCCGCCTAAGAAAGAAGATGCGGATGAAAACGGCTATGTGATGGCGATTGCCGGGCCGATCACAAAGTCCGATTGCGTAGGCTATCCATATAAGTGGTTGTGGAATGTCGTTGCAAAGCATCCATGCGCATACCCTGTTTGGAAACCTGTCAAGGAGGTCTGATACATGGCAACACCACCGAAGCGTGGTCGTGGCAGACCGCCACTGACCGAAGCCGAAAAGAAGAAGCGTGAGAAGCGAGCGCAAAAGGCGAAAGAAGAAGCCGCTGCGAAGCGTGAGAAAGCGCGTGAGAAGAAGCGGATACAGAACCTGAACAAGAACAAGAGCATTCGATCACAGGTCAGCAAGAAGGTAAAGGAGCAACAGGCGTTGGCAATCGAGAAGTCGAAGATGATGAACACAGGCGATTTGCAGTCGAGAATCGGCGATGAAGAGGACAAGAAGGTTATCGGCATGATTGCAGCCAAGTACTTTGGAGACCTTCCGAGCGTGGACATGAACAACCCGATTGAAGTGCAGCAACGCCTTGACTTCTTCTTTGACGCTTGCATCGAAGCCAGAATCTCCCCTGTGGTGGAATGGATTGCACTGGTGCTGGGCATCGAATGGGTGAGCCTGAAACAGATTATGGCGGGGAAACGCCGTGATGACAGCTTGCAGCAGAAGTATATCCTCAAGCTGATTCTGCAAATGCAGTCCATGTGGGCATACAACGGTATGTACGGTCAGGAGAACCCGGCAGAGTGGATTTTCCGAGCCAAGAACTACTTTGGTATGCGTGACAACGTGGAAGTCACCGTTGCGCCGCCTGAACAGCCGCTGGGCGATGCTCAGAGCGCAGAACAGCTTGCCCAGAAGTACCAGACGGCATTGCCGCAGGGGATTGACGTGGAGTATAGAGAGGTGACGGAACATGACTAACGGCGATTTTATCCGCTCCATGACGGACGAGGACATTACAGAAAACTTTACGGTTGGCATCTGCGAGCTTATTAAGCATCGAGACCCGGAACGTTGCCAGAACCGTGAGCGTTGCTTTCATTGCGTCAAGGACTGGCTGAAGGAGAAAAACAAAATCATGGTGAGGGCTGACCAATGGGAACTTTGATTGACTTTTCCGACCCATGCTTACGCACGTTTCTGCCTGTCCTCTTGCAAGACCACACGACAGGGAAGAACATTATCTGGGCGACAGACCCGCCGCCTGAACTGGGCGCAGGCTTTGCGGATGAAATCACGCTGGAACAGTTAGACAAGGTTCAGCTTGTTCCTCGTGTGCAGAAACGGCTTGCAGACCAGAAGAAGCGCACCAGCAAGAAAGCAGAAGTGTTCACGCCGACTTGGGTTTGCAAGAAGATGGCAGACGTTGCAGAGAAGGACTTGGTAGGCAAGGACTGGATAGAATACATCAACAAGACCTGCCTTGAAGTCACCTGCGGCGAAGCACCGTTCCTCACAAGCCGATACGATACCACCACAGGGCAGATGATTGCCGTGCAGGACAGAATCGGTCTGCTGGATAGGAAGCTAAACGCAATAACAGAGGAACACTTCAAAAACCCCAAAATTTGGGATTACAGCCTTTGGCTCAACTACGCCATGAACGCTTACATGAGTACATACGGCTACGAGTGGCAAGGAGATAACTTACTTCTGGCGCGGAGCAACCTATTCCTCACGCTAATGGAGAATTTTTGTTCGCTGTTCGGCAACGAGATTGAGAATCACCGTATGTCGCCGGTGCTGATTGATGCCATTGCAGATGTTATTTCGTGGAACGTATGGCAAATGGATGGGCTGAAAAAGACCGTGCCCGGCACGGACATTCCGTGCAAAATCAAAGACTGGAAAGCCGACAAAGAAATCCTGTTCAAGGATGTTGGGGAGGACGACTAATGCAGACTGATAGAGGAATCTACCACAAGCGAGTATGTGACCGCTGCGGAGCGGTTCTGGGCGGCAGGATGATGAACCCTGACGAATACTTCAAGGAATGGGCGTGGCGCAGGGACACAGGCGATATGTGCCCGGAATGCTATGCGGAGTATAAGCGATTGATCGGGCGATTCAACAGGGGAAAGAGAGGTACGAGGAAATGACTTTGCTCGGAATCTATAGATGCAAACAATGCCATGCCGTGTTTAATGTTAGTGGATTTGGGAGCTTATCTCGTAGCACGGCTGAAAAACTTTTTGAAAAGACAAAAACTGTAACTGTGTTTATATCTGGCGAAATGCCCGATGAAATAGTCGCTCATCGTTGCGACCCAGTAACAATAGGGGAATGCGAGCGTATTGGCTGGAGGAAAATCGAATGAAATACAAAGCAGAAATTGTGGCCTATGAATCCTATGGGGAAATCAATCTTGGAACTTTTGATGTTGAAGCTGATAATGAAGAAGAAGCTGAACTGAAAGCTCGAAAAATGGCGAGGAAGAAGCATCCGAATCTTGAAGATTTCGACGTTATGACTTTGGAGGCGATAAAATGACCTACTGCACCACCGAACATTGCTCTTGCATGGGCATCAAACAGTTCTCCGCTGGCAAGGCTATCCGATGCACGGCAGAATCCTGTGAGAACAAATCTGAGCCGTCCTGTGGCTCTTGCAAATGGTACGCAGAGCCGGAGGGTGTGTGCGTAAACGACCAGTCAGAACACGTTGCAGACTTCGTGTGGGATGAGCGTGGATGTAAGGAATGGGAGAAGAAAGATGACAGCAGGGAAGAAAATCAAGACACTTAGAAAATGGATGGGTCTTACGCAAAAAGCCTTGTCCGATAGAATCGGCGTTAGTATTCGTTACATACAAGACATTGAAAATGGACGTAAAAAATGTACTGACGCAGATTTTCGCAGTTTCTCTCTCGCCCTTGGGTGCGCGGAATGCGATTTACAAGACGATGTTCCTAAACGCATGGTAGACCCATCCGTAGACCGCTTCGGTGCTGTCTGCAACTGCGCTGTACGCTATTGCTTGGGCAGACGGTCGTATATGCCTAGCCTTATTTGCAGATACATCACCCAACTCCTGCCGGAACTGACGGATAAGACGCTTGATTGCTTTGAACGTGACATTGCAGAGCGCAAGCGGACAGGATTTGACTTTGGCGATTCCTGCGATTGTGAGACGTGGGATGCGTTCTACAAGGCGGTTTGTAAGGAGATTGAAGGGAGAGAACATGGAAGTCAGACCGATTGACGCTAATGCACTGCGTCTGAACATCGAGATATGGATTCAGGAATATACCAATGGAACGGTAGGAAACTTGTCGTTAGACGATGTGCTTGATTACATCGACACTGCACCGACTATCGAGGTAAAAGGAAATGACGCTGTGTAAAATCGCTTTAGACATCGTTTTGACAACGATGGTGGGTATATTGTTTGTATTGCCTATTTATCTGTTTGAGCGATATATCATTTGGGAAATTTTGGACGAATATATTGATAGCACCGTTATTAAGATTGCTGCTTGTGCGGTTATCAACGTTGCTATTTTCTTGATTGGATGTACAGTCGTTCTTGCTGTTGTGGAGGTGTAACAATGGCTAATTATCCAGAATACATTGAACGAAGCGCACTTATCGAAAAAATCCAGAAAGCCTACTGTAATGGCTGTGAGAACTACAATGGCGTTCGATGCCGTGCTTGCGGTATCGGAGATGCCATTGACGTTGTGGAGGATGCGCCAACGGCTTTACAGCAGACCGCTGAATGGATTGTGCAAGACGAAGATAAGACGAAGTTCATGTGCAGTAATTGCCATGCAAGGAACAACCGAGACCGATATAACTACTGCCCGAACTGTGGCTGTTTAATGGAGAACAGGCTATGAGCAACACACTTTGGCATCCAGCAAGCGAGAAACCACGAGAGCGTACACAGCCTTTGTTGCTTGCAACTAAGACAACGTGGCGTGATAAAGATGGAAAAATGTTGCAAGGAATTTCGCCAACAACATATTGCATCGGCTGTTACGCAAATGGTCAGTTCTGGGATGAAATAGGCGAGAGACTGCCGAAAGATGTGACAGTGACGCATTGGATGGCGTTTCCGATGGTATAAGGTGATGAGCATGAACGATTGGATTAGTGTAAAAGATAGATTGCCCACTGTTCCGAAAAACGATTTTGCCAGCGATTATGTTCTGGTTCACGATAAAAAAGCTGGTGACTGGGTAGCCTATTATGATGCAAACGGTGGTTGGTGCGAAGCAAGAGAGTGCATCCCATTCAAAGATGTTACCCATTGGATGCCTCTTCCTGAACCGCCTACGGAGGACTGAATATGGATGGATTTGAAGCACTAACAGAAGCAATGAACCAATGTGCTGCATCAGCTGAACATTTTGCAAATGCTGTCAGACAAGCCGAAACGCAGTGCGATTGCGTCAAACAGAAGCACAATCGACCTGTATACCGTAAAGGTGAAAGGCTGCATGAAGTTTTCAAGCGAATCATGAGAACGAGAGAGGGATTTAGAAAGTGAAAAAGCTTAAATTTCCTGAGGATTTCTTTGCATACGACAACCCAGACTGCCCCGACAAAGATATTGAAAAAGCCGTAAACAGGATGAAGAACTGGATGAAGGGCGAGACCTACAAGAGCAACCCTTGGTTCTTTATGGCTGCTGGCAACTATCTGATTGTCGGTCTGATCGCTGAGGACGGACAGAAAACAATCTACGTTGCACGGCAGTATTATGAGATAGTCAATATTCCGGGCGAAGGTTGGCTGCGTGAATCTGAAGCTGAGTGCTTGTTTTAAGGAGAATTAAAGATGGAAGAACTTAAGAAATGCCCGTTTTGCGGTGGGAAAGCCTCGTTTTTCATAAAAAATGTTTTTTCAAGAAACATTATAAAAGGATACGAATTTAACATCCGATGCAATAAATGTGGTGTCACAAATCCCGATAGAGAGTATCGAATCGAGTTTAGAATGAATGATAGTGGAGAAATCGAAATCACTAGTGATGGGCGTAAAAATGCTATCGAAGCATGGAACAAACGCTACAAAGAGGATTGAGTATGGACAAAAAACGAGACAGCTTTACGTTTCAACGATACTACTTTGAAGCCATCTCCACACTCAAAAGCAAAGAGAAGTTGGAACTATACGATGCAATCTGTGCATACGTTTTTGAAGAAAAAGACGCAACTTTGAACTCAAAAAAAGCAGAATCTTGTTTCATTTTGATTAAACATCTGCTAGATGAAGAATCAAAAAGAAGCGATATTGCGTCAAAAGGATGGTCTACACGAAAGTCAGCTCATCCTCATGTCATAAATGAGATGAAGGTCAGCTCATCTATGAGTTCAAAGTCAGATGACAATGAACCTATAGTATCAACTGACGGTCAGATGAGAGTCAAGACCCTGCCGGAGAGTGCGGTCAAAAAGAAACCTGACATCTTTTCCGATTTTGCTCATGGCGATAAAGCCCTGTTGGAATCCCTGCGAGAGTTCGCACAAATGCGTACAAGAATCAAAAAGCCCATGACAGACCGGGCAAAACAGATGCTCTGCAACAAGCTGGAAAAGTTTGATCGGCACGACTGGAAAGCCATCCTCGACCAGAGCATCTATGCCGGATGGCAGGACATTTACGCATTGAAGCAGGATGACCAGTACGAGCAGAGTACGGAGATGGAGTTTCCTAGACTATGACAATGGACGTTCAAACGGTATTTATCGGTGCGCTGATGCTCTGCAAGCCGGGCGTTGTGGATGAAATCATACCAGACCTTGAACTTGACTTGTTCAGACCTGAGCTGAGAGACGCCTTTGCGGCTGTTCAGGGCTATTGGACGGCTAGGGGTAAGATAGATATAGTCGAGATAAACACGCAGCATCCAGACGTAGCGCAGACGCTCTTGGCGTGTGTGCAAACCTGTGAATCAGAGTGTGTGCGCATTGATAGGGAGCAGATGCAGCGTTGGGCACAGCTTATCAGGGAACAGGCTGCACTTACTCGTGTGCAAGGTCTGGCATTTCAGATGACCAGCGAGCTTACCGACTATTCTGATCTATCAGACATTTACCAGCAGATGGGTGAAGCAATGAGCCTGAAAGCTGAGGAAGAAGATGCGTGGACATACGAGGATGTGCTGAACGACTATGTGCTTCACATGGACGAAAAGCCTGTGTACATCAAGACAGGACTAGAGCGTCTGGATGAAGCGCTGCACATTTCGCCGGGCGATTTCATCATCATTGGCGGCAGACCGTCTGCGGGCAAGACGGCGCTGTCCTTGCAAATAGCAGCAAGCATGGCAAAGCAGGACTACACCGTGTATTATTTCAGCTTGGAAACCAGCAAACGCAAGCTGGGTGCACGCCTGATGGCCAATCAAATATACTGCCCTCTGGACACGGTGAAAAATAAGGCGGTCAGCTTGAATGAGATTGACGGACAGGCAAAGAACATGAAGATGCCCTTATATATCCGCTCCGCTGCCGGAAAGAACGTGGCGTGGATGAAGGCTCAGGCGCTCCGTAAAAAGGCTCAGGTCATCTTCGTAGACTATCTCCAGCTTATCCACGAAACAGGCGCAAAGGACAGATATGCCGCCATTACAGCCATATCCATTGCCTTACACGAACTGGCGCAGACCACAGGCATTGTCGTGGTGGCTTTGGCACAGCTTAATCGAAACCCATCTAAGCCCGGAGCAACGCCTACTAACTCCGACTTGCGAGAAAGCGGACAGATTGAACAAGACGCAGATGCAATCATCCTTCTGTCCGGCGATAACCCCGACAAGTACCTGTTTCGGCTGAGTAAGAACAAGGAAGGCGGGATAGGCGACCTTCCCATTACGTTTAACAAGCAGATTCAACGGTTCCAAGAGTACACTTGGATGGATTGAAAGGAGAAAAGATGAAAAATACATTTTGGAAAGTAATTGTCACCGTGGCTCTGATCGCATTTCTGACCTTTGGCGCGGGTCTGTTCATTGTGCAGGGCGTAAAGAATACAGCCATTTCTTACGAGGAACAGGTAGCCGCTGCTCAGTCTGATATTCAGGTGCAGGAGAAACGCCGCCTAGACCTCATCCCGAATCTGGTTGAAACGGTCAAGGCATACGACAAGCACGAATACGATACTCTCATGGCCGTTATCGCGGCGCGTGGCAGCAGTTCCGATGCCGCTGTGTCCGAGATTACTACCCGGATTGCAGCCGTGGCAGAGGCTTACCCGGAGCTGCAATCCGCTGACAATTATCGGGAACTGATGAACGAGCTGGCCGTCACCGAAAACCTGATTGCGAATTACCGCTCCGACTATAATCGCACTGTCAAGAGTTATCGGCAGTACGTCCGGCATTTCCCCAACAGCACGTTTTTGAGTTTGACCGGGTATGAGGTACAGAATTATGAACTCTTATCGTTCGAGGTATCAGAGGATGCTCCGTCTGTCGGAAACCTCTTTGGAGATTAACGGAATCGAGATCACGTTCCGGGAGATTCTGACAAGTGTTGTTATTGTTCTGGCGATGCTGATTCTGGGCACGGTCATTTCTGGCAACATCAAGCAGATGGCAATGGAGCGCAAGCAGGAGTATACCACCGCGATTGATATTTCTTCTGAGGATCGGTTTTCCTACGGGCTTCGGACGGATGTTGGACGGGCTTTCTGCTACGGCACTCTGTCTGCCGTGGACACGGTATCAGAGGATAAGATCGGCGGGCCATATATGTACATCTACCGCGAAGAACAGCACTACAATATGCACACCCGCGTAGTAACGCACACCGATGAGAAGGGCCGCACCTATACTACCACAGAAATCTACTACTCATGGGATTATGCTGGCTCTAACACATGGCATTCTCAGACCGTGCATTTTCTGGGCAAGGATTTTAATTATGGGCAAATAGATATGCCTAGTAGCGAGTATCTGACCACAAAATACAGGGGTAGCAGCGTTCGATTTGAATACTATATCCGACCTGTGGAGTACACGGGCACGATGTACGCCACGCTCACTGGGCACACCATTCAGGATGCCACGTTCTACGATGGCACAGACATCGACCAGACGCGAGAAAACCTGATGTCTGGTGCGGATGGCTGGGTAGTCATCTTCTGGGTGATTTGGATTATTCTCACAGCAGCATCGGTATTTGGCTTCTGTGCGTCGGAAAACGACTGGCTGAAATAAAAACGAGAGGCTGTCAGCAATGACGGCCTTTTGTTTTTGCAAACTCCACGAGAAAGCCTGTTTTAAGGCACTTTAGATGCTAGATGATAACTTTATCGACTTAATCTCAAAAACGCGCCACAGACGATCGTAGACGGCTCTCCGTTGATGCTGACGGCATATCTTAGACTAGACCATGCAATCAGACCGATGCAGGAGCGTGGAGAACGGCTTTTTAGGGTCAGACGTGAAAGTTATCGGGTCAATCAGAAAAACGCGGCAGACAGGCTCTTACACGCCTTTCCCGCGATGATAGCAGCTAGATGGGCAGATGCCAGCAGCTATTCGTCTAATTGAATGGCTGATTGAGACGAAAGCGGGATGAGTGAGACGAAAAAGCGCTTCGACTATCA
>ERZ1034763.315-NODE-315-length-24634-cov-7.113715_pt1 | contig 24634 bp, 25 predicted proteins | sample MGYA00520701_ERZ1034763 | MGnify/ENA primary metagenome ERZ1034763 (study PRJEB33766, sample SAMN09781707) | gut metagenome | biome: gut microbiome | host: Homo sapiens | place: Madagascar | study: EMG produced TPA metagenomics assembly of the PRJNA485056 data set...
GGATTTTGGAGGAGATTTTCTTCTGAAAAATCCAATATCATGTGATTTACACTTCGCTAAACTATCAAATTTTCTTTATTCACAAAAAATGGGTAAAAAATCCAACCTATGTCTATTTTTGGGTCTATCCATGAAATAATCTATATTTAATCCAAAACACATTTTTTAATTAGATTTGCGGTGTTGTTTTGGATTTTTTGAGCATAAATCCATTAATTAAGTCCAATAAGCGCATTAGACATTAGAACCTGAGTCTGGGGCGGCAGATAAAAGGGAAAATGTTAGAAAAGGCAAGCTGAATTGTACAAAATGTATAATCTAGCTTGCTTATTTTATGACTATATGGTAATATTTCACCATGATGTGCTTTACCAAGTTAAAGCATTACGCTTTAGCATACAAAAGTGAATAAAAATGAACTGGCAGGATTAAGATAAAATCAGCTTAGTAATGCAGCCACTTGCTCAAAGCGCATAAAAAATAAAACCTTGGGGGTTAATATGAAACTAGTTATTCTGATTATCTACTTTGCGGTGCTTATAGGCATTGGACTGTACTGCCGCAAACATGCAGCTGATGTTAATGGATTTGTGCTTGGCGGGCGTTCAGTAGGTCCATGGCTTACTGCGTTTGCATATGGAACGTCATATTTTTCAGCAGTAGTATTCGTAGGATACGCTGGACAGTTTGGCTGGAAATATGGTATAGCCGCAACATGGGCTGGTATAGGCAATGCTATAATTGGTTCACTTCTTGCATGGGTTGTGCTTGGACGTAGGACAAGAGTTATGAGCCAGCACCTTGACTCAGCTACAATGCCACAGTTTTTTGGTAAGAGATTTGAAAGTAATGCATTGAAAATCGGAGCTTCCGTGATTATATTTATATTTCTTATTCCTTACACAGCATCTTTATATAATGGATTATCAAGACTGTTCGGAATGGCATTCAACATTGACTACAGTGTCTGTATTATAATTATGGCAACACTTACAGCTATCTATGTTATAGCTGGTGGATATATGGCGACAGCAATTAATGATTTTATTCAGGGTATCATTATGCTGTTCGGAATCGTTGCTGTTATTATAGCTGTTATACATTCTAAGGGTGGATTCATGACTGCATTACAGGGGCTTGCCAATGTTTCAGACCCGGCAGTGAGCACTACACCGGGGGTATTTGCTTCATTTTTTGGACCAGACCCATTCAACCTTTTATGTGTAGTCCTTCTTACATCACTTGGAACATGGGGACTTCCTCAGATGGTGCAGAAGTTCTATGCAATTGATAATGAGGCATCTATACAGAATGGAACAATTATATCAACAATATTTGCGCTTGTAGTATCAGGTGGATGTTATTTCCTTGGTGGATTCGGAAGATTATTCTCAGACCAGATAGATGTAGCGGCAAATGGATATGATTCAATTATTCCAACAATGCTTTCTAACCTTAGCCCGGCACTTATTGCGCTTGTGGTTATACTTGTATTGTCAGCATCAATGTCAACTTTGTCGTCACTGGTAATCGCTTCAAGCTCAACACTCACAATTGATTTTCTTAAAGATAATTTCATAAAAAATATGAGTGAGAAGAAGCAGGTTTTATACATAAGAGTGCTTGTAGTTGTGTTCATAGCGATATCTGCTGTACTTGCACTTATCCAGTATAAGAGCTCAGTAACATTTATTGCACAGCTTATGGGAATATCATGGGGCGCACTGGCAGGTTCATTCCTTGCACCATTCATGTATTCGCTCTATTCAAAGAAAGTTTCCAAAACTGCGTGCTGGGCATGCTTTATATTCAGCTCAGTGCTTATGGTTGCCAACATATTCTTCAGAGCACAGTTCCCAACATGGCTCCAGTCACCAATCAACTGTGGTGCATTTGCGATGATAGCTGGAATGGTGATTGTGCCAGTTGTAAGCTTATTCACGGCTAAGCCTGATAGGAAGCTTGTTGACGATGCATTTTCTTGTTATGACAAATAAAATAAAAAAGCCAGAATACATTAGCCACTATCCATCCAAATCCGGTGGCTGATGATACAGCATTTAGCTGCATCTGGCTAAACATTATCCATGATAATATTACACGGATAGTTATCTGACCAGTGGAACCGGCGAGAGTTACAAAGACCTTGCCGGTTCCATTGTAATTTCCGGTATAAGCATTTTGCCTATATAGAGGCTTCCCCAATAAAGAATTTTAATTCATATTGAAAAAGTAGGAATACAATAGTATAATAAATCTGTAATATAAAGAAATTGTAAAATGTTCACATTACAGGAATGGAGAATACATTGAAGGTTTTATATAAAGATATGCTGCTTTACGCAGTTACAGATAACAGATGGCTTGACGGGAAAACTCTTGAAAGCCAGGTAGAAGAAGTATTAAAAAATGGTGCGACATTTTTGCAGTTAAGGGATAAGAACTGCTCGCATGATGAGCTGGTGGCGCAGGCAAAGGCAATCAAGCCGATAGCTGCGAAATATAATGTGCCATTTGTCATAGATGATGATGCGTATGCTGCGCTTGAGGCAGATGTGGACGGAGTTCATATAGGACAGTCTGATATGGCATACAGTGAGGCGAGGAAGATATTAGGACCTGACAAGATAATCGGAATGACTGCAAAGACAGTTGAGCAGGCGCGTCTTGCAGAAAGCCTTGGAGCAGATTATATAGGAACAGGTGCAGTGTTTGGCTCAACTACTAAGAGTGATGCTGTCTATATGCCTAAGGAACAGCTTCTTAAAGTAACAGACAGCGTTGATATTCCTGTTGTTGCCATAGGTGGAATCAACTATGACAATATGGATTATCTTAAAGATACAGGAGTTTGTGGTGTGGCTGTTGTGTCGGCTATATTTGCTGAAAGAAATGTCGGTGCGGCAGCATCAAAGCTTAGAAAAAAGGCTGAGCGTCTGTTTGATTACACTAAAAAGGATATTATATTCGACCTTGATGGAACACTGCTTGATTCGATGCCTTACTGGGCAAGATTATCTGAGGAATATGCTAAGTCCAAAGGAGCAGAGCTTCCAGAAGATTTCTACGAAGTCACATATACTATGGATTTGAACGAATGTGGCAGATATTTTCAGGATGTCTTAAAGATTGATATTGATATAGAAGAGATGAAAAAAGAAGTGCTTGAGATTATGGGTAATCATTACAAATATGATATTCCTATGAAGGCTGGCATGAGAAGACTGGTGTTGCGCGAGCATGAGAATGGAAGCCGGATGTGTATATTTACTAATTCTGATGCACAGTGTGCCAAAGATGCCATGACAAGGGCGGGAATTGCTGATTATTTCTCAATGATAACTACTTCTTATATGATTGGGATTAATAAAAAAGACCCGGCAGGCTACAGGAAAGTCTGTGAGCTTATGGGATATGAGCCGGAAAACACATATATCTATGAGGATGTGCTTCATGGCATAGAGACAGGAATTGCGGCAGGATGTAAGGTTATAGGCGTGTATGATAAGGATTCAGCCTCACACTGGGATGAGATAAAAAAACTTGCTTATGACACAGTTAATCCACTTGCAGACCAGAGGGTTTGATTTATCTGATGCAAGATTGAACAGCAAAATCTGTCTGATGACAGATTAGAGAATGTGATTTGCCTGATTGCAGATCAGGAAGTTTGATTAATAGGAGAATTTATATGGCGAAGAAGAAAGTTGTAGTCGGCATGTCAGGCGGCGTTGACTCGTCAGTAGCAGCTTACCTTTTAAAGGAGCAGGGCTATGACGTGGTTGGTGTGACGATGCAGATATGGCAGGATGAGAGCAGCGACATAGTTGAAGACCACGGTGGATGCTGTGGCTTATCTGCTGTGGATGATGCCAGAAGAGTAGCGGCAATGCTCGATATACCATATTATGTGATGAATTTTAAGAATGAATTCAAGAGAGACGTAATCGATTACTTTGTGAAAGAATATAAAGAGGGACGTACGCCTAATCCATGCATAGCATGTAACAGATATGTCAAGTGGGAGTCTCTTCTTACAAGAAGCTTAAGCATTGGAGCAGATTATATAGCAACTGGACATTATGCAAGAATTACGCAGCTTTCTAATGGAAGATATGCAATCCGTAATTCTGTGACAGCTAAGAAAGACCAGACATATGCTTTGTATAATCTTACGCAGGAGCAGTTGTCAAGAACACTCATGCCTATAGGTGATTACACCAAGGATGAGGTAAGGGCTATAGCTGAGCGTATAGGTCTTACAGTTGCACATAAGCCAGACAGCATGGAGATTTGCTTCGTGCCAGATAATGATTATGCAGGATTTATCGAAAGAGAGACAGGATACGAGAGCGTTCCCGGAGATTTCGTTGATACCAAAGGCAATGTTATTGGAAAGCATAAAGGAGTTATCCATTACACAGTAGGACAGAGAAAGGGACTTGGAATAGCACTTGGCAAGCCGGCATTCGTTGTTGCGATAAAGCCTGAGACTAATCAGGTTGTTATCGGCGATAACAGCGATGTATTTTCTGATAAACTTTATGCTAACCACATTAATCTTATGGCAGCAGACGAGATAACAGAGCCAGTCCATCTTAAGGCTAAGATAAGATACAGCCATGAAGGGGCAATGTGCACTGTAAGAAAGATAGCAGATGACACAATAGAATGTACATTTGATGAACCGGTACGTGCCATAACACCGGGACAGGCAGTTGTCCTGTATGATGGCGATTACGTATACGGCGGTGGAACTATTATATAATGCCAGACACGCATAGATATGAGAAAGGAAGGAATATATGAAGATTTCGACAAAGGGAAGATATGCAGTACGTCTTATGCTTGACCTTGCACTCCATAATACGGGAGAGGCAGTCAGTATCAAGGATATATCAAAAAGACAGGAAGTTTCGGACAAATATCTTGAGCAGATAATATCTATACTTAACAAGGCTGGATATGTAAGAAGCATAAGAGGCGCACAGGGCGGCTATATGTTAAAGAAAGACCCAAAGGAATATACAGTTGGAATGATTTTAAGACTTACAGAAGGCTCACTTGCACCAGTTGACTGCGTTGAGGATGATGAGACAACATGTCCAAGGGAGCAGTCATGCGTAACATACGTTATATGGAAAAGATTAAATGATGCCATTAACGGAGTGGTTGATAACATAACACTTGCAGACCTTGTAGAGATGCAGATGCAGATGACAGATAACTACGTTATCTAAATCCAATGCCAGAGGAGACAGATATATGATTTATATGGATAATGCTGCGACAACGGCTGTATTACCAGAAGTGCTTGATAAGATGATTCCTTACTATAAGGATATATACAGCAATCCTTCAGCGATATATTCATTTGCACAGAAGAGCAGAAATGCTGTTGAGGACGCGAGAGCAGTGATTGCAGATACACTTAAAGTATCACCTAATGAGATATATTTTACAGGCGGTGGAAGTGAATCTGACAACTGGGCGTTAAAGCTTGTGGCAGACAAATATAAGGATAAGGGAAAGCATATTATCACGACAGACATTGAGCATCACGCAATACTTCACACGGCAGAATATCTTGAAAAACAGGGCTTCGATGTGACATATATAAGACCCGATAACAGTGGTGTTATATCACCTGATAAGGTTCTGGATGCGATACGTCCAGATACAGTTCTTATAAGTGTAATGCTGGCTAATAATGAAGTGGGTACTATTGAGCCAATAGCCGAGATTGGAAAGCTTGCGCATGAGCGTGGAATTATTGTGCACACAGATGCAGTTCAGGCATATGGACATATTCCTATTGATGCGGCGGCTATGAATATAGATATGTTAAGTGCATCGGGACACAAGTTTAATGGTCCCAAGGGTGTAGGTTTCCTGTATGTAAGCAATAAGGTAAAATTTGGCTCATTCATACATGGCGGTGCACAGGAGAGAGGAAGAAGAGCCGGAACAATCAATGTGCCGGGAATTGTTGGCATGGCTGAGGCTGCGAAGATTCATGCACAGAGCATGGAAGATGACAATGCTTATATATCAAAGTTAAGAGATTACATGATTGATAAGATTAAGTCAGAGATACCATATGCTTATGTCAATGGTTCACTCACAGACAGGCTTCCTAATAATATCAATGTCTCATTTGAATTTATAGAGGGCGAGACACTTCTTATAATGCTTGATCAGGATGGAATATGTGCATCAAGCGGCTCAGCATGTACTTCAGGTTCTCTTAATCCGTCACATGTCTTAAAGGCAATGGGGATTACAGATTCACTCTCACACAGTGCGTTGAGGCTTAGTATATCCAGAGCTACGACATACGAGGAAGCAGATTATGTTATCGGCAGATTGAAGATATATGTAGACAGATTAAGACAGATGTCGCCTGAATACCAGAGAAATATAAAAGCTTAATAGATATTTTTTAACAAGGACACTATGCTTGAAGCTGCCCCGCTTCTGTGCTATAGTGTCTTTATTAAACAGCACTAAAGGAATAAGGTATGGAACAGTTAAGAGAAAAATTATTGCTCGTTGATGATTCTAATTTTCAGCGCACAGTTATCCGTGAGATGCTTCAGGAGTCATTTGATCTGACAGAGGTTGCATCAGGCGAGGAGTGCCTTGAGATATTTAAGTCAGATTCAGCTCAGTATGAGATGGTTTTATTAGACCTTGTTATGCCGGGAATAGATGGATTTGAGGTGCTAAGGAGAAGACGTGATATGGATAATTTCAGGAAGATTCCTGTTATTGTTCTTACGACAAGTGACTCAGAATCGTTCCAGAAGGAAGCATTTGAGCTTGGTGCTGATGAGTATATTGTTAAGCCTGTAGATGGTAAGGTTGCACTTTCAAGAATTAATAATATCCTGGGTGCAAGACGAAGAATCAAGGCGTTACTGCATAAGCAGGAACAATTAAAGATTATGTCAGAGATTGACGGAATGACTAAGCTTTTTAATAAGACAACGATAGAAAGGCTTCTCAATAAGACTCTTGAGGAAGCTTCAGATAAGCTTCATGCACTTATGGTTATTGATATAGATAACTTTAAGGCAGTTAACGATATATTTGGACATAATGTCGGAGATCATACTATCTTTGTAGTTGCCGGTGTGTTATCTTCTACTTTCAGCAGTGTTGATTATATCGGAAGAATCGGTGGAGATGAGTTCGTTGTCATGATGCGTGATATCGGGTATAAGGATATTGCGTTAAAGAAAGCAGATAAGCTTGTTGAGACTATAAGAGTCAAGGAAAATCTTACAATTCCTGAGAATATAAGTTTAAGTATCGGTGTTGCATTTTCTGATGCAGATGACCATAGTTATACAGACCTCTTTAACAAGGCAGACAAGGCTCTGTATAATGCGAAGAAAGCCGGCAAGGGATGTTTCTTTGAATATGGAACGAGTGCAGTAACAGCACAGGAATCAGATGCAAATTCACATTCCCGTGTGATTGCGGCTCTTACATCATCAAGGAATGTAACAAGCATACTGGAATTCGTATATGGAGCGTCTGCATCATTACAGCATGTTTCATCAGTTGATGATATTGGCAGGATGTTTAGTGATGGCAAAGATGTAGCGGCAGTATACATTGATGTGTCTGACAGTACAGATTCTGGGGTTAAGATATGGGATGAACTGAAAAATGTTAAATTGACAGGTGATCCTAAGATTATTGCAATCTGTAAAGAAGGCAGCATGGAGCAGATAAGATGTGCGGCTAATCTTGATATTGTATCAGATATAATGTTTGCACCTATTTCAGCAGATATCCTTACAAGACGTATATCATCACTTAATATACTGGGATAAATTTTTGTATATGGAGATATTAAAGTGGCAAGCAGCAGGGATCTTACAAAGGGGAATATTCGTTGATTCCTCAAGCGCAGAAGTTATAAGTTGCGGCGTAAAACCCACACGCTTTGCTTGTGTGCCGCTGTGATGTGCGGCGGGTATTCAGTTTTTTATTCTCATAATGAACGGGAGCGATAGCAGTTTAGACTGTTGCTCCTTTGATTACCAACGAGCATGGGCAATCGATTTTACTATTTTGCTGATTTTTTGATTACGATGTTCTATTCATCAAGTCTATAAACGGAGTATAGTCATCGGGAGAGAGTTGCACACAGATATCCAGCATTCCCTGAAAACGTACATACCCGTTTTCGTACAGTCGGAGATGAACAACTAAGCCATTTTTCATCTCAAAATACACATGGTACATTTCTGTGTCATAGATGGAAGATGTTGTATGACCTTCCTTTTCGGGCACATCTGACCACAGTATAAACTCTGCGGTATTCAGTGCATTTAAGAAGGACTGGACGGTTTCTGCGTCGCCATTCAGAGAATGAACCTCGTCTTTGCTGTAATACCATGACTCACGTGTTTCAAACTGCACCGCACTGTAGTTTTCGGACAGGTGCAACCTTTTTTCATACAATTCGGAGCCGTATTTGAGCGTAATGCCGGAATTACAGATGTAGGTAGAAACCTGTCCGTCATCGTACTTCATACACAGCATGAAATTAGGATCATACCCGTTTACAGAATAGAAATCACCTCTGACACTACCTGCAAGTTCTACATATCCATCTCTGGGCGTCCACTCATCAATTAAACCGGATGCTGTTCCAAGGTATTCGCCGACAATACTCTCTGCATTATCAAACCATTCATATTGTACATAGCAGTTTCCTTGATAGATGAAGAATCCTATCATGTCTGCCTTAACATCGTTAGACAAGTTTACATCCAGTTTTGGAATGGACACACCGTTCTCGGAAACAATGATTTTATCCTCGTTACCTTGATTGCTGACAAAGTTTCCCCGCCAAAGAGGAATCGTAGCTACCATTATCAGGCACAGACAAGCTGCAACAACTCCCCATTTGAGCCAACTGCGACTTTTGCGCTTACTCTGATATGCGATAGCCTCATTCACATATTCATCACGGACATTTCCTAATGCTTCGGAAAATTTCTTTGCTTTCATAGTGAAACCTCTCTTTCTGTTAGATAGTCTTTCATTTGTTTACGAATGCGGGTCAAACGAACAGCCGCATTGTTTTCTGTAATGCCGACACGCTCTGCAATCTGCTGGTATGTATCAGAAAACCAATAGCGGCGCATAAAGATTACCCGGTTTTCCTGCGACAGAGTTTCAAGAAAACTGTCAATGATACGGGTCAATTCGTCTGCTTCAATTTCCGCTTCAACTGTGGCTGCGGACGCTAAACATCCCTCTAATTCCTCTAAAGCAACATCATAGGTGCTGTTTCTTTTCATAGCCGTATTTGAATGGTGGCGCATGATGGAAAGATTGCGGACAATTTTACATAGGAATGTCAGCAAAGGGTTTGGTCGCTGCGGCGGTATGGCGTTCCATGTTCCTAAATAAGCGTCATTGACACATTCTTCTGCGTCCTGTCTATTGTGCAGTATGTTATATGATACTTTGTGACAGACTTTCCCATATTTCAAATCCAGCTCCTTGATTGCTTGCTCGGAACGCTCGAAAAATAGTTGTATAATTTTTTCATCTTCTATCAAAGCGGCTCCTCCTTTCTCCCCTTGCCTATGTACTATGGATTTAGAGTGAAAACTTACAACAAATCCGAAAGTTTTTCAAAAAGTTTTTGAGATAGCAACAGCGGCGGTATGGCGTTTGCGCCAGACCGTCGCTGTTCAATGCTGTTGCATATATGATAGCATAAATCTGTGAATTTTTCTACCGTGTTCCCATAGCCCGGAATAGCATGAGGCGGTCTGTTCTTGTCTTATTTGTTTCTGCTTCTATATGTAACATGAGCATTGCGTGTGGGTTTTACGCCGCTTTTTCTATGCAAAACTATATTTCTACTACTTGATATTAGTATAGAATAAATATATAATATATGTATAATAGTGCAAAGTTCAAAGTGAAAGTGAGTATTTTAGGTTAAGGAGAAAGAAAAAATGAGGCATACAATGAAATTACATCCAAATCCTTTTCGTATGATTGCGTGTGGAGATAAGATGTATGAACTTAGATTATACGATGAAAAACGCCAATGCATTAAAATCGGTGATGCGATAGAATTTGTAAATACAGATACTCAGGAACAGCTTGTGGTAAGAGTAAAAAGCATACATATATTTAAGAATTTTACAGAATTGTATCAATCGATGCCCTTGCTAAAATGTGGCTATACAGAGGAAGATGTTGCTACTGCCAACCCGGCAGATATGGAGAAATATTATTCGAAAGAACAACAGGCGCAATATGGTGTTGTGGCGTTTGAGATAGAAAGAATAACTGAACAGTAAATTGGAGGCGGTGATATGTTAGAGGTGAAATTTTATGATACAGTTGACGATGCATTGTTGAAGTTCGCAGTGATTATTTCGCAGAGTAGTGGCAAGTGGGTAATGTGTAAGCACAAAGAACGAGATACATATGAAGTTCCGGGAGGACATCGCGAAGAAGGTGAAGATATTTTAGACACTGCCAAAAGAGAACTTCAGGAAGAAACGGGTGCCATTAAGTTTGAATTAAGGCCTCTATGTGTATATTCTGTTACTGGCAAGACAAATGTAAATGAGAATGGTGAAGAATCTTTTGGGTTGCTATGCTTTGCTGAAATTATGAAGTTTTCAGGTAGATTAGAATGTGAGATTGAAAAAGTTGAGCTTATGGAAAAATTACCGGATAACTGGACGTATCCGTTGATTCAGCCGAAGTTGATTGAGGAATATGAGAGGCGTAAATATTATGTTTTATGATGAAAACGGAAAACTTGACCCTGATTCAGGGACCAAGGTCAATCAGGCACTCAGGAATATCAAGGGAAGAAAGACAATCATAATGATAGCACACAGACCATCAACTATAGAGATGGCAGACCGGGTAATCCATCAGGATAACAATTTTGATGGACAATAATCTGGATTATACCAGGCTGAATTGTTGTCCAGTATGATTATATTATCCAACATCCTGTCTGCTCTCAAGCCTCTGTCTTATCATATCTATGATTGTTGCATTGAATGTGTCAGATATATTTTTAATATAATTGCTTGTCATGTCATTCATGCCGGTCTTTATATCATTGATTAAGCTTCCTGTGATAGCATATGTGTAGAAGCTGCTTATATATTCAATATCATCCTCGCAAAGGCTGTAGCCTACTGCATATGTTATTACAAATTTACGCATATAACCGTTGATTATAGAACGTATGTAATCCTCAAATGAATCTTTTGCCTTAGAATTGTAGATGTGCTGTATTATCTGCTTGTGGCTTATGAAAGGTGCGATAGAGTGTATATAAGCATCATACAGTGAGTCATAATCAGATATGTGGTGAAGCTTGCTTTTTACTTTGGCTGTCAGCGCATCTTCCAGCAATTCATATATGTCTGAATAGTAATAGTAAAATGTATTTCTGTTTATATTGCAGTGTTCGACGATGTCTTTAACTGTTATCTTATCAATAGATTTTGATTCAAGAAATGTCCAGAAACAGTCTATTATTGCTTTCTTAGTGTAATTTATCATGTGATTCATCCTTTAATTATATGATACCAGGGTCAAAAGGTCAGAAAGCCGATGCAAGCTTGCTTGCAAGAGGTTTTTGAGGGCTTTACGTGCAGTATCGGAATGTCTTATCCGTTAAGATTCTTGCAAATATCAGTCCTAATGGAAGTGCAGTAATAATCATAACTGCTGATGTGAACCATGAAACGGCATCTGTAAGTGACATAATTCCAAAGTTATATATTGCCCGGTACAGATAAAGTCCGGGAACCATTATGACAATGGATGGAACGGTTAAAGATATACGTGGATATCCGTTGTTATGTTTAATAATTGTAGATAAAAGTCCTGCGCATAACGCTCCGATAAATGCGGCAGGAGCGGCTGGCATACTTGTAAAATCTACAAGTTCAAGCCTTAATGTGTTGGCAACTGCACCAATCAGAGCGGCTGTTGCAGCCATCGGAACAGAACTGTTAAACATGATTGAGAAGCCAAATACACCACAGAAGCTTGCAATCAGACGTAAAAACAGATGTGTCATACTGTCAATCTGAAGTGTTGTGAAATCCAGTGGCTGTAAGTTAAGGAGCAGTGCCATAATCCATGCAAACATAGTTGCTACAAGCACAATAATGACTGAGTATGTCAGTCTTTCAAGTCCGGAACGAAGATCCAGCTTTGCAAGGTCAATTCCACTCGTTATGAATGGAAATCCAGGAATAATAAACAGCATTGAACATATATAGCCTGCCTCATGGACTGATGGAATATTAAATAATACAATTGCAAGTTTTAGTAATATGGCATATATAAGACAGGCTGCTGATATTGATGCAGCTATATTCAAAAATAAAGTGTAATGATGTTTGATAAGCTTTGTCCTTATCACATTACCAGCGCCGGCGGCAATAAAAGCAAATAACATTTCAACTGGACCACCGCCCAGAAGGAATGTGAAGGCTCCACATGCCAGAGCAGCGGCAAGACCGAGCTTTGCCGGTGAATATAAGGTATGAATATGTTCGATTTCATCAAGGCGTTTATGGATTTCCTCACCTGTAAGGTGGGCTTCCTCATCAGGAAAACTGTCCACGAATTGTTCCATACGATATAATTTAGATGTATTAACACCAGTATTAGCAATGCTTAGTGACTGTGAAACGCAGTCATTGCCGTCAAAACAGTTAAACTCAATAGACATAAGACCAACATCTACGGTACATGTCACACCGAGTTCTCTTGAGAGTTTATTCATTGATGTACGCACACGCCATGCTCCTGTCCCGCATGAGAGCATAATCAATCCAACCCTGCCGATTACAGAAGCTTTCTCTATAAGGTCCGCATCTGCTATTAATGCATTGCTGTCGGTATTAGTATAATCATGCCATGGAATTTCCATGTGATTTTTTTCCATGATGTCAATATAATTATCTTTTGGCATATATAATCTCCTCCGCTTTCTTAACATTGCGTTCAAGATTTTTTAAGAATAGTGAATCAGGCAGAAAGATTCCTAATTCATCAAAATGCTCATTATGTTCTATCAATGTATCCTGACCATAAAATACATATGCCATTGGAAGATTCTTCTCCAATTCAAGCATAAGGTCCCATACAGCACAGTAGGCTTCAGCTTCGGTCTCCTTTAGTTTTACAGTGTCAGGAAGGTCACGTATAAGCAGTATTCCTGTATTCTTTTCGAGGATTTTCTGTTCGATAGTCTTGTCATTATCTCCATATGTGTGGCTGTAGCGGTAAGCCTGTGCAAGATATATATTATTTTTATCAGGCAGACTCTTGTACACTTCATGAAAATGCTGGAAATCTTTTTCACGAACAATAGAAGAATACTCTGGCAGCAGAAGTCCGTTATCATCAGACAGAATCAGTGGATTCTGTCTGCCATCCGCATTAAAGCGGTATGGAATAAGATATGAATTTCTTAATAAATCAAACAGGGTATTATTAGATATAGCCATTAGAAATGCTGATAAGTCACGATTCTGGTAACAGCTAAACAAAGCATCTGCAAATTCAGAAGGAGATAAAGATGTACTCGCATCTTCATTGTAAAATAAATAGTCACAAAATGTATCAAAAAGCTTTTTGCATGCCCATGAATCATCCATGATTTTCTGGAATAATATTTCGGCTTTTTCTTCTCTTGGGAAAATTCTTGTATTTCTCATGATTAAACACATCCCTTCATATTATTTATGACTTTTTATTATATTTTCTTTTCTGAAAAATTATAGTATTGCGTTCATAATAAGTAAAAGCTATAATTGATATGGCAATAATAAGTATTTGATATGACAGGGGCATAGGTAAGATATGAATATTAATTTTGAATATTATAAGATATTTTATTATGTTGCCAAGTATGGTAACTTTACCAAGGCAGCTAATGTACTTGGAAACAGCCAGCCTAATGTTACAAGAGCAATGAACTGTCTCGAACAGCAGGTTAACACAAAGTTGTTCGTCAGGTCTAACCGCGGCGTGCAGTTAACACCAGAGGGACAGAAGCTGTACACGCATGTGTCATGTGCAATGATGCAGTTGTTTGCAGCGGAGGATGAGCTGACAGACAGCACAGGGCTTTTACATGGAAGCATCTCAATAGGAGCAAGTGAGATTGCATTAAATATATTTCTTCTGGATAAGATAAAAGAATTCCACTCTTTGTATCCGGGAATACGAATGAAGATATATAATCATTCAACACCGGAGGCTATTGAGGCTGTAAAGAGCGGCAAGATAGATTTTGCAATTGTATCAACCCCTGCGGAGGTGGAAGCACCTTTAAAGAAGATAGAGCTTGAAACATTTCAGGATATACTGGTTGGCGGAATAACATTTAAAGCGTTAAGCAGTGAAGTGCATTCGTTTCAGGATGTTATAAAATATCCTTTAATATGTCTTGGAAGTGAGACGATGACATTCAGATTTTATAAAAAGTTATTTCTGTCATATGGACTGGAACTGATGCCTGACACAGAGGTTGCCACAACAGACCAGATTCTGCCGCTTGTAAAATGTGAGCTTGGTCTGGCATTTATCCCGGAGCCGATGGCAGAACAGCATATAAGAATGGGTGATATAGTACAGATACCATTAAAGGAAAAGATACCACAGCGTGATATATGTATAGTGTATGACTGCCAGCATCCGTTGAATTCTGCGGCAAGGCAGTTTAAGAACATGATTTATTGATAATTTGTAAGTTATGCACTATATTGTAGTGAATAAATGTATTTTTACAAAATAAATAAAGATTTAATGAGGATAATGAGCGATAATAAGAGGTAAGAATAATGTTACAGAATATAGAAAATACAGATAAAAGAGAAATTAATCAGGAATATTTTGAGGGTGAACGTCCACTTTTTGGTGAGAATAATCTTAGTATCAAGGATACAATATTTGGCAATGGAGAGTCTCCACTTAAAGAGTGCAGCAATATAGAGCTTGATAGTACTATGTTCCAGTGGAAATACCCATTATGGTACAGCAATAATGTGACAGCAAAGGATTGTACATGGTTTGAGATGGCAAGAGCTGGCGTGTGGTATACCAATGACCTGACAGTTGAGAATGCGCTTATCGAAGCTCCTAAGAATTTCAGAAGATGCCATAATCTTACATTGAATAATGTATCTATCCCTAATGCCGCAGAAACCTTGTGGCATTGTGATGGGGTTACATTAAGCAATGTCATGGCGAAGGGCGATTATTTTGCCATGAACAGCCAGAATATGAGAATTGATAATTTTCAGCTTTCAGGAAATTATTCATTTGACGGAGCTAAGAATGTAGAGATTCATAATGCCAAGATGATATCCAAGGATGCATTCTGGAACAGTGAAAATGTGACCGTGTATGATTCTGTCATATCTGGGGAATATCTTGGCTGGAATGCAAAGAATCTCACACTTATCAACTGTACAATCGAGAGCCTTCAGGGAATGTGTTATATAGATAACCTTGTTATGAAAAACTGCAAGCTTATTAATACTACACTTGCGTTTGAGTATTCAAAGGTTGATGTAGAGATTAACAGCTATGTGGAGAGTATATTAAATCCTTCATCTGGTGTTATACGTGCATATTCAATTGGTGAGCTTATCATGGAAAAGGAGCGGATTAATCCAGCAGATACTGAGATAGTCTGCGACAACATAATTAAGAAATCTGATAAATTTATTGCAAAGTAGTTACGTGGCAGGAGGCAGGATATGACTTATAATTTTGACAAAATAGTAAACCGCAGGAATACTAATTCAATGAAATGGAATGTGGCAGACAATGAACTGCCTATGTGGGTTGCAGATATGGATTTTGAGACAGCTCCTGAGATTATGGAAGCGATACAGAAAAGGGCTGCCCACGGATGTTTTGGTTATGCGGATGTTCCTGATGAATGGTATGATGCGTACATTAACTGGTGGAAGAATAGACACGATTTTACTATTAATAAGGACTGGCTTATGTTCTGTACAGGTGTAGTTCCAGCAATATCAAGCATTGTGCGTAAGCTCACGACTCCGGCGGAGAAGGTATTAATCCAGACACCTGTGTACAACATATTTTTTAATTCTATTCTTAATAATGGAAGACAGGTTCTTGAGAGTCCGCTGGTATTCGATGGGGAAAGGTATAATATAGATTTTGATGATTTGGAAAGAAAATTGTCTGATTCACAGACAACACTTATGATACTGTGTAATCCTCATAATCCGGCTGGTAATATATGGAATAGGGAAGAGCTTGAAAGAATTGGTGAATTGTGCTTCAAGCATCATGTTGTTGTCGTTTCGGATGAGATTCACTGTGACATCACAAGACCGGGTACATCATATATTCCATTTGCATCAGTGTCTGATAAATGTAAATATAACAGTGTCACATGCATTGCCCCAACTAAGACATTTAATATAGCAGGTTTACAGACTGCTGCCATAAGTGTTCCAGATGAGGTTCTCCGCCACAAGGTATGGCGTGGAATTAATACAGATGAGGTTGCAGAACCTAATGTATTCGCTGTTGAATCGGCTGTTGCAGCTTTTAACAATGGTGTGGCATGGCTTGATGAGTTAAGAAAATATATTTTTGATAATAAAGATTATGCGCTTGAATATATAACTAAGGAGATTCCTGTATTAAAGGCAGTGTATTCTGATGCCACTTATCTTCTCTGGATATATCTTAAGGACATGCCGGGATGTGCCAAAGAGGCTGCTCATTATATCAGAAAAGAGACAGGGCTGTATATCTCATGTGGCAGCCAGTACGGCGGTGATGGAAGCTCATTTGTGAGAATGAATCTTGCGTGCCCTAGGGAAGTGCTTGTGGATGGACTACGGAGGTTGAAAGAGGGAGTCCGGAACATTATCATCGGTACGTAATATCAAAAATGTGTTATAATAAAAAATTTTGAACAACCTTCTTTTTGAGGAGGATTTCAATCAGGATGGATGTTTATTCTGATTTATGTGGATTACAGGTTTATATAGGAAATTATTTAAATGGTCAGATAGGAAAAGATGGTGCAGTGTATAAGAAACTAAGCGGTGTGTGTTTTGAAACTCAATTCTATCCTAATTCATGCAACAATCCAAAATTTCTAAATTGTATATTGCCAGCATATAAAATATTTAAGTCAAGAACGATATATCAATTTTTTCAGAATAAAAAATGACAGAGGGGGACTCGGATGATTAAATATCTTACAATGACGATTGAAAAACAAAAAAATATAGCATTGATTGCTCATGACGGAAAAAAACAGGATATGTTGAAATGGTGTATGGACAATAAAGAAATTTTACAGCAACATAATCTATCAGGAACTGGAACAACTGCAAGAATGATAGCAGATTATGCAGGATTAACGATAAAAGGGTATAACAGTGGACCATTAGGGGGAGATCAGCAGATAGGGGCAAAAATTGTAGAAGGAAATATCGACATGGTTATTTTCTTCTCCGATCCACTGGCAGCACAGCCACATGACCCGGATGTTAAGGCACTTCTTAGAATTGCGCAGGTTTATGATATACCGATTGCAAATAATATTGCGACAGCGGATTTTATGATTCATTCAACACTTATGAATGAACAGTATTCACATCAAATTGAAAATTTTAAAAATACTGTGGATGTCAGAGTAAAAGAAATGCCATTGGCGCTCCACTGTGATCATTGATTCTAATAATGTCAGGCTGGACAATTGGCTTATTTAAAGCAATTTAGATGATTTCAGCCAAAATGATGGCGTTTACACTTCGCTAAACTAATCTTTTTTCTTTTAATTTATAGAAACATCAAAAAAAGCCAAAATAATTGAGTATTTCGGCTTTTTTAAGTCTTTTTTCTGAAAAGAAGCCGAATCAAATTTTTTATCAGGTTATATGAGGTGGTTTCGGACATTTTTGGATTTTTTACAGAAATTCATGATGTTTTATCCAATTTGTCAAGGAAGACCGGCCTTAAAAAGTTTATTTGTAAGCAGGTATAGGTATATCGAAGAAAATCAGCCATTGCCACTGTTCCTTATATAGTTTAATAATTAGATGTTGGGGTCAAGAGGTCAAAAAACCTCTTGCAAGCAAGCTTGCATCGGCTTTCTGACCTTTTGACCCTGGTATCATAATTACAGGTTATATTTTTTAAAGAATTTTCTCATGCTTATGATAAGCGGAATTACCATGACAATCCATGCGAATGGTTCTGCGACGATGATTCCCATATATCCAATCGCTGGGGCGAGCAGGACGGCGGCAAGCACCTTGACAATAAGCTCCATGGAGCTTGAGATAATAGGTGTTAAGTTGTCTCCAAATCCCTGCATACCCTGTCTGAACAGGCATATTACCGCTGGAATATAATATAGAGCTGTGTTGATGCGAAGGTAAAGTGTTGCCGTATCAATGACCTCTGGCTCTGAAGTTGCTGTTATTGCATTGATGATAACAGGAGATAATGTGTTAGCAACAACAATGACAGCTGTACACCATATGAATGTAAGAAGTACAGATGCCCTGATTCCTGTTTTAATTCTTGAATATTCTCCAGCGCCGAAATTCTGGCTGCAATAAGTCGCAAGAGTTGTTCCAAATACCGAGAATGGCAGCATGAATATTGATGATGCCTTTCTTGCAGCAGTGTGTGCAACAATTATATTCGTTCCAAATGTATTAATGCTTGTCTGTAATGCAACAGTTCCTATATGTACAAATGAAATCATAAAGCTCATGGAAGCACCTGTAGATAACATTTTTACCAGAAGCGGTTTTGATTCTATGAAGTTATCCATGCAAAGGTGAAGCTCTGGATATTTCTTATACATATATATAAAACACAGTATGGCAGATACAAGCTGTGATACTACAGTTGCGACAGCAGCTCCTGCAACACCCGTGTCCAGATATTTTATGAATGTGTAATCCAGAATTATATTCAGTACTGTAGATATAATAAGGAATATTAATGGTGTAAATGAATCGCCTATAGCTCTTAATATAGAAGCAAGCATGTTATACATAGCTCCGGCAATAAGTCCCATCATTATAATTCTAAGGTATGATGATGAGGCATCGAAAAGTTCTGGAGACACATTTAAAAGATTAAGGATTCCGTAGAGGGCAATTGTGCCGGCTGCGCTTATTGTAACAGTGATGGATACGCTGAGAACAACTGTGCCAGCAATAGCATTTTTCATAATTCTTTTATTGCCTGCACCAAAGTAAGTTGCTATAATTATTCCGAATCCGTTGGTAAAGCCATTCAGCAGATTGTTAAGAAGGTCACAAAGTGATGTTGTGGCACCGACTGCTGCCAGTGCAGTGTCACCCAACAGAGCTCCAACAATACGTGTGTCAACGAGACTGTAGAACAGCTGGAAAAGCTGACCGATAAACAACGGAACAGCGAACATAAGAATCATTTTAACAGGTGAGCCTTTAGTAAGGTTTCGCATAGGTATCTCCTTTATATAAGTAAATAATTAAGCAGTATTTAGCTATATAAGTTTATAATTGATTGTGAATCTTGTGTATTATATTCTAATGTGAAAGGTTTGTAAAGAATACATGCATGAATTAGGAATAGTGTTTCACATAGCTAAGCAGATAGAAGAGATTGCGCAGGCTAATAATGTGAAAAAAGTTAATAAAGTCGTATTAGAGATAGGTGAGGTATCAACTGTCGTTGGAAGTTACCTTACTGACTGCTGGAATTGGAATGCCGGAAGGAATGAGCTTTTATCAGGCAGTGAACTTGTCATAGAGACAATCCCGGGAATAACATATTGCAACGGATGTGGACAGCAGTACGAGACAGTTAAATATGGCAAGATATGTCCTAACTGTCACAGTGAAGATACATTTCTCATACAGGGAAATGAGACAGAGATTAAAGAAATTGAGGTAGAATAGATATGTTAAATCAGTTTTCCAGAACACAGCTTTTGTTAGGCAGTAATTCAATGGAAAAGTTAAAAAACTCCAGAGTTGCTGTGTTTGGTATAGGAGGAGTTGGCGGATACGTATGTGAGGCACTTGTAAGAAGCGGAGTTGGTGCATTTGACTTAATAGATGATGACAAGGTCTGCCTTACTAATCTTAACAGGCAGATTATCGCGACAAGAAAGACTGTTGGCAGGTACAAGGTTGATGTCATGAAAGAGCGTATACTTGATATCAATCCAGATGCTAAAGTTGAAGTGTACAAATGCTTTTTCCTGCCAGAGAATGCGGATGATTTTCCATTTGAAGAATATGATTATATAGTTGATGCGGTCGATACAGTAACAGCCAAAATTGCTATTGTCATGAAAGCAAAAGAAAAGAATGTGCCTGTTATCAGTTCAATGGGAGCTGGCAACAAGCTTGATGGAAGCATGTTTCGTGTAGCAGATATATATAAGACAAAGGTGTGTCCGCTTGCCAAGGTTATGCGCCATGAGTTAAAGAAGCGTGGCATTAAGAAGCTTAAAGTTGTATATTCAGAAGAATATTCAACAAGACCTTTAGAGGATATGTCTATAAGCTGCCGTACCAACTGCATATGTCCACCGGGAGCAGCCCACAAATGTACGGAAAGACGTGACATACCGGGCAGTGTTGCATTTGTGCCATCAGTGGCAGGGCTGATAATAGGTGGTGAGGTTGTTAAAGACCTGACAAAGGACTGCGTAAGAGAAATATAAGTATATGATTAACAGGGGGAGCGTATATGCAGGAGATTAAATGTCCTAATTGTGGAGAGGTATTTCAGGTTGATGAGTCTGGATATGCACAGATATTAAGCCAGGTCAGAGACAAGGAATTCGACAAAGAGATAAGACAGCGTGAAAAGCTTATCGAAAGCCAGAAAGAGTTAGAGATTGAGAAGCTCAAAGCACAGCTTAAAGCCTTGGAAGAGGCTGCTGACAAAGATGTGAAGCTCGCTGTTACAGAAGCTCTAAATAAGAAGGATAAAGAGCTTGCTGATAAGGATATTGAGATTGCAAAGTTAAAGGGACAGCTTGAGAGCAAGGATAATGAGAGTAAGTTAAAATCACAGGCATTAAAAGAACAGTACGAGGACAAGTTAAAGTTAAAAGATGAGCAGATTGAGTATTATCGTGATTTTAAGGCAAGACAGTCAACCAAGATGGTAGGCGAGAGTCTTGAACAGCATTGTGATATTGAATTTAACAAGCTTCGTGCAACTGCATTTCCTAATGCATATTTTGGCAAGGATAATGATGCCAGAACTGGAAGTAAGGGCGATTTCATATTCAGGGAAGCGGATGCGTCTGGAACAGAATTTATATCAATTATGTTTGAGATGAAAAATCAGATGGATGAAACTGCTACCAAAAAAAAGAATGAGGATTTCTTAAAGGAGCTTGATAAAGACAGAAGAGAGAAAAACTGCGAATATGCAGTACTTGTGTCACTTCTTGAGATAGATAATGAACTTTATAACACTGGAATTGTTGATGTGTCATACAGATATCCTAAAATGTATGTTATAAGACCACAGTTTTTCATTCCTATCATAACAATCCTTAGAAATGCGGCACTCAATTCACTCGAATATAAGCAGGAATTAGAGACAATCCGCAATCAGAACATTGATATATCTAACTTTGAAGAGAAAATCAATATATTCAAGGATGGATTTTCAAGGAATTTCAGGCTCGCGAGTGAGAAGTTCAATACAGCCATTGATGAGATTGATAAATCAATATCACATCTGCAAAAGATTAAGGATGCTTTGTTATCATCAGAGAATAATCTAAGGCTTGCCAATGATAAAGCAGAAGACCTCACAATCAAAAAGCTTACAAGAGGCAATCCTACAATGAAGGAGTTATTTGACAAGCAGAAGAAGTAATCTGGCATTATTATAAAGTGCCAGATTGGATATTTTAATCATACCATATATGTGTCATTATTCTTTAAAGTTAATCAGTGCTTTGCACACAGGGTGCTGGTTCGTACATACAAAAGATGTGTGCGGAAATGAGGAAGAATATGAAAGATAACAGTGGTAAGATTAAGGTATTGGCACAGGCTGCTTTATGTGCAGCACTCTGCTACGTAGGTGCAACATTTATCAAGATTGATATTCCAGTCGGAACAGAGAGAACAATGTTCCATTTTGGTAACACATTCTGTGTACTTGCAGCTTTGCTTGTAGGTGGTGTATGGGGTGGTCTTGCAGGTGCTGTAGGCATGACAATCAGTGACCTTACAACAGCATACGTGACAAGTGCTCCTAAGACATTTGTATTAAAGCTATGTATTGGTCTTATTGTTGGTGCTGTAGCGCATAAGGGTTTCAAGCTTTCAAGAGAACATTCAGCTAAATATGTAACATTAGCAACAATCGTTTCATCTGCGGCTGGCATGGTATTTAATATCTTCGCTGACCCTATCGTTGGATATTTCTATAAGACATATATCCTTGGCGTGCCACAGGATTTATCAAAGGCACTTGCTAAGATTGGTGCTATTACAACATCAGTTAACGCAGTAGTTGCAGTTATATTTGCATCAGTTATATATCTTATATTAAGACCAATCTTTAAGAAGAGTGGAATTTTAAGAGAAATGTAATTACAGGCTTTATTAATTAACTTCTCGCAGGCTTCGGTAGCCTGCGGGAAGTTTTTCTTGACAATAAATGCCTACATTTATTATTATGATGTTAATAATATGTGACAGTGTTGAAGGCTGTATAAATGCTTCTTGTCTATACACGGGCAAGAAGCATTTTGCTATCAATGCGGAAATGGAGTTTTGTGTGTTAAAGTATATAAAAAAGTATTGGGTATTTGCGTTACTTGCACCATTATTCATGGTTGGAGAAGTTGTTATGGACTTATTCCAGCCGGGGTTTATGAGTACTATTATTGATGATGGTGTATTGGGAATCAATAATGGTAATGTGGGCGACCTTAATATAGTCATTAATACAGGAATTAAGATGATAGTATTTGTGGCTATAGGCGGATTATGTGGTGTTATGTCAGGTGTGTTTGCCAATCTGTGTTCGCAGAATTTTGGCAACGATTTAAGAAAAGATACATTTAAAAAGATAATGTCTTTTTCTTTCTCACAGACAGACCAGTTTTCTACTGGTTCACTTATCACAAGAGTGACTAATGATATCACACAGTTACAGACATTTGTAATGCAGTGTATCAGAGGATTTGTGAGAACTTTCATGCTGTTTGCCGGTGGAATATTCTGTATGCTTAGACTTAATATTTCATTTGGAATTATAATTGTGTGTGCACTGCCATTCATTATATTCTGCATAATATTTTTTATATCCAAGGCAAATCCTATGTTTGGAAAGCTTCAAAGAAAGCTTGATAAGGTCAACAATGTCATGCAGGAGAATGTGTCAGGTTCAAGGGTAGTCAAGGCTTATGTCAAAGAGGACTATGAGATTAACCGCTTTGGCAGGGCTAATGATGAATTGGTTGACACACAGCTCCGTGTGCTTGTGCTTTTGTCATACATGACACCTATTATGAACATTATTCTTAATCTTGCTGTGGTTGCGGTTATCAAACTTGGTTCAATACAGGTGGCAGCAGGGGCAGTTACACCAGGTAATGTGATGGCTGCTATTACATATGTGACGCAGGTTTTAAATGCTGTAATGAGAATGACTATGATTTTCCAGACTGCATCCAGAGGTGTTGCTTCAGGAAGACGTGTTATGGAAGTGCTTCAGTGCGAGCCTGTTATAAAAGATGGTGAACATGGTGCTGATACTGATATTAAGGGCAAGGTTGAATTTAGAAATGTTTCATTTGCATATCCGGGAATGGGTGATGAAAAGATTATAGACGATTTTTCACTTACTATTAATCCGGGAGAGACTATTGGAATCCTGGGTGAAACAGGCTGTGGCAAATCATCTCTTGTAGGACTTATTCCAAGATTTTATGATGTGACATCAGGTGAAGTCCTTGTTGATGATATAGATGTAAGAGATTATAAGCTTCACGCTTTGAGAGATAAGATATCAATAGCACTTCAGAAAAGCGAGATTTTCTCAGAGTCTATCAAAGAAAATATAGCATGGGGCGATAAAACAGCAGATGATAAGGAGATTGAGGCTGCTGCAGGCGTTGCACAGGCAATGGAATTTATCAGTACCAGGCCGGATGGAATGGATACAATTGTCAATCAGGGCGGAACCAGCCTGTCAGGCGGTCAGAAGCAGAGAGTTGCGATAAGCAGGGCTGTTCTTAAAAAGTCAGAGATTCTTATATTTGATGATACAACAAGTGCGCTTGATTTAAAGACAGAGGCAAATCTGTACAATGAGCTTAAACAGATGCATTCAGGAATGACAAAGATTATCATTACCCAGAGAATAGCATCTATTAAGAATGCTGACAGGATAGTTGTCCTTGATAATGGAAAGCTATCAGCAGTTGGAACTCATGAGGAGTTATTAACGAGCAGTGCAATATATGCAGATATATGTACTTCACAGCTTGGAAATGAGGTGACAAACTATAAATAGTCAAGAAGTTTTTTATTTTTATAAAAAAGGGTAA
>ERZ1034763.316-NODE-316-length-24586-cov-5.589336_pt1 | contig 24586 bp, 29 predicted proteins | sample MGYA00520701_ERZ1034763 | MGnify/ENA primary metagenome ERZ1034763 (study PRJEB33766, sample SAMN09781707) | gut metagenome | biome: gut microbiome | host: Homo sapiens | place: Madagascar | study: EMG produced TPA metagenomics assembly of the PRJNA485056 data set...
TTCACCACCATATGAAGGTATTCCGTCTTGAAATATACTTATAAATCTATCACACTGATTTAGACTATTGGTCTGGGAATGAAACACAAATAAATAAGCCTCGTCACTTTTTGAAAATTTATATTTCATATTCATTTCTTTATACTCTTTTTCAGTATTGAGAGATGCACTGCGACTATTCAGTGATTTGCTATCCAAAGAGTAAATTTCAGGATTTTTATTAACCGGAAGATTCAGTTTATTCATTACTTTCATTACTGTTTCTAAAGCATCTTCTTTATCTATTGAACTAAGCTGTTTACTCTTAAAACAATCAACCATATCTTCAAACCCAACAGGATAATCCTGTGATGTCAAAAAATAAGACAAATCGTCATAATCGGAAGTTGTATACTCAAAAAAATCTCTGAAAATACCAAGATTTTCATTATCCGAGTTAAGAATATATGCAGGATAACCTGAATAATCTGTATTTGTATCTTTTAACACTTTTATATTATTTTTATCCTTTATAAATATTGATTTTAATTTGTTCCAATCAAATTTAACCATTTCAGCTTTATAAGTATTAAAAGAATTAGCTTTCGGATATACAATATTTGCGTCAATATTAATAGAACTAAGACTTTTTTTAATATGACTTTCCTTTGCTATATTTGCCGTATCCAATGTGCTGATTTTTGACTCTTGACTATTTTCAGAACTTGGAAAACAACCAGTAAAAATTGTAATTACATATATTACTAATACTATCAGTGAATAAATTTTTTTATTGTTCATATTAGCTATACCTTTCAAGTATTATAAAGCAAATGCAGCTGCTTTCTTTATAATGCTCTTCTTGTTTGTTTTTGTCGAATTCATTTATAATTCCTCCATAAATTACCACATTGCAAGTTACCAAAGATAAGGGCAATGCTTATTATTACCTGTGCAAGCGTAATTGCTATATGTATCTCTGTAATATCAAGAATAATAAACACAATCGCTACACAGGTTTCTACGCTCCATACAATTATCATTTTCTTCCTGTAAATAATTTTTTCAATTTCATCAAGTGGTTTGTTTTTTGAACCTATCGGCGAAAGCAATAGGATTACCACACTTGATAAAACCAACAATCCCAAACAAATGAATCTATCGATGGTGATAAATTTCATTATCGAAAGAGCAGTCGAAATTGACATTACAGTAAAAAGATAACACTGCAACGGAGTGTTTGCGTGATAACCGCCGGAATATGACCTTAGTGCCATAAATGAAAGAATCAATACTAAACTTTGATAAATTATCCCAGTATTATTCCTAACAACAACATAGTCGCTATGTTTAATAAAGAAGAAAAAACTTGCTCAAATCCATATTGATATATTTCACGGTCATCATCTTTTATTACCTTTTTACAAATCAAATAGTTTGTAATATTGTTTGCAGCCGAACTAATCATTAAAACTTTCTCAGCTTCTTGACAGCTTCAGGCAATTTTGATTGACCAAACCAATATCTGCAAGCGGTATTAGCTGACCGCTTAGCAGAATTATATGCAAGCTTTGCCGCTGCGTTTTCAATTACCGTATTTACTTTCTTAATAAAAATGACCTCCCTATCTTTATATTTCTTTCGACTTGCATATATTAGCACAAAGTGCTGAATTAAAACCTAACTTGTAAAAATCTACCTATGTTTTTGTAAAAATTTAAAGTTTTGTGATGTTTTTTTGTTTCATTTTAGTCTTAAGTATGCTAAAATAACTCTAAAGTAGGTGAGTCAATGAATTTTAAAATTGCTGTTTGTGATGATGAGCAAATCATATGCTCAACTATGTATAATAAATTGCTGGATTTATCAAAATCAAAGTCGGTTATATTTGAGATCGACTGCTTCACTTCCGGCGAAGAGCTTTGTGATGAAATAAAACACACCAATTACGATTTGCTTTTTCTTGACATTGAACTGCCGAAAATGAATGGCGTTGCCGTAGGTCAATACATCAGAGAAACACTTAAAAATGAAACCATACAAATTGCATATATATCTTCAAAGCAAGAATACGCTATGGAACTGTTTGAAATGCGACCAATAAACTTTCTTGTTAAACCTTTGTCCGATGGAAAAATAGAGAATGTAATCGACAAATTCCTTCAACTTAACAAAATTGATACGGAAACATTTAATTTTAAAGCCGGACACAACTATTATAAAATACCGTTCTCGGATATTTTGTATTTTTGCAGCAACGGAAGAAAAATTAATATTGTTACATTGAAGAAAGAGTATGAATTTTATGGCTCGTTGGATAATATTTATAGTGAAGTGAAAAATAAAAAGTTTTTATTTGTACATAAATCATTTCTTGTTAACTTTAAACATATCCGCAAGTATCAATATGAACAGCTTACTATGTCAGACAATAAGATTATTCCTGTCAGTCAAATGCGCAGAAAAGCCGTACGTTCAATGTTTTTTGAATTTGAAGGGAGCGATTTGACTTGACGTCAATTTTAGATACTATTGTATATTTATTCATAAATGCCTTTGACACTTATTTAATGTATTTGTTTATGAGATTATTTTTTAAAAATGAATTTATAAGCAAAAAAGCCGCGGTTTTTGTTTATTCCCTGTACTATGTGGTATCTACACTTGTCTACGCTTTATTTTCATTTGTTTTCCTAAATATGATAAGTTCAATAATAGTAACCTTTATTGTAACCTTGTGCTACAGATCAAAAATTTCTAAAAAAATAATTGTAACATTATTGAACTATGCTACCATGAATATCTGCGAGGCTGTGGTTGCCGCCGCTATAGGATTAGGCGGCGTAGATGTTTTTGAAATTTCCCACTACGGCGACAGTTTTTGCCTTATTGCAGTTGAACTTTTGGACTTTGCAGTTATTAAAATCATTGGTAAATTTCAAAATTTAAACAGCAATGTCCCTATACCGCATACCTTTTCTATAATTGCAATTCTTGTTCCGTGTGTTTCTGTGCTTTTTGAAATTCTATTATTTATGCAGAAAAATGTAAGCGATTTAGTTTATGCTCTTTCGTTAATTTGTGTTGTTTCCCTTAACTTTTTGTTAATATATCTCTACGACTCCATTTCGAAGCTCTTTGATAAAAAAATAGAAACTGAAATGGCAAAGCAGGAAACAAAATATTATCACAAACAAGCTGAGCTTATTCAAAATAATTTTCAGGAAATAAAACAGCTTCGCCACGATATGAAAAATTACACAATAGCTTTGAGCGAGCTTATTAAAAACAATGAAAATGAAAAAGCGCTTAAATACATATCATCGGTTTCCGGCATTTTAGAACCGGCTAAAATCTACTGTAATACAGGCATCTTGTCCATTGACAGCATTGTAAATTATAAATTTACAAGAGCAGAAGAAATAGGTATTTCCGTTGATTCCAAGATAACGATTCCCAATAATTTGAATTTGAACTCTAATGATTTAGTCGCTATACTTGGAAATCTGCTTGATAACGCTATAGAAGCGTCCTCAAAAGCCGAGAATAAATATATTAAATTCCGTACGTCATATGACAGAGGAACGGTTTTAATAGTCCTTACAAACAGCTATAACGGTGAGCTTAACTTTGAGGGCAAATCCTACAAAACCACGAAAGAAGATAATAAGGCAATTCACGGCATAGGATTAAAAAGTATAAAATCCGCAGTAGAAAAATACAACGGAGCAATGAAAGTAACTCATACCGATACTGAATTTTCTGTAAGAATATTACTGTTTAACTAATCTAAACAGCAAACTGCTCTTACCACCTTTTTCACGGTAGCGTTGGGCAGTGGTGAGCAAACCGGCTTTACGCAAATCTTTAACAGCTCTGCGGACGGTGGCAGGCGACAGCTTTATGTCGCCTGCTATTGTATTTACAGAGGGCCAGCATTCGCCGTATGTATTGGCTCGGTCGTAGAGATAGGTATAGACTGCTACGGCTCTGTGTGGCAAGTCCATTTGATACAGAAAAGTTAATCTACTCATTGTCCAGCACCTCCTGAGGTGGTCTTTCGGTTCTTATGACTACTTTTCTTTGCTTGTCTGCGCTCTGTTCAACGCTTGAATTTTCAGGTTCTTCTGTTGGATCATTTTGCTGTTCTGAATTAATAGTATCTTCACTGTCGGCTTGTTCAGCGTTTGGCGAGGTCTTTAGGCTTTCATTTTTACGCTTTTTCTCACCGCTTGCTTCATCAAAATCCGAATCAGTCACAGGACTGTATGCTTGAATTATGTTGTTGAACAACTCCGAGCGGTTGGCATAGTGAACTTCACGATTGCCGTTTTCTATGACCTCATACTTTTCCTCAAATTTAATACCCCATTTGAAGAACAATTTAAGCTTGACTTTCATAGGATAAAAGCCTGTTTTCATAACAACAAATGTGCCTTTTGAAAGTGACTTCAACTCATCGGGAGTCATCAAAGGTCGCTCAATCATTTGCAAGGATTGTGTCGGATTATCCTTGCCTTTGCTAACCGAACCAGACATTACAGTTCTTGAACCAAGTGCTTTTGATAGGACTTCCGCACTTGTGCTGTTTGGAGCAAAGCCGCCGAAGATGGTCAGTTGGGTGTTGTCGATAATTACATCAGCACCCTCTTTTCCGTAATTCTTCTCCAACTGTGCAAAGGATTGAATGATTGGCACTATCTGCAACCGTCTTGAACGAGAGGCTGAAAACATCATTTCTGCTGAATCAATCTTCGGCAAAGTGCCCCATTCATCACAAAAGAACACACAGCGGTTTTTAAGCGCGCCGCCGTTTTCGTCTGCGACAGAAAGAATTTCACGGTAGAGTTGTTGGATAATCAGCGAAACCATAAAGAAAGTGTTGGGGTTTTCTTCGGGCATTACAATGAATATCGCACACTTTTCATTACAGAATTTTTCAGCATCAATCTCTGTATCAAAGCACAAAAGCTGTTCAAGTTCCGAGTCAAGAAAAGCATTCAACCTTGACAATGCCGTACTCATAACACTTGACATACTCTGTTCGGCTGTGTTCAGCGCCGCCCCTGCAAACCACTTTGCTTTGTGGTCGTCTGGAAGATAGTCCATTAAAAGTTGAAACTGATTTTTGCCTTTCTTGTTGGTCGGAGCAAGTAACTCCTGAATGATTTTGAATACCGAAACAATATGCCGTTCTTCGGTTTTACAGAATTCTGAAACAAGCAGAATCGTTGCTGTTAAAAGTCCCTCTGCCGCATCATAGAAGTAAGCGTTCTGTCCGAATGAAGCCGAGTCCATACCTGAAAGAATAATCGTTTTTGAAATGATTTTTGCGTATTTTTCGGCTCTTGCCTTGTAAACAAGCTGTTCGGGCTCGGCTTTGTATAAGTCCATATACTTATTCACAAGATGCAGGAGATTGTTGCCGTGAGAGCGTGTTGGGTTACGCAAATCTATTACTGAAATTTTGTAGCCGTAATACTTTTCTGCAATCGTTCCATAATTCCGAACTACATCACCCTTTGTGTCGGTTGATAAAAATGACATACCCGTTGCGCAGGCATATTCAATGCAAGGATAAAGCCAAAATGCTGTCTTGCCGACGCCTGCCGCACCAATCATCAGAGCGTGAACATCACCTGTATCAACCATTGCTGTTGTTCCTTTCCTTCCGTTTTTACATCCAACAACTATTCCTTGTTCAGTTGGTCTGCTGTCAGGATTTTCCCTCCACTCATTTGGCTGAAAATCAACTTGCTTATAGGTTCTTTTGATTTCCTTATTGGTCGCCCAACGAGCCGTGCCGTATTGCCCTTGTCCAACTGTTTTATTTTTTATTCGATTTAGTGAATAGTGATTGCCGACCGTAGAAATTATTATGAACAAGGCAAACATTGAGCCTGCAACAATAATCAGAGTTATAATACCTGATGGCATATTTGTTCATCTCCTTTATCAGGTAAAGTTAAATCCTCGTTCCAGTCCTTATGGATTGGAATGAAGATTTCGCTTTTGATATTCATTGAGTTTAATTTATCGGCTATCCGTTTGTTTGCTGTCTGTCCTGCCTCGTCATTGTCAAAGCAGAGAAACACATTTTTGATGTTTGGATTGTCTTTAAGACATTGAAAAAGCACCCTATCCGAAACGGAGCAGGATGCCGCATAGCTATGATTTTTCCAATTTTCCTTATGCATACTTATGAACGATAACATATCAATAGGAGCTTCAAATAAGAATATCTTGTCGCTTGTGCCGTGCCAGTGGAAGCTGAACTCAGGTTGACTGCCTGCAACATTTCCCTTGTACGAATTACTTGTTACTGTTCCTCTCTTGTGTGCGTGGCGAAGTATACCGTTTAAATCATAGCCGACAAATACCGCATTGTGATAATAGGCTGACTCATAAATCATTTTCTTACGCACAAACTCAAAAAGTACATCCTTGTCAATGCCACGAGTCAACAGCAGATAAGAAAAAACTCTGCTCATTCTGTCATTCCTCGGCGGCAATTGAAAAGGTTTGTGGCTTTTTTCTATGGGTGGTGAGGTTATTATTTGACCGCCGCAGTTATTCAAAAGCATTTCTACCGCTTCGGCATAATTCTTGTTGTAAAATCTGCGGACGAAGTCAACCGCATCACCGCCTTTCTGTTCATACTGATGATACCAGAGGTGACCTCTGATTGTTACCTTTTGCGAGCCGTCAAGCCATTCGTATTCCGAACCTGATTTCTTGACTTTCACGCCTTGACCGATTAAAAAATTAGCAAGGTCGGTTCGCCTTGCCTGTTCTCGCTGTTCTTTTGTAAAGCTAATATACTTTGACATTATTATCACATCCTTTATTTTTTCTTTCTGCTGTAATATCTTATAGTGGGTAGTTCTTTCTCCTATCACTGTGACAGGTGGCACCTATCAGCGTTTGGGTGCAGATGTTCCTTGGCGGTAGGCTGATTTTTTATAGACAATTTTATTTGTCTATGATATGATAATCAGTAAATAGCTAATTGATGAATTGAAATTTATGATATTCATTTAATAATGAAAGGGTGTAAAAATATGTCAATATCAAAAGATTTTAAGGACTATAAAGAAGAAATAGAATTAGCATTAATTCAAAATGCGTGTGTAGAGATTGAATTGTATTCCATTATAGCTTGTATCGTTAGAGAAGGTAAACATGGGTCATCTATTTCTTTAAGGGATGTTTCAAACAGAAGAACATCTAAATCTCCTAATAATTCAAATAGATTAAAAGGCAAAAGTGGTTTTCCAGATTTTGTTGTCCTCAAAAGAGAATTTAGTAAAAATGCAGGTATTTTAGGATGTATTGAAGCCAAAATGCCAACGGAAAATTTAGATAATTATGAAGAACAACTTAACGGGCATATTACTTCTTTTAATAAAGTAATATATACAAATGGGATTGAATGGCGCTTTTACGATAACGAACATCACCCTCAATGGAATTATGAACTTGGTAAACTAGAAAATAATGAAATAGTTTGGAACAATGATTGTATTTGGAATGATCTGCTAAAAGGCTTAGATGAAATTAATTGGTTTAAAAACCATTATAATATATAACTTTTTATCAATCTTTATTTAATTTCTGATTACATTTTCAGCCCCTGAGCCTGCTTTTTGTCATTAATCTTCTGCTGTAATTTTTTATCCGTCCGTTGTGCTTTCTGTTTTTCTTCAAATCTTAATTGATTTTGAATCATATTGCAGAGATAGCGCAGGAGATAAAGGGAAGAAACTGTAACGCTGTTTCGGTTGGTTTTAATTGAATAATGAGGATACAAAACACCTCTGTCTGAATCAAAAACTGATTCGGCAGAGGTGTTTTCTTCATATTCAAAGAGATTTAAAACAGGTTCTTCATCTGTATTCTCGTTTTTCTCAACTTCATCTTCAGTGAGATTTAATTTCAACGCTTCCTTAATTACAGCGTTCTTGATTGACTTAAATTCCTTGTTTTGGGCAAGAGGAATCCTGTCAGGAATTTCATCTGTGTAGGTACGAATTGTATTTTCTTTTTGCTCATACCAAAGGTCATATAATTTTTTAATCCTGTCATCATTTGAAAGCTCATCAACAATGGAATCCACAATCGCCTTTACATCAAGTTTAAGATAGCCGTAAACCTTTTTACCTTTCGTTTGTGAAAGTCTGTCGGCAAGCTCCAACAGCTTATGCTGAATTGATACGCTGATATATATTTCAGAGTTTATTTTTGAAACCAAGTCATCTACTATGTCACGAGCCTCAGCACGGAGTTTATCTCTGTGTTCGGTTTGCTTCTGATAAATACTTATCAAGTCCTGACGGAAAATTACCTTTGCAAGGTTTGACTTTATACTTTCAATGCCTTTTTCAGTCAGATACGCTTCGTTCGGCTTTGTTGAATATGCAATCATATGAATGTGCGGATGGTGTCCCTCGTTATGAAACGCCGCATACCATCTGAAATTTTCGGGAGCGATTTTCATATTCTCCGCTATCATATTTCGCTGTGAACGAATGAGATTCATCCAAGCTTTTGCATTGTTGTAGCCCAGCCGTTCTGCATCTTCTCGCTTGAGAGAAATAATATGCGTCCACACATTACTCTTGCTTTCTGCAACTTCTTTTTGCACATCAGATAAAACTATAGGCACACCGTCATCGGTAAATAAGCCGTGTGAAGATACTTTTTCTACTCTCGGTCGCTGTGCAATGTAGCTTATATATTTTTCTCGGTCGCCGAATAGTTCAGCGTGAGCTTCGGCAATCCGCAAAATCAATTCATCTGCATTACCTCTGTTCGGCTTATCAAGATAATCCTGATACTCATACAAGTCCTTTGAGTCAGGATAATCTTTTAATAATTTATTGATAATCTTTTTCTGAACCAAAGTCGCTTCCATAAACTTTTGTGTGCTGTCAGCCTTTTCAACTCCGTCACGAGTCGCAATGTAAGAAACATAATTTCCGATATGAGTTTTAGCATTCGGTTTAATGTAGGGCGATTTCATAATAATTCTCGGCATAGTTTACCCTTTCTGAAACCTGACTGCATCATCAAACTTATATTTACCGCTGTTGCGTTTGACCTCATCAACACATATTTTTCTTAAATTTCTCAGCTGATCTTCGGTAATATCATTGGTCGCCGCAACAACATGCATCAGCATTGCAAGTTCCACACCTTGCTTGAAAAGAACTCTTGCGAGCCTGTCCTCAGTATCAAAGATTTTTGAACTGATGACAGATTCCAAAGCAGGAGTAAGTACCTTGCTCACATTCTTTGAATTAAGCCACGCAATGTAAAATTCTATTGCATTGGAAATGAATTCGCTTCGTGATGTTGCGTTGGTTCTTGAGATTGCATTGTCGCAGGATTTGAGTAAATCCTGATTGATATACAGTCCTATTCTCTTTGAATCGTTGTCCATTTTTACCTTTCCTTTCGGTAACACTTCTGGTATTCAGAAAAAATCTCTTGAAATCGGCAAAATCGGGCAGTTTGGAATACAATCGGTAACACAATCTGAAAAATGTAACACCTTTGAAAATCCCCGAACGGCGTTGCCGGTCGGTGTGTTTCGGCATCCGTTGCTCTGCAACGGAATACGCCTTTATCCTGCTTAAAATTCCACCCTTGAAAAACTGCCCGATTTGCCGAAACTTCGATTTTTCACACCTTGCCACAAACCGCCCTGTTTCATTTTTTCTTTGAATTCGGATACTTTCCCGACTTATTGTTTAAAACCGACACAGGGCGAATGTGGCGAGAATATCACTGTTATTCTGCTTTTATTGATTTACCGTTTATCACTTCAAAATTACACTGGGTATATGACAGTCCGTACTTCTTGACTTCACGGTTCAAAATATCAAACATTGACTGCTCAATACTGCGATGGGATAACTTGACTTCATCACTCAAAGTATCATAGCAGATCCATTCCTCGCTGTCGGGTGTGTCCTTTACAAGAATATCAAAGCCGAGGTGCATTTTATCGGGTGTCGGAAATAGAACAGCATTGATTTTTACACAGCCGACTGTAAGTGAAGCAAACAGAGTGTCGTGCTTGTCCTTTGGATTTTCAGAAAGTATTTTCTTGACTTCGTTCACAGACAAATACATTTTGAAAATATATTTATTGACGAGTTGCTTTTTCAGTTTCTTTCTCTCGTTCATAAACTCATACCGCCAATCTCATTTGTAAAATCTTCAACCTCATCTTCATCGGGTGAATCAAACAGATTATTCTGTTCAAGGTTTTCGTAGAACTTTTCTGCACTGTCATTTACGGCTTCGTTTAAAACTTTCATATCAAAACCGCAGTCCTTGTAACCCTGTGACACTGTATCGTAGTAGCTTGCACTGGGCAATCCGAAATTCTGATTAAGATTCATAATGTAAACCATTGCAGTTATCTCTGAACCGTTATTCAGTTTCACAGGTAATTCCTGTTTGAAGTAGTGTGACGGATAACCCTCGTAGCGGTCAAGCAATCTTTCATCTCTCGGCTGAAGTTCCCATAAAGCAACGGGAACTGACTTGCCAATGCAAGGTGCGATTGTTGCGTATGAACAGTGAGGCATACCCTTGAACTGCAATTCGTAATTTTCAATTGTACCTTTGCCAACAAGTTTTGCAGTTGGACAACGATATTTCATCTGATTGAGATTAAGGTTACTGCCATAGGCAATATATAATTTTTTACTCATAATAGATTTCTCTCCTTACATACTCATAACAAAACCCGAAGTTTCTTCCTGTTCATCATTTGGGACAAGATTGACTTCGGGTTCGTTGATATTTATATTTTCGTTTGTGTTATTAAGTTCTGCGGTTCGTTTTTGGGCAAGCCTTTCCTTTTGCTTTTCAGCCTGTGCAGGGTCTTTCCACGCAATGTTGCCCTCGAGATTTTTCAGCAGATGATGACGAGCTGTTTTGAATTCGTCACCGATTAAGCCAAGACGGAGCAACCAAGTACGAAAAGTGTACTTTTCATTATCCGATACAGTTTTAGCGTGTCTTGCAGACTTCTGAATTAAAGCCTGATGACTGATTGCAAGGCATAGTTGAATCGCACTTTTGACCTCGCCTGCGTGTAGGGTGGAATTGAAAAGACGAAATTCAATCGTACCCTTGTAGAACACGCTGTGAAGATTCAAAGCGTGGTAGCGTGTGTCATCATAGTGTCGGTAGCTGTAATCCTCGCCGTCATACCACATTGACTTGAATTGCTCCATAGACATCGGAGGACGGTTATTGATTTCATCAAGGAAGCGTGTGTCCATCTTCTGACAGTAATGCTCACGGCTTACATTTACTTTAAGTGCTTTATATAGCAAGTCCTCTTTCGATGCCATAATGTTTACGATATTGCGAAGTGTTTTAGGAGTATGTCTTGACGCATCTATGTGGCAATGAAGACCGCAGCTTGAATTTACTCTTGATCCTGCACCACGAAGCTTTCTGACAAGCTCCTGTATAGTTTCTATATCATCATAGTTACAAATGGGAGTGACAAATTCAACCGAGTACATTGTGCTTGCATTCTGTCCCGAACGGTTTTCACATCTAACGCTTGCGTCACGCATAATCTTCCACATCCTGCCGTCATTATCACGGACAGAATAAGCGTCATAACAGCCGCCGACATGAGTTGCATCTGTATGAAAATAACCGGCAATCACTTTCGCCGCCGTACTGCGAGTGATACCGGTCATTTCAATTTCTATTCCGAAGTTTTGATTTTTCAAGTTGCCACCTCTGTATTTTCTTCCTGTGGCTTTGGCTTTTTAGGCTTGGGTGTTTTTACCTGTGAATCTTTCATATCAATGAACTCCCTGACATTTGCAGGGACATATTTTGCGTACAGAGCGTCCACAGATTTTTCAAGTTCTTCCTTGAAATTCAAATCACGCTGTGACATATACAGCCTGATTGCATTCAGCTTTTCGTCATCATACATTATGCTCACGCTTGTTTTCTTCATTAAAATCACCTCGTCATTTCTTCTTTTGATTTACATATTTTATATTCGGTATCTTCAGCCACTTTGTCCACCCTCGACCGTTAAGCTCTGTTTTGACAACTCCGTAGGCTGTGCCTTGTGCTTCGATAACTTCACCGTTGCCGATATACACTCCGATGTGTCCGTCCATCCAGACGGCAAGTCCGGGTGTATCGGGCATATTTGAAATCGGTCCGCTTTCGGTGACATTGCTCCAGATAGAATTTGCTCCGCAATCGGTAAACCCGTTTGAACCTGCTACAATTACTCCGCTGTCAGAGTTGTACCAAGCGTAGGATTTTATCAAGCCTATGCAGTCGCATACTCTCTTGCCCAGCCACTTTTCACCGACCTGTCGCATTTCACCGCCTGCCTCGTTGTTGCCGGGAAACAGACTTGCCTGTTGCTCAAGATATTGCTTGGTGCAGACCTGACCATAACCGCCGTACACATAACCCCAGCCGTTTTTGTATGCGTTCTCGCACCACTTGACAAGGTCGAGATTGTTCTTCGTGGTCTTGTCAGTAAAGCCTGCGGTACTGATTTCCGCACCCTTGATTGACTGCATCATCTTTTGGAACTCGTCATACTTTATCTCCGTTCCGAATTTCTGATTGACGGTTTTTATCAAATCCTCATTAGACTGATTCTTCTTGAAACAGGATACAAAGTTTTTTACAAAGTCCTCATCCTCTGATTTATCGGACAGAGAAAACAGATAGATAACCTCTGCCTGTGTGTTATAGTCGGACAACTTTTTATTTTTCAGTTGATTTTCAACCTCTGTCATTGTGTCGTTAATAAGCTGTAGATTTTCCATCTGCTCTGCTGATATGTTTTCTTGTATGGACTGGTTGAGCTTGTCGGTGTCAATATCCATACTGCCGTTGAAGACTGACACAACAGCAACAATCGGCATAACCACAATTATGATTATGCCGATTACTATACCGCCTATTGTTTTTATTACCTTTTTATCTGTGAGCAGAGCAACTGCTATTTTCTTCAGTGCCGCACCTACTGTTGCTGACATACAATCACCTACCGCCTGCGGATCCGAAAATCTCTGCTTTGTATTCGGGAGCCTGAACAAGAAGCAGATACCTTTCATTACCGCACCTATACAGACAAGTGCCGCGCTCTGCGAATTTTATTAAGCCATACTCGTTCGGCTCAACCATCAGTGCGTCCTGAAAGTCTTTTGGATTGATATTGCCGGGGAAGAATAAGAAATGATGAGTTGGAATTGAAAACAGCGGTTTTGTATATTCCTTAACACTTGGAATCAAAAAATCGTCGATGTTTTGCGAGGCAAGAATTACCGCCGAATCTTTCTTACGGACACGCTTCATTGCGTTTCGGATGTACTCAATCGCCGTGAGATTGGATAAAAATAAATAGAGCTCGTCTATTGATGCAACGGTGTTTCCCTCGCCGAGCAGCTTGTTACTCATATATGACAGGATATTAAATAACATCGCGTCTTTGAGCCGACGGTTGGTGTCGAGCAAACCCTTGACGCCGAAGCAGAGGAAGCTGTCGTCGGTGATGTTTGTATGTCCGTTGAAGTATTTGCTTTCACTACCTACGCACATTGAATGAATACCCAAGCAAACCTCTTGCAGGATTTCTTCTGTATAGAGATACTTTCGCTTTTTGTCGTAGGTCATAAATTCTTCTTCACACAAGTCATAGAAATCACTCATTACAGGGAAGTCAGTGGGCTTCTTTTGACGGTAATCGGTTGTGTCAGTAATGCCAAATCTTGCGTACAGCTTCATAAGCAGAATTTCTATTGTATCAAGCTGTGCGTCCGTAAAATTCTTGTATGTACGGAAAAAGTCCTTTAAAAAGGCTATGTGCTGAGATAGTCTTGTAACTCTCTTGAACGGTTCGGGAGCTTTGCTGTCGGTTTCAGAATCCGCCTGCCCCCAATCCTTTGGCTCAAGAGGATTTATCTTGTACTCGCCCGACATAAAATCGATGTAACAGCCGCCGAGCGCGTTGGTTAAGTCCTCGTACTCGGATTCGGGATCAAGGCAAATTATTTTCTTGCCGCTTTCTCTGATATTCGTCAAAATCAATTTGAGCAGATAGCTTTTTCCTTGTCCTGAATTGCCGAGTATAAGGATATTTGAGGTTGTCTTGTCCTCTGTCCGTCTGTCAAAGTCAACAAGAATGTTCGACCCGTACTTGTCGCGACCGATATACAAGCCGTTAGGATCGGTCTTGCCCGAAAAGTTAAAGGGGAATAAATTTGCGACAGACGAGGCAGGCAAAACACGCTCATACAAACTTCCGAACTGATTACTGCCGATAGGGTTTACAGATAAAAAACCTTCCTTTTGCCGTAGCGTTAATCTATCCACTTCAATCTTGGAACGGGTAAGCTCCATTGCAATATCGGTTTGCAACTCCTTTAATTTCTGCTTGCTTTTGGCTTTCAGTTCAATAAAAACCGAGCAATGCAGCAAAGCCTCTTTGTTCTTCCTCAGATTTGCCATTAGCGTGACAACATCCTGCAAATTGCCCTGCGCCTCGATGGTTTCATTTACATCGTTACCGCTTGATTTCAGCTTGTTTTTGCGCGTGGCATTCTGTATGATTTTACGCTGCTCCATACTTTCCACAAGGCGATGATATATGCGAAGTGTAACGCCGTTTCTGTCGGCAAGCTGTGAGAGTATTGCCTGTTCTTCCGTACTCGGCGGATATTCTCTGACTGCCCACACACTGCGGTATGAGTCACCGACTATGTAATAATCGGTGAAAATTTAATGGTAGACGGCAGAATCATATCAAAGAAATCTTTGGTGTATATTTCTTCTGCCTGTTCGGGTGTGAGCACCTTTGGTTTTCTATTGAGCAATTTCATTTTCTACCCCCCTTAATTTCGTACTGCCAACACAAGTATGCGGTCATTTTGATTATCACCGTAACAGGTTGAAAGCGTTAATATCTGCTGACCGTAAACAGGTGTAATTTCTGTGTTATACAGAGATTTTGTTTTTGAATAACTGATCCATTTTTCATAGGTTTTGTCCAAATCTGTTGTTATAAATCTGTACCAATCATCATCGGATTTTACTTTCATAGCAGAAAAGACGGAGTAAGCAAATGCCCCGTCTTTCGTTTCAAGCACAACTGTCGGATGCTCCGTAAAATAAGAATAATCGTTATAGTTGCAGAGATCTGCAAACATTGTGCCGTTGTTCATATGGTGTCCGTAGATTATGAGATTGGTACTGTCGGATGAACACCTTGCATCAAGAAATGGTGTGCCGCTGAAACTGTATTCTCCGTAAAAGTTTTTGTTCAGATACTTCTGCGGATTACTCGGTGTATGCATAACAGGATAGTTTATGTTTGTTCCTGCTATGCTTATCCAGCCGAAGCATTCGGAATTCATCGAAATGAGTTCTGATATTGAATGAGGTTCGTAATAGGTTGTGCAATACACAGTTTGTTCAGCCTGAACTTCATTATCAAAATCGCTGACTTTTAACAGATTTGGCTTTCTTATCGTTTCTTCAATGGTTGCATCTGTTGTATCCTCAGTAACGATTTCTGCAAGCTGTCTGAATGCTTCCTTTTCCTTGTTTTCGGTGTACATCCGTGAAAATATTGAAATCAAACAGGCAATTATAATTACAGAAAATATGCCTATCACAATTCCCATTTGGATTTTCCCTTTATGCTTCTTCATAGGTATGCTCCTTTTCATAATACTGTTCGCCGTCATAGTCGGGCATTAAATCTCCGTTCATACTTGCCTCAAAGTAGATTGCGAGAAACCGCTTGATGTCTGCTTTCTTCATTCTTGTAACCTCAAAGCCCTGATCGGATATAATCTTCTCAACTCTGTTTGCTTTCTGCAAAACATTTTCGGATTTTGAAGATTTACACCTTGCTATGAACAGAAACTGCCTTGCGGTTGAGATTTCGGTCTGAATACTGTCGAGAAAATCCAAATCCTTATTCAATATTTTTCTGACTTTTTCATTCTGTTCAGCTTCAATCCTGCCTTTGATATAGCTTTTGTTTGTATCGAAGCACTCGCAGGAATCGGTACAGGTGATCTCAATATCCGGCACAGCAGAAAGCACCATCATCAGGTGGCGCACTTTGATTTCGATATTCGTGTGGGAAAGCACAGAAATATTTGTAGGCTGAACCATATAGAAAATAAATTCTTTCTTGCCGACCTTTAAACCATTTTTCGTAAAGGTTTTTATGCCCAGCAAGTCCTGAACTGATTTGCCTTTTTGTTTTGTTTTTTTCTGCTTGTTCTTCATTTATTTGCCCCTTTCTGCCCAGAAATATATCTGTTGAGTTGATATAAAATACTTTACGGCATAGCGTATGAAATCAAGAATTGTTGTATCTTCCAGTCTTATTGACAAAAAGCCGAAACAGAGAGTTACCGCAAGAGGTACTATTATTCTCGTCTGTGCAAGTATCAGTATTGATAACAAAAGCGCTATGCTCATAATTGCAAAATCCCGTAAGCTCCACAGCCACAAGTTGGCTGTGGCTTTTAGGTTTTGCGGATATAAATAAGTTGTCATAATATAAATTCTCCTTTACTTTGCCGCCCTTGCAACACTTCTCGTCAGATTAACAGCAGTTGTAGTTGCGTGAACAATGCTTGTCACATTCACCTTTACGCTTGAATCAAGTCCGAACTGCTGTGCAATTCTCGGAACTTCGTTTGCCGCAAGCATAATTCCAAGTCCCAAAAGCATATTTCCGGGGAAGGTCAGCAACCCGAGGAACAGCAGAGTTGTCTGCATAAATGCCGTCAGGCACAACGCCGCTATCTGTTTCATCCACTGATTGAAGCCGTCCTGATAACCTCTCGGAACACTGAACATATACAGCGAACCTACCGCCATCTGAATGAGCAGAATTCCTCCACGCTTGATGTTCGCAAAAAATATTTTTATTACGCAGTAGGCAAAAGCAATCATACATAACAGATTCAGCAAACCAAAATTCACTTGAACAGAAACTGCAAAACTACCCTCTAAAACGCTTGTGCTTTGTCCGGCTAAATCAAGGCTTTGCTGTCCTGCCATTATGGAGGACAAATCCTTTGAGAATATGTTTTGCAGGCTGATGCAAAATTTATACAGTTCCACAGGCACAACGCCGAACAGCGAACAGGCAAAGAACCCTTTTAATACATTTATAGCGGTTGTTTTGATATTTGCTCTGCCGTTCTGATACTCTATTGCAACATCGAATACGGCAACGACCGTGCCTGCGACGAACAATGCCCAGCCAAAAAGAGTAAACAGATTTATTGTCGCCTGCACCCATTCAAGGTCAAACACATCTGCGCCCATATTTCCCATCATAGTGAAAAAGTCTGCGACAGCGTTGTAAATCGTTTCATAGAACTACTGTAACATCGTGTTCCATATAGCGTTTGAGATTTGCTCACCGAGGTAATCAAACACACCGCCTATGGCACTTCCGATTCCGCCGATGAAATCTCCTAACCAGTCAAAAATATAAATCACCTCCACAAAAGGCTGTTATGACTTAACACAATAGCCTTATTTTTATTGTTATCAGAGTATCGTCCAGATGTACAGTGGTGCTGTCAGCGAGAACACAAGACAACCGAAAAGAATTGCCGGCGCGGTGAATTCAAACTGTCCGTGCTTGCGATAGTCCATATACGCCATTGCGAGTTTAACAAAGAAAAGTATAGCAAGAATCATATCTACCGCAGGAAAGACAACATTGTTTACAACATTTTTAATCTGTGTTTGAGCGGAATTCCAAGTACTTTGAATTGCAGACGAAACATCTCCTGCGGCAAAAGCAGGCAGAATTGAAACTGTAAGCATTGCCACAACAACAGCAATACTAATCAGTATTTTAATGAATTTCATTCGATTAGTTTTCATTTAGATAACCTCCATCTTTTGTAATGCGTTTTCCGATATATACCTGACTTTGATATTCAGCTTTTCGGCAAAACGGATTTCCTTTTTCATACCATCTGTAATTTGATTGCCGAAAACCCATACTTCATCGCAAACCCACAGCAGAGAAATTCCTGCCTGCATACCGAGTTTTCTTTCTTCGGGATTATCGTCATTTAGTACGAGGGCATAAAAGTGCGGTATGAACGGAGCCATACCGCACTCTAACGCATATCGGGCATATCGTTTTGCATTTTCAATATTTGCAGATACATTACCACCCAAAGGCGAACAGATATACACCCTGCGCATTATTCATCGTCCTCATCTTTCTCCTTAAATTTGATGATGAGAAATGCAATTAAACCGCCGACAGCAACAGAAGCCAAGCCGATATAAAAGCCAAGATTTGAATTGTCGCCTGTCTGTGGTTTTTCGGGTTCAGGCTGTGGATGAATTGTTACAGTCTGATTCTCATCTTCAATGTCAGCATGTACTGCAATTTCTGTTCCCTCACGGTAGAGAGTTTCAAACACAACAATTTCTGTTTCTTTGGTAATTACAGAGCCGTCAAAGGTAAAGGATACTGTTACTTCGCCGTCTGCTGTTTCGGGTGTGAATGTTACTTCGGAACAAACTTCTTTGCCGTCAACAAGGAATTGCTTACCCGTGGATTTATCCATAAGGACGCCTTTGATTGTGTATTCTTTTCCTGCTGTGAGATGTTTGTAGGAAACAACATCGTCAATGGTAATATCACCGTTAACTGTGAATTCCTTTTTACCGTCAATGGTTGCAGTTGTTCCGAGTTCAGGTGTTTTATCGTTCTTAACTGTGATTTCAATAACCTCTTCATCTTCTGAAACTGTCGCCTGATAGTTTTCTTCATTAGGCAGATAACCCTCTGCAGGCTTTAACTCACGGACAATATATTCGCCGTAAGGAACATTATCAAAAGTGAAAATACCGTCCTCATTTGATTCGGATGTCAGAATGGCAGTTTTTTCTGTAAATTCTTTTTCCTCTGCATTAAACAATCCGAATAATGCGCCTGCGATATTTTCGCCTGTTTCACGGTCTATCTTCAAGCCTTTGATTGTGCCGTAAATAATGCTGTTGATGATTGGCTCACCGTCATTTACAGAGATATGAACAGTCGCTGTATCCTGTCCTGCGTATTCAAACACAATAGGGTATTTTTTATCGGAAAGAATGTAGTGGTTACCTGTGCTGATTTCCTTAACATAATATTTCCCGATTGGAAGGTCGGTTTTGAAAGTTGCTTTGCCTTTTTCATCGCAAGTAACTATTTCAATCAGTCCGTTCTCCGGAATGACTGTGCCGTTTGAAGCCTTTAAATCTTCATCAGTGTAAAGTCCGAATGAAACATTCAGAATTTCGTCATTGTTTCCGATATTGAATTTTTCGTCCTGTTCAAGAATTTTGGTAAGGTTAATTTCAGCTTTTTGCCTGTCGTTTGTAAATGAGGTTGAGGTGTTGGTTACCTTTTCGTTCTGTCCTGAGTAGGTGAGTTCGATATGATTTATAGTCCTGTTCAGAACAAATCCGTTAGGAGCTGTTTTTTCTACAACACGGTATTTGCCGAGGTAAAGCTGTTTGCTTATAGCTGTGCCTTTTGTGTTTGTTTTCAGTGTTGCGACAAGCTCGTCTTTCTTTGCTCTTACTGTTCCGTCAGGTGTTGTAATGTCCTCATCTGCATAAATTTCAAACACTGCACCCGACAAACCGCTTACAGAATATTCAGGCTGATATACGGTCGTAAGTGCAACATCATTTCCGCTTTCATCAGTATATCCGCCGCCGACTGCAGTTACATTCGAGAAAATCTCGCCTGTTTTTTCAACGGTAATTGTACCTTTCTGCGGAGTATTTTTCTTCTCGGCTTTTACGATTGTAACGCCGTTTTCTTCACTTGTGTTTTCTGCCGTAATATCAAAATATACTGGTGTGCTGTCGAGGATATATCCGTAAGGAGCCTGCACTTCAACGACTGAATAGCCTTTGCCGTAGGGCAGTGCAAGATTGATTGCTTTCTGCTTTGCAGAGCCTAAATTTTTCCACACGGTTGAGGCACTTTCGGTCAGCGTATTGCCTGAGTATAGCGTGTGACCGGGTTCAATACAATAAGCTTCCTTTCCGTCTGCAAAAATCTTGCAGAGTTCTTCGCTGGGTGTTCCGACTGTGTAACCGTCACTGACGGTTGTCTGCTGAAACTTGATTATATTGCCTGTGCTGTCATAACAAAAATCAAAGGTGATTGTCACCTTATCACCGCTTGCCGCACTTACGGGGAGAGTGAACATTGTTCCGAATATTACTGCAACCGCAAGTAAAAGTGCCGTTATTCTTGTAAGTTTTTTATTTTTGATTAAGTTCGTCATTTTAAAATTCCTTTCATAAAAAATATGGGGCAAGATTTTACCCTTGCCCCGATTGATGTCTTATTCTGTTTTAAATACAATCATAATTTCATCGCCTGCCCTTCACCATAATCTTCATCTATATCATCAGACTGCTCACTGCCGTCTGTGATCTTTACATACTCGCCGATGATGTTCAGTGCTTCGCAATAACTGCCCGAACTCGTAACACGACTGCACATTTTCTTTGCCTCGTCAGCCATACCGTTTTGTTTCAGTGTACGGCTTGCCATACCAAGTAGGGCAAACACATTGCCGTCACAGCCTATTAATGCACAGTCGGGTTTGAGCTTTTCTTCTTTGTTCTGCTCAGGTTCAAAACCGCCGAGCCTGTTATCCACATAATCAGACAGCCACATTCCTGCAAAAGCTGTGTATGACTGCAACCGCCACATTGCAAGCTTGCCGATATCAAGGTGGACATCTTCAAAGGGATAAAGAATACAGGTTACGCCGTCACTCTTGAACACAGAAACATTCTCAAACTTTGTGTTGTCAAGAAGTATTCCTTTGTCCGTGAGCATTTCATTGATGCCGTCCACCCATTCCTGTGTTTCACCGCCGCATCCCTGCAAGATGAGTCCTTCCTTGCCGTTCATACGGCGGAGATCTGTTAGAGTTATTTGGTTTATTTTCATTAAGATAAATCCTTTCAAAAAAATAAGCACCCACAATAAAGTGAGTGCCTTGTTTAATCGTCTGCTCAACAGTAGACTACATATATTTTGTTGTTTTCTGCGATAACATTGAATGATAAGTCGCTTGAAGTAATGCCACTGCTTTGGTAGTAGTAGGCTACATACTCAACATCACCATAGCAATCTGCCGTCAGTTCCGAAGTGCTGTCATAGTATGAAGCGTTTGTCGGTGAGAACCAGCTTGCGTTGCCTGTGTTCAGCGAGGAATCGTATTTCATTCCGAGTTGCTGACCGTAGGCTATGCAGGCACTCACCGCATACTGAACATCAACCGTTTTTGCTTTGGTAGGCGGTTGTGTCGGTTTTTGGGTTGGCTTTTCCGTAGGTTTCTGCGTTGGCGGTTGCGTCGGTTTTACAGCAGGCTTTTGAGTAGGAGTTTCGGTTTCTTTTTTAGCAGTCGATTCTGATTCAGACTGATTACTATTCACTGTATTCTTGCTGTTGTTCCGAACCTCAGTTTGCGTTTTCTGAATCGGATTCGTTGCTGAAACAACCGCCGAATTTTTCCCACTGTCGGCTTTTCCTTCGGTTTTGGTATTCTGTCCCGAAGGCTCTGTTTCTTTTGAAACGGTGGTTTTTTCGGCTGTTGTTGTTTCAGTTGTTTTTTCTGTTGTTGCCGTTGCAGAAGTTTCCCCAGATACAGAAACACCCACGGAAGTTGATACCGTGTGTGATAAAAAACTATTATCCATTTTTTCTTCTGCCGTACAAGCTGTGAATGTTCCTGTTGCTAAAATCAATATCAGCATTATTGCGATTTTCTTTTTCATACTATCGCCGTCCTTTCAGCAACAAGTATATCCAAAGATTTTGAAATGTCCAGAGATTTTTGAATACCAACTGATAATCATTTCTTTTTGGCAGACGCAAACGGTAAACTAACATTCTGTTTTTCTGCCCACAGCAGAGAAAGATGCAAAAGTGCATCTCTCTGTTCTTCCTCGGATAGACTGTCAAGGAAATCTTCAAGGGTGAAATTTTCCTCGAATTCTTCAGCAAATTCATTACAGTTATCGCAGATTTTTTCTCTCCTTACAACAACCGAGCCATCATCCTGCTGTGTGAATGATAAAACATCGTTGTATTTGAATCCGATTCGCTGACGGATTTCAAAAGGGATTGTAATTCTTCCTCTTTTTCCGAGAACTCTGAACAACCTGAGCATTACTCGTCCTCGCTTTCTGCGAATTCTGCTCTGCACTCATCGCAGATGCAGTCGCAACAACATTCTTCACTATCATCATAGCACCTCTCAATCAGAATTGCTCCTTCCACAGCTGAAATCTGCACAGCACAGTCGGATGTGATTCCTGATACAATAAGTGCGTCAAGCGGTATGCTTACATAAATTCTATTTTCCATTGTTAATAATACACTCCTTCAAAATTTGTTCTAAATCAATTTGTTGTTCGGTGGTTAAGTCAAGCAGGCTCAACTGCAACGGTTTATCTCTCTGCCTTTCATACATATCGTAGTTGCTGATTAGCAGTTCGGGGAATTGTTCGCCTGCGTTGATTCGCTGTTTCATATTGTGAAGCCTTGTGAAATCAAAGAATGAGTAACCGTCATATAAATTACGGATTTTCTCACAATCGTTGTATGAAACAAGCCATTTACCCTTTGAATTTGCAAGTGTGTTTTTCAGTCTCAAATGGTCATCCCAAGTGAAACCACACTGATAAACATACTCACTTGAATAGTACGGCGGATCGCAGTAGAAAAAGGCATTTTCTCGGTCATAATGCTTGATTAAAACCTCAAAATCCTGATTTTCAATCACAGTATTTTCAAGCCGTTTTCCGACTTGCTCTATCAGTTGAAAAAGGCTCATTACTGAAAAAGGCTGACAGGCAAATGATTTTCCGCCACTTGAATAACTGTATCGTAAAAGTTTAAGAAACATTACGGCTCTGCGCAAATCGTAGTCCTGTTTCATTTTTATATACAATTCAATGATTTCTTCTGCTTTCAAGTCAGGCAGTATAATCTTTGTCAGTTCCAATTCCTCATCAAGGTACTTATCTTCAAACTTCTCCTGCGTGAAGAAATCCCTGATTGCATTGAAATCATCCCTTGAATTAAGCGGATAAAATCCGAGTTCTTTTATGAACGCCATAGGTCTGTCACGCATACAGCGAAAAAGGTTTACAAGATTATGATTGTAATCGTTGTACACCTCGAACTTATCAGGCTTTTTCTTGCCTAAAAGTACGGCTCCCGAACCTCCGAAGGGTTCAATGTATCTTTCGTAATTCAGAGGAAACAGAGCGTACAAAATATGAAGGATGGAAGTTTTATTTCCCATCCAACTCACAGGGGTTTTGATATTCTCACTTCCTTACGGCGAGTTGCCGTTGGCAATTCCCCACCGCATAACATTACGATAGAGGAAACATTGTCAGCGGTGGGGAGTTATAACTCTCATCTCACCAAAATTTTTAAAATACCAATCGCCCCTGAAACGAGAAAAAGCCGTTGATTAAATTAAAAAATCTAATCAACAGCTTATATATAAAAACCAATACCAGTCGTTCGGAACGATTGATATTAGTTGTTGTTATTTAATTTTTATCGTTTACTTTTTTGATAATCTTCCCAATTTCAGAGATTACATTTACTGTCACAGCGTTTCCTGCCATCTTGTAGAGCCTGCTGTCGGATAGTCCTGTCGCTTTTGCCTTGTCGAATTGATCGTCTGTGAAGCCTTGTAATTTCCAGCACTCCCTCGGAGTAAGTTTTCTTATTCTGCCGATATGAACTTCTCCGTTTGGCTCAACAAAAGCAACTGCGAATTTTTCATCATCTGCAATATTCGTGCTTTCTACGAAAACACCCGAATGTTCAGCCTTTCGGTTACTGATTCCCGAATCGTGTCTTGCAGTTATACACCTTGCATTTTCTGTCAGCTTAGGGTCGGGGTTCAGATCGATGAAATAATACGCCTGAGTTGCGGAAGTTGTCAGAGTATGCGCTATCTTACTTCCTACTCGACCTCGTCTTGAGTTCTGTCCCGAAAAAGCAGTATCTATGCTGTCACCGGGATATGCGATCTGATAACCGTCTTTGGTCTTAGATTTTATCAGCAAACCGAATTTTTCAGTATCTTCAATAAGATAAAGTCTGGAATGGCCGCCGAAATCGCCCGAACCACTTGTCAGCGTACAGCTTAGTCCTTTTGATGAGTAGATTTGCTCACCTTGCGTTGGCTTTTCTTTGTATAAGAGCTTTTCCGCTTGCTTGCGTGAAAGATAATACTTCTCCGGCACATTGTCCTCTAAGATAGCCGATAATGAACACTCGATTTCGTGACTGGGGAACTCCGAAATTTTTCCTGTTAAGTATCTGCCAGCATACATCATACCCCTCGTCGGCACAAGCTCTGCTTACTCGTTTCGACCGCAAGCGGTCAAAAGCTCGTCCGCTATGCTGTACCTCCTCTCCCCAAAAAGCTTACAGCTTGAGAGTTTATCATATTTTTGATAGAGTAACAGGGGGAATATGATATAATAAAAT